>Ga0114996_10001954_pt1 | contig 27188 bp, 17 predicted proteins | sample ArcticOcean_MG_C_4_FD_87039 | JGI IMG/M metagenome (GOLD analysis project Ga0114996, IMG submission 87039) | Marine microbial communities from western Arctic Ocean - ArcticOcean_MG_CB4_134 | ecosystem: Environmental > Aquatic > Marine > Oceanic | place: Arctic Ocean: Canada Basin | collected... | reverse complement strand
TCAGCACGGATGTTTCCGACGACCTGAACTTCACCTACATCACCAGCTTTGGTGATTTCGGTGCAGGACGCGGCGAAGGTGGATACGCTCACAGTATCGTCGCCGACTACACGATTAACGACTGCTTGAACTACGTCCTGACCAGTGATCTGGTCCGTGACGGTGCCGATAACGACGTGATCAGCCTCAACCACTACTTGATCTACCAGGTCAGCGACTGCGTCGGCCTGGGTGCCCGATCCCAGTGGTGGAAGAACGACGGACAGTCCGTCAACGCGATGACCGTCGGTGCGAACATTCGTCCGCATTCTCAGATCGTCATCCGACCGGAAGTTCGCTACGACTGGAGCCCGGGTGGCACGATCGCCGCCGATGGATTCAACGGAGTCAATGGCATTCCGGGTACGAATACGAATCCGGTCATCAACGGTTCCAACGCCACGACCTTCGCAGTCGACGTCATCCTGACCTTCTAATTCGGGATGCGGCATAGTTAAGAGACTCGACCCGGCCGGTGCCTTTGGCGCCGGCCGGGTTTCTTTTTTGGCTGAGGAGCGACACGTGAGCGCTTAGACGGATCGGCTGCTGCTTGCCACACGCCTGCTTCGAACGAAGTTCAGGACCGTCGAACCCCGACGGCAAAGTCCACGTCCGCCATTGGACATTGCCTGTCGGACATTTGCTGTGAATGGCCGATTCGCCGCTGACGGTGTTTGACCGCTCGCAAATTCGGGCCTACGATGGCTGAGTCTTATTCAACACGTGGAAAACAATGCCTCAGCTCCCAGCCACTACCGTCGAGTCCCGGATCGATGTGATTCCGTGTACTGCCAGCATTATTTGGCCGTAAGACGGCGGCACTGGGGTTCACGCAAAACGCAACAACTGATACAGCCCTCAGGTCGCCCGATCTGAGGGCTTTTTTCATTTGTCATTAGTTAACTGCCATTAGTCATCTGTCATCCGAACAGGACGACGGCGACTCGGCAGAATCCAATGGCGAATGACCGTTGACAAATAACTAATGACAAACGACCACAGCCCCATGACCACTCGAATCCAGATCTACGACACATCCCTCCGTGACGGCACGCAGGGCGAGGGCGTCAATTTCTCACTGCAGGACAAACTGCTGATCGCCCGCATGCTGGACGATCTGGGATTTGACTTCATCGAGGGTGGTTATCCGCTGTCGAATCCGAAGGACGAAGAGTTCTTCCAGCGAGCAGCCGATACCGACTGGAAGCACGCCCGCATCGCAGCCTTCGGGATGACTCGTCGCCGCGGTGTGTCTGCGGAAGACGACATTGGCATGCTGGCCCTCCGCGATTCGAACGCTCCGGTCTGCACGGTCGTGGGCAAAACCTGGAGCCTGCACGTCACGGAAGTACTGCGCGTCGATGAAGTCGAAAATCTGGCCATGATCCGTGACTCGGTAGGCTTCCTGGCGGCCGAGGGCCGTGAGGTCATTTACGACGCGGAACATTTCTTCGACGGCTGGCGAGCGGACCCGGAATTCGCGCTGAAGACAATTCAGGCCGCGGCGGAATCTGGTGCGGGTCTGGTCTGCCTGTGCGACACCAACGGTGGCCGCCTGCCAGAACAGATTGCAGAAGCCGTGCAGGCGGCACGCGATGCCTTGGCGGTGCCTGTGGGCATTCACTGTCACAATGACTCGGACGTGGCCGTCGCCAATTCACTGGCCGCCATCGATGCCGGGGCTGTGCAGGTCCAGGGCACGATCAACGGAATTGGAGAACGCTGCGGTAACGCCGATCTGTGCAGCGTCGTGGCCAACCTGGCTCTGAAGAAATCCGGCTACGAGATGCTGCGGGAAGGGTCGGTGCAGCATCTGGCCGAGCTGTCACGCTACGTCTACGAAACCGCGAACATGCACTTCCGCGGCAACCAGCCGTTTGTTGGTCGCAGCGCGTTTGCGCACAAGGGCGGCATGCACGTCCATGCAGTCAATCGCATTTCTGAAAGTTACGAGCACATCAGCCCGGAACTCGTTGGCAACGAACGCCGCGTGCTGGTCAGTGAGTTGTCTGGTCGGTCGAACATTGTGGCGAAAGCGACGAAGTACAAGCTCGAGAACGACGCCGAGTTGATGAAGGCCATCCTCGAGCGTGTTCAGGATCTGGAAGCTCAGGGCTATCAGTTTGAGGCGGCGGAGGCGTCGTTCGATCTGCAGATCAAGAAAGTTGCCGGTACCTACGAGCGGCGGTTCGAACGCATTCACTACCGTGTGAATGTCGAGACGGCCCAGGACTCGCCGGCCATCACCGAAGCCACGATCAAGTTGCGGGTCAACGGTGAGAACGTTCATGTCGTGGGCGAAGGCGATGGACCGGTCAACGCTCTGGACGCGGCCCTGCGTAAGGCCCTTGAGCCGGTTTACCCGAATCTGTCCGGGATGCACCTGGTCGATTATAAGGTTCGCGTGATCAACTCGGCCGAAGGCACCGCTGCCCGCGTTCGTGTGGTCATCGAAAGCCAGGACGATGAAGACGTCTGGAGCACGGTCGGCGTCAGTGAGAACATCATCGAAGCGAGCTGGATCGCTCTCGTCGACAGCGTAGAATACAAGCTCTACAAGGACGAAGGCGAACTGCTGGGCCACGGCAGTTCCAGCGGCAGTGGTGTCGCCGTCGCGTCCTCAACCAGTGAGGCATCCGCATGACCAGCATGAGTCTTCTCGATCATGCCGTCCGAGGTGAGGCGTTTCCCGAACCGCTGACGACCGAGCAGTACCATCGAATGATCGAGACCGGAGTTCTGATGGAAGGTACCCCCATCGAGCTAATCGATGGAATTCTCGTGCGTAAAGACCGGCGTGATTCTGCAGAGGACTCGATTACGACGGTGGGCCCCGGGCACTGCAGCGCCCTCACTCAATTGATGACCCTGCTCATTTCGGCGACGGGCGGTGTGAACTGTCACGTGCGGTGTCAACAACCAATCCACGTCCCGCCGCGTCACGAGCCCGAGCCCGATCACGCTGTCGTCCGCGGCGGTGTTTGCGACTACAACGAAGGGCACCCGGAGCCCGAGCACGTTCTGTTGCTTGTGGAGGTTTCCGATTCCTCACTCAGCTACGACCGGGGTGAGAAACTTCGTGTGTACGCAGCGGCGGAAATCTCCCAGTACTGGATCGTCAACCTGAGCGATCGTTGTATTGAGGTCTACACTCAGCCGTCGGCGTCGGCTGAACCTGCCAGCTATCAGTCGAAGCAAGTCTTCGAACGCGGGCAGAGCGTTTCGTTTGATGTCGATGGTCAGACTCTCGAACTCGATGTGAACGCGGTTCTTCCGGCATGAGCGGACTGGTGAAAACCTTCGGTGCCCTGCCGGCCGTGGACATGCTGGGGAACCTCTACCCGTCGGGATCAGGCAACTGGGCCTGGACACTCGGAACCGAATCGCGTACTCCGGGTCTTCAGGACAAACGCTGCGGAGTAGCATTTCGGATGGACTTGCAGGCTGCGGTCCAGGAGCTGAATCGATGGTCTCGACACCAACTGACATCATCAACACGCTGCGTGAGATGCAGCCGGACGTGCAGGCCAGTTTTCCTGTGACCCGTATGGCGTTGTTCGGATCGTGGGCGCGGCAGCAACAGACAGATGCCAGTGACGTCGATATTCTTGTCGAGGTCGACCCGTCGATCGGGCTGCGGTTCGTCGACCTTGCAGAGCGACTCGAAGAACGATTGCAGCGTCGTGTCGATCTGGTCTCGCGACGGGCGATCAAGCCTGCGCTCTGGAAGTTGATCGAACCGGAGCTGATCGATGCCTGGGCGTGACCCGCTGATTCTGATTGACGACATTCTGACCGCAGCACACCGGGCCGATGACTACGTCACCGGTCTCGACTTTGACGGATTCCTTGCTGATCAGCGAACGATCGACGCCACCGTGCGGAATCTTGAAATCATCGGTGAAGCGTGCCGCCAGCTCCCCGATGATTTTCGAAACCGACACCTCGATATCCCGTGGCGGCAGATCTCTGGACTCAGGAATCGGATTGTGCATGACTACTTCAACGTCGACCTCGAAATTGTGTGGGACATTGTCACGGTAGACCTTCCACAGCTCGTCATCGAAATTGCAAAACTGAAGGACCCAGGAGAGGGATAACGACTTCAATGAGTGAACTTCCGAAGCAGTATCAACCCGCCGATTGCCAGGCCCGCTGGCTCGATTTCTGGAAAGAGAACGGCTACTTCGACGCGAATCCGAACGCGGAAAAGAAGCCGCACACGATCATGATCCCGCTCCCGAACGTCACGGGAGCCCTGCATATGGGACATGCCTTGAATGGCACGTTGCAGGATCTGATCACGCGCTGGCGGCGGATGCAGGGCTACGAAGCCTTGTGGATGCCCGGCACAGATCACGCCGGCATTGCGACACAAGCCGTGGTCGAACGACGCATGTTCGAAGAAGAAGGACTCACGCGACACGACATTGGTCGCGAGGCACTCGTCAATCGCATCTGGAAATGGAAAGACGCGTACGAGAAACGGATTCTGGAACAGCTCCGCCAGCTCGGAGCCAGTTGCGACTGGCGGCGTACGCGCTTCACGCTCGACGAGGTGTGTTCGAAGGCGGTGCGAAGGACGTTCTTCAAGTTCTTCAAGGACGGACTGATCTTCCGCGGCAAGCGGCTGGTTAACTGGGACCCGCATCTGCAAACGGCCGTGGCCAATGACGAAGTCTTTCACGAAGAGGTCGACGGCCACTTCTGGACGTTCACGTATCCGGTCATCGACGACGACGGCAACCCAACCGGCGACACGCTCGCGTTCTCGACGACACGACCGGAGACGATGCTCGGCGACTCGGCCGTGTGCGTGCATCCCACTGATGCCCGGTACACGCATCTGGTCGGTAAGAAAGTTCGCATCCCGTTGCTGGACCGCGACATTCCGATCATTGCAGATGGTCTGCTGGCGAAGAAAGAACTCGGCACCGGCTGTGTGAAGGTGACTCCCGCTCACGACCACAACGACTACGCGTGCGGTCTGCGGAACAATCTCGAGATCATCAACATCCTGAACGTGGATGCGACAATTAACGAGAACGGCGGCAAGTACGAAGGCATGGATCGCTACGCCTGCCGCGATAAGACTGTCGAGGACATGAAAGAACTCGGCCACTTCGTCGAGATCGAAGACCGCAAGATCGAACTGGCCCACAGCGACCGATCGAAGACGCCGGTCGAGCCATACCTCTCGGACCAGTGGTTCGTGAAAATGGGCGACCTCGCCGACGGAGAAGCGGGACTCGCGCAGTCAGCGATGGACGCCGTCAGCGACCGCCGCGTGCGATTCTTCCCATCTCGATACCAGCGCACGTATCTCGACTGGCTGGGAGAAAAACGCGACTGGTGCATCAGCCGACAGCTCTGGTGGGGACACCGGATTCCGGTGTGGGTCAACGATGTGGAAACGATGCAACTCGAGGGGTGTTTCAGAGGCAGCGTGTTGACGGATGAGTTCAAAGCCAAGTGGAAGGGCAGGTTTATTGAACACGTGGAAGACGGAGGCGAAGGTTGGTCTCGCGTGATGGTGTGCGTCGATGCTGACTGTGGGGATTGCGAGTCCGAACTTGAATCGAGTGGATTCGCGCAGGAGGAAGATGTTCTCGACACCTGGTTCAGTTCCTCGCTGTGGCCGCACGCCACGCTGGGCTGGCCGGACACGGAAACGAATCCGCCGCTGGCTGGCGAATCTGAAATCTCAAATCCTGAATCTCAAACCTCAGATTCCGGAGTCAACAAAGTCCTCGACTACTTCTACCCCGGAAACGTGCTCATTACGTCCCGCGACATCATCACGCTGTGGGTCGCGCGGATGGTGCTGACCGGGATCTACAACATGGGCGATATTCCATTCGCTCATGTGCATGTCCACCCGAAGATTCTCGACGGGTTCGGGCAGACGATGAGTAAGTCGAAGGGCAATGGCTGCGACCCTCAGGACCTGATCGATCGCTATGGCACCGATGCCGTGCGTTTCACGATCGCATCGTTCGCGGGCGAGACGCAGGACGTCAAGTTGCCCATGGGCTACGAGTGCCCGCATTGCCAGAACGTCGTGCCGCAGGCGCTCGATGGCAGCGGGCCAATGGTCAAGCCGGAGACCGTCAAAGTCACATTGCGAGGCGCCAAGGACAAGGTGCTGATGCCATGTCCGAAGTGCAAAAAAGAATCGCAGTTCTCGACGCCGCAGTACGACCTTGATCAGAACGAGCCGGCTGCACGAATGGTCAGCGAACGGTTCGAGTATGGTCGCAACTTCTGCAACAAGTTCTGGAACGCCGCGCGGTTCGCGCTGCTGAATCTGGAAGGATACACGCCGGGGACAGTGTCCGAAGACGAACTGAAGCTGGAAGACCGCTGGATCCTCAGTCGACTGTCACGAGTCGCGGGTGAAGTCACCACTCTGCTCGGACGCTATCAGTTCGATGCGGCCACACGGGCGTTGCGTGAATTCACCTGGAACGAGTTCTGCGATTGGTATCTGGAGATGATCAAGCCGCGGCTGCGCCAGGGAAGAGAGGAAGGGGAGCAGGGAACGGGGAACAGCGAAGAGGACGTCGCCGGGCGCGCGTCTGCTCAGCGAGTGCTTGTCGCTGTGCTCGACAATCTGGTGCGATTGCTGCAGCCGTTCACGCCGTTCATCTGCGAAGAACTCTGGCAGCAACTGAAGGAGATCGCTCCGGAACGCGGGCTGTTCGAACCCGAATCGCAGGCGGACAGCGTCATGATCGCCGGATGGCCCGAGCTGCCGGAAACATGGCAGGACGATGCGCTCGAAGCGAGATTCGAGCGGTTGCAGGAAACCGTTGTTGCCGTCCGTAACATTCGGGCCGTCTACGGCATCAGCCTCAGCGAGCCGATCCGCTTGCATCTGAAGTGTGAAGCGAGTGTGGCGTCGGAACTGCAGGCGTGCGCCGATCAGTTCGACAACCTGGCGCGGACCGTGCTGGAGGCGGCGGGTGCCGATGTGGCTCGACCAAATGCATCAGCCAGCTTCAACCTGTCGGATGCCGACGGCTACGTCCCGCTGGAAGGTCTGATTGATGTTGGCGAGGAACTGGAACGCCAGAAGACGGAAGCAGACAAGCTGCGCAAATTCATCAAAGGCCACGCAGCCAAACTGTCCAACGAGAAATTCGTCAGCAAGGCTCCCGAGCACATCGTCGCCGAAGTCCGCGAGACGCTGGCTGGGCTCGAGAAGCAACTCGAATCCGTTGAAGCCGTCATCGTGCAGTTGTCGGGTGATTAGAGCGTCAAGTTGGCTACTTTACGTGGTAACAGGTGCGCCTATTACTCGATCGCTGCGTCGGGACAGACCACGAGCATCGAGTCCGGCTGAAGGCGGTCCAGGATCACGTCCACCAGCGTCGTCGTGTTGGGGTACATGAAGCTGAATTTGTCTTTACGTGGGAACAGTCCGGAGCCGTCGGCGACGAAGAACTGGCCCCTGCGGTAACGCACGCCACGCACATTCGACCTGGCGCTGATGTTGAGGATCAGCGTCGATTTCGCTGCGGCCAGTGCGGCGACAAAGGTCTCGAGGCTCGTACAGTTCAGCATCAGGGCACGGCACGCGGTGTCCGCCGAATGGGGGTAGAACTGCGATTCAAATTCGCGGTCAAACTTTGTGGTCAGTTTTGTGTGCCGCTTCCATGTGGTCTTTCCCCCGGAACTCTTCGTCGGTGTCCACACCGAGAAATCCATGAACCAGTCATCGACCTTCAGGTCTACGTCGTCACGTACGCGGAAGAAGAACTGCTGATATCTGTCCTTTGCTGCGCCTTTCAACGCGGAATAGGACTGTTCGGTTGCGGCTTTGAATTCTGGCAGGACAGCCTTGTATGTGCCGGACGATTTCACTTTGTTCAGCACCTTGACGGCGAGTGGTCCGACCCGTTCTTTAAACGCTTTGGATTTGGGATTGACGACGCTGCCGTGATTGAGGCCTTTGAAGACTGCGAAAGGAACCTGGCCGAACTTGTGCTCCGGATGCCAGGTCAATTGGCCGAGCGACAGATGGGCTTTCTCGTGTTCGTCATGTGGAACCAACCCGTCATCGGGGACAAACTCGATCGTGCACTTGCGCGTATTCAGCGACGTGCCACAGATACGGACCGTGCCATCTGTCCCAGGTTTCTTGCGCGACTTGACAACCTGTGTTTCCCAGCCCGTATATCCCTGACCTGCAGCGAACACGAACGGATAGCAGGAATAGGCCTCGTCGTCAGTCCGCTTGAAGTACGTTTCTTCGCTGTGTAGATCGATGGCGGACAGTGACCACTGAAACGGACTGGCTGGTTCGAGTCCCTGCAGCACGTGCCGACCGGATTCCAGGTATTGCCCTTTCCTGCTGTTCTTGTTGAACGTCGAGCGGATACGTCCAAGAACGGACTGCCCCAGACCGGCGAGGTCTGACCCGAAATTTGCCGGCGCGAACATCAATAGCCGATCAACAGGGCAGGGCGAATCTTTGCCGTCCAACTGACGCGCCCGTTCACGATGCAGTACCAGCCATGCCCGTGTCACCAGAGAACCGGTACTGTGGCAGGCCACGTCGATGCGTTCTCCTGGACCGATCTTTCCATCTTTCTGGAGCCGCCGGTATTCGGATTCCAGCTTGTCCGCGAAATCGCGGAAGGTCGCCTGGTCGTCCATGCTGGCGTAGTCGACGTAGTAGACGTCGTCGCGAGCGTAAACATTCTGACTGATAAAGTAGTTGCCAAGCCCCTTGAAGCTCGTCGAGCCGTCGGAATAGCCGTGCACGATCAGAAGTTTCTTAGACATTGATGACTCTCCCGGGTTGTGGCGGTCGCAGGCGGATGCCAGCTCAGGTTACGAAAGACGCAACCGTTATACCCTTTGCAGACTGTGTGTAAATGATACGCATCGGGTGTTTACTGGTATCACGTCTGGTATCACTCGCATCGAGATATCAGAGACGACAAGAGTTTTCTGACAACGACCATATCGGGGAGACTGACACGGCGCTGTACGCATTCGATGGCACGTGGAACGAAGATGAGCCGGAAACCGAACAGGAGACCAATGTCGTGCGATTCAAGCGGGCCTATCAGGGGGGGCGGACGTGAACGACATCCCGAGCGTCGGGACTCGATTCGGTGCGATCGGCAAACTGTTTGGCGGACTCTTCGGCGCGGGCGGCCGGCCTCGCATCGAAGAGATGTATGAAGCTCTCGTTCAGAACTGGAAGGCCGGACAAGCCCCGCGCAGTTCCGGCGGGGCGTGCCGGATCTGCGCGGAGCTTGTTCCGTCCTACTGTCTCGGGGATTCCTGTCTTGCCCGCGAGAGCGATAGGGTGGGCACGGATTCGAAGTCCCTTGGAAAGTAGCTGCGCCCAACGGGGAAAAGGGGAAAGCGGTGATGCATCACCGCAGTCCAAAGTGGGGCTGTCGAATTAGAATCCAGCCGAGCGTCACGGAGAGGCTGTGATGTCATTGAATCATCCCCCACCGACGCAGGGTTGGTGGGGGGAAATCACAGTCACGGAGCGGGCTCCGCGACGGGCTCGTCGCTGGCAACGCAAACCCACTTCGAGGACTTGAGCTGCATGTGCCGCTCGTTGCCGGAGACGTCGTGAGCGATGTCGCCTTCGGTGTCGTCGAAGTGGTACAGCGCCATTGTGTGCTCGTCCGATTCGAAGCGCATCTGCGGCTTGAAGTTCTTCGTGTAGCGGCAAGTCGTGGAGAAACGGAGTTCGCTGATTCGCCCGCTGGCGAAACCGTCCGGGAAGGCCGGATCCAATCCGATTTTGCACTTCGAGTTTTCCTACGGAGCGACCGAATGTTCGTCTCGATTTTGCCGTCGCGAGAAAATACACGGATGACGCCATCCGTTCCTCCAGCAGCCAATGCCTTGTTCCACGCAACGGAATTCGTGATCGATTGCTGATCGATCCGTTCCATCTGACGGCACATTCCTGAAGCTGCTGTCTTGCCGCGCCCGGCTGCCGGGCAGATTCGAGCCGATTCTCACCTGGCACACCGAGACAGGCCAACGCTATGACATCGTTCCGTCTTCAACGACTTCGCTGGTGTAATTGCCTCAATCAACGTGGGTGGGCAGCAGTTCTACTCCGGGTGCCTCTTTGCCCATTCCAGATAGAGGCCCTCGGAATGGAGCAGTGATAGTTCAAGGTGGTTGCGATTTTCGGGCAACCAGAAGTACTTGCCGCACGCATCCGTGCTTAAGTACGTCATCTGGCCATAAAGCAGTTGTTTGGCCGCCTCGAAGCCGAATGTTTCATGCACGTGGATGAGAGCGGGCGTGATCCCTGAGTTCTGGCGGGCCGTGCCCACCTGGCCGTGATCAAATGGGAAACCGCCGGCCGGCACTTGCTCACGAATCATGCGGTTGAGAGCGGCGATGACGCGACGGCGGAGTTCCGCTCGCAGGTCGTTGTGTTTCTTGTCTTTCGGCAGCGTTCGGTGGAGCTGACAGAACGCAGACATATTGGCACAGTGATAGCCGATGCGAGAATTGTGTCCCGCCCAGCCGCCCCACGGACGCTGCTCGCGGAGCGTACTTTGCAGCATCTCGGTCTGCAGTTTTTCCGCAACCACGTCATAGCTGTCCGTTGATTGAGCCCAGGCGAGCGCGGCTTCGGTCAGCATCATGTTGTAGTTGTAATTCCAGGAAGGCTCGACCTTGTTAAAGTGGCCGACCACGCGCCCGGCCGCATTCAGGTATTGCCCGTCACCGGTCTTTCGCCAGGCATGGATCAGCGCCACGCCGCCTTGCCCCGAACTGTAGTAGTCGTCACCAATGATACCGCTGTCCTGCTGCGTCTTCAAAAGGTAGGCGGCACCTTCCTTCGCACGTTCTAAATAGATGTCCGTCTGCGTGGCCGCAAAGGCGGCAAGGTAACCTTCCACGCGTTGGTAGGTGGCACGCAGATCGGGTTTCTTCGTCTCGCCGGCTGGCTTGCCGGCCAGTGTGTCCTTGCTTTCCCAGCTTCCGTCGCCGCGATATCTCTTTTCTGACGCAGCGTGGTGCGCTTCGAAACGCTTGAGCACGTCAGCGGCATCCGGGCGGGGAAATGTGTGTTTCACTCGCAGCAGGCGGTCGTCGGGAACCGGTTGATCCCATTGGCTCTGCTCCAGCGAACCGCCTTCTTCCAGACGAACGTCATCGATGTAGACGGTGCCGATGTTCCAACGTGTTTCGACGGACAGGACGGTGTAGTTGGAGTATCGCCCCGTTTGGAAGACCAACTGTTTTTCTACCCACTCCTGGCTGGGCTTGTCTTCGAAGCGAAGCGTGGCAAACGCCTCGTTCCCACGAAATTCGCCGGCCATGGCGTACAGGAAGCCGTAATCGCCCCATGCCTCGGCGTCCTTGTTCAACACCTTCATCGCCATCGTGTATGTGGTGAACGGTTTCGTCGTTACCTTTTGCCGGAACGACATCCCTTCCCAGCCCTGATTCCAGTACTTGCCTTCGTTGTCCTTTGGCACCGAGATGCGAATGCTGCGCTTGCCGTTTGCCGCCTGATCGTCAACCAGCGCCGCCCTGCCCAGTTGCTTCTTGACCTTTTCCTGCCAGCGTCCATAGTGGCCAGCTCCATGAGTCCATCCATCCGGGATGCCGTCACCGCCCGCATCCGTTTCAAATCCTGGGTTCTTGAGCAAGTTGTCGGCGCCCTCGATGTCCGAGCAGTGAATCGAAAGAAAGAGAATGGGCACGATGACGCCTGCCAAGTGAGCGCGAAGCATGTCGATGATTCCTCTTGCAGGGTGGGCATTGTCCACCAAAATGCACTGCCTTGATCCCATGTGGGCAATGCCCGCTCTAGTGGTCAGCGACTCCTATGCTCTGCATTGGATCACGAGTTTATACCGTCACTGCTTCGGCGGCGCTGCTTCTCGCACGATGGCTCCGTGATTCTCGCTGAGGATCAGTACAGAGAATCGGCGGACGTTGCCCAGTTCGTCTGTGTTCAGTGACGAGTAATCGAATCGGCCTCGCAGGTCTGTGTAGCCGTCCTTGTAGAAGCGAATCGATCCGTCGCCCATTGCCGCGTAGACCTTCACATACACCCGCGGCATGGGTCGCTGTTTACCTTCTGCGTGCTTCACCACCAGTTGACCGTAGTTCTCGACGACCTGCACGTTAAGTGAGTGTGCGTAGTACGTTTGAGTCTTCGTCTGGCCGGCTCCAACAATTTCCACCAGTACGTTGCTGCTGTGGAATGCTTCGGGGATGCCAATCGACAACGAATCTGCCCCGTCACCAGGAAGCTTGACCTGTCGCGTCTCATTGGGACGAATCCATGAGAATGCTCCCGCAAATCGCTGCACGAACGGGTTAGTGCTGAACAGCAACTCGATGTCCATCTCGTAGAAGTTGACAGTGACTTCACCCAGGTTCTGAAATGTCAGATCGATCTGCTTTGCTTCGACCTTGAAGTCGAATGTTGGCTCGGTCTTGGCCAGTTTCGTCTGCTGCTCGTCGCGGTCCGGAATGTCGTCAGTTGGTGCTTCTTCAGTGTCCGCATCAGCTTCGGGAGCAGGTGGTTCTTCATCACCGTTGGCCAGAGCCACCGCCACGGCGGCAATGGCGTCCGTAGACGCGACGAGTTGCTCGTCCGGCTCCGCGGGACGCGTGCCGTTGATCATCGCCAGGACTTCCGGCGTGACACCGTTCAACTGCTCGCCGATCGCGGCAAATGCCTTACGCCAGCGGTCGACTGGGAAGTCCTCGTATTTCCTGATGATGGCTTTCGTCCGTGCCGCGTCGCCCACGTAGAGATCGAGATACGCAGTGAAGTAATCATGCTGTATACGCGTCGCCAGCTTTTCGGCATCCACCTGTCCAAAGAAAGTAAACGCCTCTTCAACTCGATCCTGCAGGAGCAGGTAATACGTCACAGCCATCCGATCCTCGTCGTCCAGTTTTTTCTGGCAGGCGAGGATGTTCAACAGCCGGTGATACTGCTGATGCAGACGATCGTTGAGGATCTGCCGGTCCGAACCGAGCCGATGAGCGCGGGCATTGACCAGCGGGCTGTAATCGAGGTGTTCGTACGAGCGGCGTTCGACGGGATTGATTACCAGCAGTGGACTGTCCAGCGCGGCTCCGCATTGAGCAATCAGTGCGTCGGCGTGCCGCAGGAACTGTTTGATCTCCGCGGCGCGATCGTGTTGCACAGAGTACGACCACAGAAGGTTGTTGTAGATGTGCCGACGGTCGAGAAGTTTTGTCGCCTTACTGAAGAAGCCCTCGTCAGCCATACGCCACGCGATGCGGTCGAGGTTGACGCGGAACAGATTCTGAGTCTTCAGGAAGTCGAGCACCTCGGCTTCGTTACCGTGCTGCGAGATGTAATCCCATGAGCCGCGGTCAATCGTGCTGGGCTCGTTCACAACTTTCAGGGCCGATGCCGGAGCGTGCGCGATCAGCTCTTCATTCTTCGCCACGTGAATCGGGAAGTGCGGAAACACGCCGGCCGCAGGAAAGTAGAAATGGTATTCCTGTGTCTGCGTGCTGTAGGCAGCCAGATCAATCGGCACGCTTTTAGTGTATTGCGTGTTGAGTACGGGAACGGCGCCTCGCGGGACCTGCAGCAGCAGGCTTAACTTCTGTCCCGTCGATGTCGGATTGGTCACGACAACCTGGCAGCCGTATACGACGTGCGTCAGGAATTCGTCGGTGACGTACTTGTCGACCTGTTCGTTGTCGACAATGCGATGGCGGTCACCGTGCCGGAAGAAGTTCTGACTGACAAGGATCGGAGGTGCGTCGTCGATCGGCTGAGCTGCTCGAATCTCCTGATGAAACACGACCATCGGGCTGCCGGCGGCCAGTTGCATGCGGCCCTTGTCGAATTCCGTTTCGTGCTTCTTCGCCTTAAAGGGCAGGTCCAGCACAGACAGCGCGAACATCATCTCAGTCAGATTGCCCGCGGTTTCCGCGAAGTTGGGCGAGTAGAACGGTTCGTCGAGATCATGCTGTGCGAAATCCTGCCAGAAGGCGTTGACATTGACTAACTGCGCAATCTGCAACCCGATCGGCACTTTGTAGTAGTTGTTCTCCGCCCATTCCTGAGTCTCGTCGAGCTTCTCGTAAAGGCGTCGGCTCTCATTGCGTCGCGTCAGATCGTCCTCGAAGAAATCACGCTCCGACTTCTTCCACCGTTCCTTGCCGTCAAAGACTCCGTTCGAATTCGTATCCTCCCCAGGTGCAGGAATTCCGGAGTCGCGTAATCTTCCTGAGGCGCGTCGTTTGTCAGATGCGACGGACTTGCCGGCAAACCCGGCCACAGTCTTTGCTTTCTCAGCATCAGCCGGTCCGGCAGACGGGGCCGCGAATCTCCCGAGGCCTCGACCCCCTCCCAACTGACCGGAGCGGTTCGAAGTCGGCATGTCCAATGAATCGGCGACTGAATCGGCCATTTGGCGGGACAGTCGCTGCCTGGCATCACCGAGCATCTTGAGTTGTTCGTTCAGGCCCAGTTCGTCACTGGTTTCCAGCACGCTGCCGCCGAGAGCCGATTCGTACAGAAATTGCATTCGGTCCAGATCCGGACGCCGCAGCGCAAACTGGTCACCAATAAACTGCCGCATCTGATCGGTCTCGTTCTTCAGACGCCGGGCCAGCAGAATACGCTCGACCGTGTTGAGCCGTGCGTAGGCCCACGGCTGGCGGAATCGCGTGACGTCGGCGTCCAGCAGCCACAGATCTAGAAACGTCTTGTGTTGCTTGTTCGCCAGGTAGGGGCGCACCACTGTGTCGAAGAATTTGCGGTCCTTCTGATAGAGGAAGAAATTCAACTCGTGCGACGCGTGCGTTGAATACTTCTCGCGCTTCGCCTTGTCGTCCAGCTCCGGCCAGTTCAGTACGAACGCGAACTCGGCCAGCTTTGCGTCGTTGCTGAGTGTCGCGAACAGCGAATACACACGTGCCAGACTGTCGTACGCTTCGAACTTCGACGAGGAAATGTCTTCGAGGACAAACTTGTCCCCGCCCTCGACGACGCTGGTCTGTTTCTGCTGCGTGAAATGTTTTGCCGCGTCGAGACCGCGGACCAGTCGCAGGTCATTGGTTTGCACCTGTACTTCCGGCCGAGAGATGATGCGGCAGGCTGTCTGTTGTGGATCCACAGCCAGAACATGGATGTGCTGATGCGGACCCAGTTCGTCGACCGACACGCTGACAGACCCGTCGTCGTCAGGTACCAGGTTGAGCAGCACAGCCGATCCATTATTGAGGAAATCCAGCTGACTGAATTCGCCGGTTCCCCCGATTCCTGCTCCCTGTGATTCAACTCGCTGTGACCTGCTGGACGATTCAGGCTTAACCGCCCTGAATTCGTCGCCCTCGGCTGCTTGCTGGTGTCCGGTAGATGTTGAACGGACTGCCCACGGGTTGAGCAGCAGACTCGGCCGCTTCACAGAATTACCCGGGTATTTCTTTGCCAGTTTTCGATTGATGATGTACTGCAATTCGTCGCCGATCTTTCGGCCAGCGATATACAGCGATCGAACTGTCGGAGCCGTACGCATCGTGGGCTCCTGATCGCGAACCTGCGACAGCGACGCATACGGCGAGAACGCAGGAACGTAGCGTGTTGCAATTACATGCACCCGCGTGAACTTCGTCGCGTTCCGCAGTCTGATTTGCACAGCCTCATCATCTGATGACACTGAAGCGATCTGCAACGGGTCGGCGTCTCGTACTTCCAGGTGCCGCGTCTGTCCAAGGATGTAACCATCACGCGATTCTCCTTCGATCACGCGTAAGTGAACGCGGCGGTTCTCGTTCTTGAGCCACAGCTCATACTCACCGGGTTTCAACTTCGACGCCCTCACCATGCCGTCCTTGATCGACAGGCGTTGAAATTCGTCGGCGACATACGTTCCGCCGCGCAGTTCAAGCAGTGAGAACTCCGACGTCTGTGGTTCATCCAGCGAGCCTGTGTACGGAATCTCAATCGGTTTACCGGCCCGGCCATGTACAGTCTGGTACTGCGAGTGTTTGTCGCGAGGAAGCGTCCAGCGGCGTTTCGCCTGTGATGACTCGGCTTCAATCCAGTCGATTTCGTTCAGCGCACCAAGCATCACACGTCCGTTGGCGTCGGACTCCAGATGCTTGCTGACCGTGTCGCGAAAGTCTCGATGCTTGAGCGTCACGCGTACGCCTCGGTCCGGCAGGATCTCGCCCGTCCGGCCGAGCAGTTCGACCACATACGACCCGTCAATACAGGCCATGTGAACTTCCTGGATCTTCTCCGTGCGTTCAATTTGATTGAGTGTAAATGTGCGGCCAGTGGTCAACTCATTCTTCTGATTGCCGCTGATATTCTGCACCCGTGCGCGCAGCGTGAAGCTGATCGACTGCAGCCGCGGCGGCACCTGGAACTCGTACTCCGCTTCCCGATCCTCGAACAACTTGAAGTCGCTGACTTCCTTTGAGGACGAGACGCCGTCGTGGTCAACCGAGGAGATTACCAGCCGGACATCTTCCAACACTGAAAGTGTGACCGGGGTCCCGTTGATCGTCAGTTCCGGGCGTAGAACGACACTGGCCTTACGGCGGGTCAGCAGCGATTCGCGATCAACGTGTATACCCGCATCGAGGCGATAGTTCTCAGCCTCGTGCGAGAATTGATCGAGCGACGCGAAGCCGTTGTGGTTCAGGACGATGGGCTGCGAACCCGGCTGGCTGGTGAACGGTGTTGTGATGCGACCGTCGTCGTCAGCCTTGTATTCGCGACCGCCGAGCCAGATCGATGCGTCCTTCAAGTGGCGGTTGTTCTGGTCGATGACGGTAAAGATGTGTCCCGCCGTACTGGTTCGGACCAGATGTCGCAGCTTGCCTTTCCGCACGACGACCCGACTGCTGCGACCGTTACCAATGAAGTCGATGACATAAACGCCGGGCTTGTCGAGTTCCGGAAACTCGAAGTGGCGGGTCACACGCCGCAGGGGCGGTGCGTCAAATTCTTCCGTTCGGGCGATGTTGGCGACCAGTCCGTCGAGCTTGACGTCCGTGCTGATTTCGCGTCCATGATCACGGTAGAAGTTACGCGTGTTGATCTCAAAGACTTTGATGATCAGCGAGTTGACGTTCTTCACAGCCAGGTCGACGCTGACCGGTTCAACCACACCGAAGACCTGTTTGCTGGTGTGCGAGAATTCCAGGTCAATGCGGTCTTTGAGAGCGCGGAACTGCTCGGGACTCAGCAGCGACGACCACTCTTCGTCATCGCCCAGACCGTTGACGATTTTCGCTTCAGCGAACTGCGGCTTCAGATACGTGTCGCGGATCAGCTTCGCATAGGACTTCCAGTCGTTCTCGTCCTGGAAGAAATGATGCAGGTAACTGCGGACAAGCGGTTCGTCGTTACCAACCGCGGGATGCAGCGTGAAGGCAGAAAAGTCGGAACCCAGGTTGGCAGGAAATCGAGCGTGCTCCGGTCGCTGGAGATATTTTGGATTCACGTACCCGGTGCGTCGCGGCAGTTGCAGATACGTCAGGAACCGATCCTTGTCGTATTCGCCCCCCGCGCGATCGAAAACGAGCCGGTGATACAGCACGTGTGCTTTCAACGAGTTGTGAGCCGGCGCGAGTCGACTGACGAATCCCCACAATCGGTCGAGATAAGCGGCGTGCTCTTTACGGTCATTCTGCCAGTCAACGTGTGCGGCCGGAGTCAGCTTCTGCATCCACGCCTGCACGAATTTCGTCTCGTTCAGCAGCGAGGTTCGCAGTTTGAGACATTCCTCCAGTTGCTCGGGCAACAGTCGCCAGTGGATGCCAAGGCTGCCGAAGCCACCGCTGTTCTTCTCCGCCAGATCGGCCACAGCCAACTTCGCAAGTCCATTGATGTCCGGTCGCTGCAAGCGTTCCAGCAGATGGCGTCGTCGGACCGCGTCCAGCTTTCTGACAGCCAGCCAGTCCAGAGCCCGGTCCTCGAATCCCTGCGTGTTCCGATGCCGGCTGGTCGCGAATGATGTCAGCGTTTCGCGGCTGATCAGCTTCTGATCGAGTTGAGTCGGCAGGTTGGGATTAACAACGACCTCGCGGCGATGATCAAACCGCAGATTCAACCGCTCCTTGATGCGATCGAGCGTCCGCTTCGAGTCCTTCCCGTACAGCAGCAGTGCCTGGCGATTCAGAATCTGCTGGACGCGAGCGGTGTACTTATGCCGGCCGATCCAGGCCTTGAGCATCTGGTCGACTTCGTCGAACTGCTCGGTGTGCTGCAGGTGCAGACAGTGGTAGTAGTAGTACTCCTGGGTGCCTGGGATGAGCAGCTTGAGCGCCGCCTCCCGGTCCTGATTGAGAACGAAGTCCTCGACATACCCGATTTTCTGAGCCGTGACTGTTCCGCCAAGCAGCCCGACGAGCCCCAATGCACAGATCCAGCGATTCATAACCAGTCTCCAGTCGAGGAGTTTGCGATCAAATTGCCACGCCTTCGTACGACCAGTGTGATCGAGCTGTCCGCATCCCACAGGCCGAAACACGCCACCACGCCTCGCGTCATTCCGCCACGGTCTCTCGACTCCAACCACCCGAAAGCCAGTTCTGATGAGGTCTGTGTCGTTCACGTCAATGGTGAGTCAGCGATGCGCGCATCGCAAGCGCCGATCTTTGAGGACGACGACCCTTACAGGCAATTCCTGGTAGATACCGGCCAGCAATCTGAAACGGGCCAGAAATCTGTACGGTCCCGGTGTTTCAGCCAGAGCATGTGCTTCGTAGCGTCACTGGCCAGCCCCGGCGCGCGCCATTGTTGCCCCGGCGAATTCGGTCCCGTTAATGAAGGTCGCCAAAACCCCAAAACGGCATAGCCGCAACCAAAAGTAGGAGTGCCCATCCTACGATGCGCGCGCATGACTGAAGACTCTCAGGGTCAGGGATGACTCTCGCGCTGCACCATCTGGTACGCGTCAAAGTTTCTGCAGTCTCGCGATCGCCTGCTCTTCGTCCGCGATCAACTGCTCAACCAGGCGGACGGCTTCAGCGTCGCCGTTCAAAATCGACACGGCCTGGTTCAGTTGCTGCAGAATTGACTGCTCATCTGCCAACAGCTTCGGCTTCACGAAGTCGAGCGTCACGTAATGCAGTGACGAGCCATCCCATGGGTAGTTGCCGATTTCAATCACGGCGCGCCTCTCAACCAGCAGCTCTGCCAGTCGTTCCGCGCCAAAGTGCTGCCGTCGCACGAGAGCCATGAAGATCTCCTCACGCGAGGAATCTCCGCGAGCCGTCCACGGCCACGATTCGCCGATGTACTGCAGCAGACTGCAGTTCAGTCGGTTGAGCAGGTTATTGAGTGTCTGCAAGCTGTCCATTGGTTGTGGCCGGGCCAGTCGATTACTGAAGCAGAAGTGTGGCAACCCCGTTCGCCAGGTTTGTCGTCCACGTGGGGAACACGCCGAGCAGCAATACGGGAATGGCAAGCAGCAGGGCGTAGTTGCCAATCGGAGCGGGAACTTCGATCGGGCGGGCGTCAGCAGAACGCTCGCCAATGAACATCGCCTTCAAAACTCGAAGGTAATAGAACAGGCTGAAGACGGTGTTCAGTCCACCAATCACGAGCAACACCCACATAAACCAGTGAACCTGCCCGGCATTGAACAGTGACATGAAGATCACGAGCTTGCCCCAGAATCCTCCGAAGGGCGGCAGGCCGACAAGGCTGAACATGCACACGACCATGCACGAGCACAGCGCCGGAGCCTGCCAGCCAATCCCGTTGTAGTCTTCGATTTCCTCGCTGAAGATCTCGTTCCGAATCAGAGCCACCACGGCGAAGGCGCCGAGATTCATGAACAGGTACACGAACAGGTAGAACAGCAGACCTTCCAGACACATGACGGAGGCTTCTTCAACATTGAATCCACCAACATTGCTGCCTGCCGACAGCACGACGACGAGGGCTGATACAGCCATCAACATGTAGCCCGCGTGAGCGATCGTCGAATATGCCAGCAGCCGCTTAACGTTGGTCTGAGAATACGCCGCGAGATTGCCGAATGTTACAGTCACGGCCGCGATCACTCCGATGGCAACACCCAGGCCGGTAAACACCTCTGGCATGGGAATTTCAGAGCCACCGACAAACGCCAGTAAGAATCGTACGAGGAGCGCGAACGCGGCTCCTTTGGAAGCCACTGACAGGAAGCCTGCAACCTCGGCCGAGGCACCTTCAAACGCGTCGGGGCACCAGAAATGAAATGGTACGACGGAGAGTTTGAACGCCAGACCGACCAGAACCATCAGAATTGCCAGCAGCACAGTTCTGGACGCGGCATCGCCGATTCCGCCCTGACTACCCACAACGACGCTCAGGTGACTGGCCATTTCAGGAAGACTGCCTGTCCCCAGCAGCCCCGTCAGCAGGCTGATGCCGTACAGCATGACTCCCGCTGCACCCGCTCCATACACAACGTACTTGAATGCCGCTTCGCTGCTGGGGCGACGTCCCTTCAGAAATCCCACCATCACATAGCTGGGCACACTGGTCATTTCGATTGCCAGAAAGAACATCAGCATGTGATTGGCCGTGGCCATCATCATCATGCCGATCGTTGCACCCAGTAGCAGCGTGTAAAAGTCGGGACCGTCCTCACGGTCGGGGATCCCACTCAGCACAGTGAGAGCAATGACGAGAACCAGAAATAGCGCCAAGAGTCCTCGGATGTATGCCCCGAGATGATCGAACATCAACATGCCGGTGAAAAACGGCGTGGGCAATACGTCTCCGCTCTGCAGGTCCAGCAACTGCGAGCCCGCCAGAAACAGCGTTATGAGCGAACCGACAAGTGCCGTCAGATACGGCGGAATCACTCGATCCGAACTACACAGTCTCAGCAGCAGCAACACGACGATTGTTACGCACAACGACAGCTCAGGGCCGAAGCAGTAGAGCGAGCCGTGCGTCGTGTCACGCACCAGATTGTTAAGGAGTTCGCCAAAGTGGCTCATGAGAAATCAGTCTCTAATTGTTGCCGCTGTCCGTCGCGAAGGCGAAGTGAATCCGCACGGAGTTATTTCATCGAAATCGAAGCGCCCATTCGCTGAGCCGCCTCAAGTCCCTCGCCCATCGTATCGACGAGGTTAGCCATTGAGCCGCTCATCACATCAAACATAATCGTCGGGAAGACACCCAGAAGAATCGCCATCCCGAGCAGTACGAAGCCAACGAAGGCTTCCCGAGCGTTGATCGGAGTGATGTCTTCTTCGTGCGGCCCGTTGTACTCTGAGCCCAAATACACTCGCTGAATTGTCCAGAGAATGTACCCGGCAGTCAGAATCACACCGCCGGCTGCCACGATGGCCAGCAAGGGGTTGTAACTCCATGCACTCAAGACGACGAATACTTCGCCGATGAAGCCGCACAGACCAGGAAGTCCCAGACCGGCGAAAAAGATACCCACAGCCAGACCCGTGTAGAGAGGCATTTTCTGGGCAAGGCCACCGAACTGGTTCAAATCGCGATGATGCACGCGGTCGTAAATCACACCGACCATAAAGAACATGCCGGCTGATGAAACACCATGGGCGATCATCTGGAACATGGCACCATTCATGCCCATGAGCCAGTAGTCACGGTTGGCTGTCACATATCGACCGCTGCCGTCATCAGCGATGGCCCACACGGCCATTCCCAGGATGACGTAGCCCATATGACTGACCGAGCTGTATGCGACCAGTCGCTTGAAGTCGGTCTGTGCCAGAGCTGCAAACGCTCCGTAAATGATGCTGATGACACCAATGGCCATCAGAGCGTACGCGGCGTACTGAGCACCGTAGGGGCACAGGGGGAATGCGATTCTCAGGATTCCGTAGCCACCCATTTTCAGTAGCACTCCAGCCAGAATCATGCTGATTGGAGTCGGTGCTTCTACGTGAGCGTCGGGGAGCCATGTATGGAATGGAAAGCACGGCACCTTGATTGCGAATCCGATGAACAACAGCCAGAACGCTGTGATCTGCGTGAACTCATTGAAGTGCCCTTCACGGGCCAGGCCACCAAGTTCCAACAGACTGAAGGTTGGGGGTCGTCCACCTTCGGCACTGCCAAAATAGAACATCAGCATGGCGATCAGCATCAGGACAGAACCGAACAGCGTGTACAGGAAGAATTTGATCGCGGCATATTCCCTGCGGGGACCGCCCCAGATGCCAATCAGGAAGTACATCGGCAACAGCATGACTTCCCAGAACACATAGAACAGGAAGAAGTCGAGAGCCAGGAAGACCCCCAACATGCCGGTTTCGAGCAGCAGGAAGAGGATGAAGTAGCCCTTGTGAAGCTTGTTGATGCTCCACGAAGCGAGGGCGGCAAGCATGCTGGTGAAGCTGGTCAGGACCACCAGCGGCAGGCTGATTCCGTCATAGCCGAGCCGGTAATGGATGTTCCATGCCCCGATCCACTCCGCCGACACGCCGACGGCATCTGGTTGAATGCCCGGATTCGTGTAGCTGAAATCGCTGAACCACAACACGAGCGTCAGCAGAAACGTAACGACAGTCACGCCGGTTGTGAAAAACCGCATCGGGTCCACCGCGTTCTTGTTGAAACCAACAAGCACGAGCGCACCGATCGTCGGCAGAAAGATGATCAGCGAGAGAAAAGGCAGATGGTCCATTTAAGCACTTACCTTCAAGTCTATTCGCAAAGGGCGTGAGTTCGCTCAGCGACTAAGTCAGGCCTTGGTGATGAAAGCAAAGAGGAGAGCGAAGAGTGCCACAACACTGACTGCGATAAACATGACGTACTGACGAATTCGTCCTGTCTGAAAAACGCTCAGGCTCATGCCGACGGCGCGAGTTGCCGTACCGGCAAGATTCACCAGACCATCGATAATGCCCTCGTCGAACTTCCGGTCAACAACGGCCACCCACACTGACGCTCTCGCGAGAGAGTGCAGGAAGCCATCGAAAACATACTTGTCACAGTTCACGCACCAACGAGCCACACTGTGAGTCGGCCTCACAAATGCGACGTCGTATAATTCATCAAACCGCCATTTATTGACCAGGAAGCTGTGCAGGCCTGAGAACTGCCGCTTGATCGTTCCGGGATCGACCATCGGGAACCAGTACAGCAGTGCCGCAGTGATTGTGCCCAGTGCGGCCGCCAGCAGTGCAACCTTGCCTGCCAGCGGATGAACTTCGTGAATTGTCCCGTGGGATGGCAGAGCGACGTCCGTCGTCAATCCCATAGGCGTCTCATCGTGTCCCACACCAACCGGCTCGCTAAACGAGATCATGTTGTAAAGAGGCCCGTTTTCACCGCCGACAGCACAGAACGCGGCAAAGGCCGACAGCAGCACCAGAGGAGCCACCATTACCATGGGGCTCTCGTGGCAGTGCTCGTAGACATGCTCGTCTCTGGGTTTTCCGGTGAACGTGTAGAACCACAGGCGGAACATATAGAAGGCCGTGATTCCTGCTGTCACCAGTGGTGTCAGGAACAGCAGGAAGTGGATGGGGTTCAACTGCATGTGTGCCAGTGCCGTGGCAACAATCGCATCCTTCGAGTGGTATCCTGAAAACGCAATCGACGTAAACGGTATGGCGAGACCGGAAATCGCAATAACCCCGACCAGCATCGTGAACGCGGTCCACGGCATCTTCCGCCACAAGCCGCCCATTTTTGGCATTTCCTGCTCGTGATGGCAGCCATGAATAACACTGCCAGAACACAGAAACATCAACGATTTGAAGAACGCATGCGTAATCAGATGGAACAGACCGGCAGCCCAGCCGCCGAGGCCAATCCCCAGCATCATGTATCCCAACTGACTGATCGTTGAGTAGGCCAGTACACGCTTAATATCCGTTGCCACCACGGCAATGGTTGCTGCAATGAAGAGTGTGATGCAGCCGATGTAGGCAATGGCCAGCAACACCTCCGTCGTAAACACCGGATAAAACCTGCCCGCCAGATAAACTCCAGCCGCCACCATCGTGGCCGAATGCACCAGCGCGGAAACAGGTGTCGGGCCCTCCATCGCGTCGGGCAACCACGTCTGTAGCGGGAACTGAGCACTCTTGCCGATACAGCCACCAAAGACGCCCAGGCCGGCAACAACCAGCAAAGCGTACGGGATCGTTCGCTCGGGATCGTGTGGTGCGGTCCAATGGCCATCATGCAGTTCCGTGTTGAGGATCACGTCCTCGCCGTGCGTTTCAATATGGCCATGCGAGCCGCGGACCATGCTGAACAGACCCGGTTGTGTGTGACCGTCAAGTTCGGAGTCCGCGAATCGGAATGTGCCGCAGTAGGTCCACAGAATCATCAGGCCGATAATGAACCCGAAGTCGCCAACGCGATTCACGATGAATGCTTTGTTGGCAGCCACGTTTGCGGAATGGCGTTCGGTGTAAAAGCCGATCAGCAGAAAGCTGCAGATGCCGACCAGTTCCCAGAACACGAAGACCTGGAAAATGTTGCCCGCGAGGACAAGACCAAGCATCGCGAAGCAGAAGAGCGACATGAACGAGAAGAAACGATAGAAACGTCCAGGACGATGGACGTGCTGCCCGTCACTGGTGTGAGCGGAATGATCGACGTACTCGTCGGTCAGTTCGTCAGACATGTAACCGATGGCGAAGACGTGGATACACGTCGCGATCAGCGTCACCATCATGAACATCAACAGCGTGAGGCTGTCGATGTAGTAATCAATGGTGATTTCCAGATCACCGAACGTTCCCAGCCTGTAAATCGTCCCTGAGAAGACGGCTTGTCTGGATTCGTCGTGACTGGCGGCAACCGCATGGCTGCCTTCGCCAGCGCTTCCGTGATCGGTTTCTGACTCGACGTGATCGGCGAGAAAGGCGTGTCCCGCAGAGTCGCTGGCTGCGAAAACTTCCCAATCTGTGTGACTGCCCCAACACAGGAATGCAGCGGTGCTCAGAGCAAAACCCGCACCGATGCATCCGGTGGCCAGGTATGCCGCTGTCTTGCTATGCCGATTCGACCAGTATCCAGCAAAGACCTCGACCGCAAACCCGGCGAGGGGCAACAGCCAGGCGAGGCGTAGATACCAGGAAAGTGTGTAGCCGATATCATCCATCGGAATTGCTGATCTTCTTCACAGGAGACTTAACCACTCAGCGAATCGCCGCGATCCACATCAATGGTGTGATGGTTGTTGTAGAAGTTCAGTGCAATGGCGAGTGCCACGGCCGCTTCCGCCGCCGCCAGAACGATGACAAACAACGCCACCACCTGCCCGTCCAGACCCAGTTGGGTATAGCGGGCAAACGCCACAAAATTCACGTTGGCCCCATTCAGGACCAGTTCAACTCCCATCAGAATGCCGATGCCGTTCCGCTTTGTGGTCATGCAGACCACTCCGCTGACAAACAGGATCGCACCGATCCAGAGCAGATGACTAAGGCTGACCTGATCCATTTCCCGATTCCGCACAAACCATCAGGCTGAGAAACTCACAACTATTCTTCGGCCGACACACGACGCTTCGGACGTGCCAGATACGCGGCGCCGATCAACACAACGAGCAGATGTACCGACACGATTTCGAATGGCAGCAGGTAGCCCGGCGCGTTCCCGCCTTTATCAGGACGCAGCCCCAGAAACGACAGCGCCAACGGCCGAGTTGTGTTTCCTGACGAGCTATCGTTGTATCCAGATGTAACGTCCGATGGTGTCGTAAGTGCGGAGAGATTCCGGTCAATACTGGACCATTCGAGATCACTGATACCGGCCACCGTGAAGGCGATCACTGCAAGAAAGAAAACACCGATGCCGGCGGCCAGGAACCCCTCGGCTGGCGATGCACGAATCTTCAGAAACGGGGCACTGGCCGTCAGCATGATTCCGAAGATCAGCAGCACGATTGTGCCACCGACATAGACCATCAACTGAACAGCTCCGACAAAGTCGGCGTGCAGCAGGAAGAACAGTGCGCTGACTGACGCGAGGCACACGATCAGGCTCATCGCCATGCGCACAACGCTCTGGCAAATGGCGACCGAGATGGCACCACCGCACGCCAGAGTGGCGAATAACCAGAACAGGCATTGCTCTGCGATCATTGAGCCACCTCATCCGTTTGCGCGGCCAACCGGGCCTTCGCATCATGCAGCATGCCACTTTGAGACACATCCAACTGTTCTGCAGCCGGCTCTCGTTTCTCGGTCCTCGAGCCCATGGGGCCGGGGAAGATTTGCGTTCGCTCCGTAAACGTACCCAACAACAACGGATACAGAATGGCACCCAGAAACAGTGCGCAGGACATCGGAATCAGATACTTCAGACAGGTCGTCATCACCTGGTCGATGCGCAGGCGGGGCAGAGTCCAGCGAACCCATATTTGGAGAAAGACGAGCTTCGACGCCTTCAGCATGAAGACAGCACAGCCAATCAGATTGCCAAGGAAGACCAGAGCGGGATCCCCTGTTGCTTTAAGACCGTACACGATTCCGAAGCCGTCGTCCCAGCCACCCAGGAATAGGATGGCAGCAATTCCACTCACCGCGAACATGCTTGCGTATTCGGCAAGAAAGAACAGTGACCACCGCATCCCGCTGTATTCCGTCAGAAAGCCAGCGACAAGTTCGCTCTCTGCTTCTGCGAGGTCGAACGGGGCTCGTTTACAACTGGCGGTGGCGCAAACGAAGTAACACGCGAAGGCCGGAGCGGCAATCGGATGAAACACGTTCCAGTTGAACATGGTCAAGGAGCCAACGACTTCACCTGGTCCGGACTGCAAATGGACGATTTCATTCAGGTTCAGCGATCCGGCAATGACGATCGGCACCAAGGCGCAGATGGCCATGGGGATTTCGTAGCTGATCATCTGAGCTGCTTCACGCATGGCTCCGAACAGAGCCCATTTTGAACCGCTGGAATAGCCGGCGAGGATGACGCCGATGACCTCCAGCGAGAGCATCGCCAGCATCAGGAACAGGCCAACATCGACAGAAACAGCCGACCATCCATCTGCGAACGGCAGAAACATGAAGGCGGCGAAGGACGCGACCACGACGATGTAGGGGGCAATTCTGAAGAGAAAGCCGTCCGCTGCCGTTGGTGCCAGATCCTCTTTTTGAATGAGCTTGGCGCCGTCTGCCAGTGACTGCAGCCAGCCGAACTTGCCACCCGTTCTTGTTGGCCCGAGTCGGTCCTGAATCCG
>Ga0114996_10001953_pt1 | contig 27195 bp, 33 predicted proteins | sample ArcticOcean_MG_C_4_FD_87039 | JGI IMG/M metagenome (GOLD analysis project Ga0114996, IMG submission 87039) | Marine microbial communities from western Arctic Ocean - ArcticOcean_MG_CB4_134 | ecosystem: Environmental > Aquatic > Marine > Oceanic | place: Arctic Ocean: Canada Basin | collected... | reverse complement strand
TGGGACGCTCCACATCGTCGGGCAGGCCCCGTTCCAGCCAGGGCATAAGAAGACCGGTAAGGTCGTCAGGCGGCAACGCGCGGATGTAAAGTCCATTGAACCAGTCCAGCTTCTCCACGTTGAACACCGCCGGCGACGACGCCACGCGTTCCAGCGCAAAGTTTTGCATCAGCGTCTCGCGAGAGATAACGTCCGTGTGGTCATCCAGCGACCAGCCCAAAAGCGACATGAAGTTGATCATGGCATCAGGCAAATATCCCAAATTGCGGTACTCCAACGCTGACGTGGCACCGTGGCGTTTGCTAAGTTTAGCCTTGTCGGGACCGAGGATCATCGGCAGGTGCACCAGCAGCGGCAACTCGTAGCCCAGCGCTTTGTATAACTCCTTGTGGCGTGGCGCACTGGGCAACCACTCTTCCGCACGCATCACGTGGCTGATCTCCATCAGGTGGTCGTCCACCACATTGGCCAGATGATAGGTGGGAAAGCCATCGGACTTCAGGATAACGAAGTCGTCCAGTAGAGAGGCTTCGAACTCCACATCGCCCCGAATGGCGTCGCTGACCACGATGGCCCCCTCCAGGGGCATCCTGAAACGCACCACGGGACGGGGATTCTCCTCGGACGCCTTGGCCGCGCTCTCAGGGGTTAAGTCTCGGCAGCGCCGGTCGTAGCCGGGTGGCCGCTTTTGGGCCTGTTGCTCTTTGCGCATGGCATCCAGCCGCTCCGGTGTGCAATAGCAGCAGTAGGCCTTGCCCTCGTCCACGAGTCGCTGAGCGTGCTCTTGATAGATCTCAACTCGTTCGGACTGGACGTAGGGACCGTACGAACCGCCCACTTCCGGGCCTTCGTCCCAGTCGATACCCAGCCAACGGAGCGCCTCCAAAATCGCGTCAGTTGCCCCATCCACCTTCCGCGCCTGGTCGGTATCCTCGATACGCACAATGAACGCGCCACCCTGGCTTCGCGCAAAGAGCCAGTTGAAGAGCGCGGTGCGAATATTCCCCAGGTGGGGCTCACCAGTGGGGCTGGGGGCGTAGCGCACGCGGACAGAACTGACCATGCACGCTTCTCCTAATGGGATTAGCTCAGTCTAACACGGCCTCTGCCGCAAGCAGTGTCCCTGCTCATATCCCAGTCATGAAATACCCTGAAAAGGCGAAGCGTAGATAGGGCCACCGGCCCTCACGGCGGATATCCGCAAGAAACAGTGCCTATCCGAATATCTCTATTCTGGTGTAACCTACGGCTCCACCCCGTTACTGGGCTGGTCCGACCGATGGATATCATCATTCCGAAAAGGGGGGTATGCGATGGCTGAAGAACGGGTGGAGGGCCACGTTAGTAATTTCGACTTCTATGTCTCCCAAATGACAGTAGATTTGGACGACGGAACGCAGCGAGTGCTGCACTTCCAACCGGAGGAGCTCCACACCTATATCGGCTTCTCCCTGCGCCGAATTTCCTGCATGGTGGAGGGCGACGTAATTAAAGGGCTGGTGGAGGAAGAGTAGCTAGGGGGCTGAAACCCAGCCAGGGACGGATGGACGGCACCCCCACATGCACCAGGTCAGCAGGCCCTCGCCATAATGAGGGAGTTCCGGGTGCTGATGCTCATGCCGTGAACGGCATTGCCCCTATCCACGTGCAACTTGAGAGCCCCGTCCAAAAAGGCCAGCAGCCCCGCACTTAGGTCACTGAACGCCTCCCGGCGGACCTCCTCCAGGAAGGGATACATCCCGGATTTTTGCGGGTCTATCTTGTCCGCCAAGAAAACCACTCTGCCCACCGGCGCAAGGTCCGGGGAAGCGGTCGTATGCCAGCGGACCCCTTCCAACAGTGCCGGGTCAGTCACCTCCCCCTCCCTCCGGAGCCATGCAGCGCCCACCGGCCCGTGGAGCAACACCGGAGCGTGGGTTTCCACCGCGTTGACTAGCAGCCCCAGCCGCCCTGCCTCCTCCAGAAGATGCCGTCCCGGCAGGTGGCGTGCCACGTCGTGCGCCGCCGCCGTCAGCTCAGAGAGGTCGGCGTCAATCCCGTGGGCCTCGGCCAGCTCACGAGCGATGGCCCGGACACGCTGCACGTGAGAGCGCAGCCTATCGGGCAATTCGGCAAGCCGCTGGGCCAACTTTGGGGGAAGTGCGAGCTCTGACATCAGCGTATCCCCACCTCAGCCCATGCCACCGAGGCGACGCCCCGCCAGCAGGTGCATATGCAGGTGGGTGACCTCCTGGCCAGCGTTAGGCCCTTGATTCACGACGAGCCTGTAGCCCTGGTTAGCTACTCCCGCTTCGCGGGCGCCCCCTGCCGCCCCCGCGAAGAGCGCATGCAGCGTGGCGAGGCTTTCTCCCGGCTCCTCTGCGAGCGCTTCCACGTGAGCGAAGGGAATGACCAGCAGGTGAACAGGTGCCTCCGGGTTGATGTTCCCGATGACAAAAACGACTTCGTCGCGATAAAAGAACTCCGAAGGCACCTCTCCTCGGCCTATCCTACAGAAGATGCATTCTTGTTCCGCCATGAACACTCATCCGGTTACTGAGGAGCAACGAGCGTTTCCCGCTTTCCACCCTCGTTCCCGGTTCCTTTCCGCCGAAAGAGGTCAGGAGCAGACGAGGCCATTGCCTCACGTGCACGCTCCCAACGCCTAATCGCCTTGGACGTTCTTAACGGCTGCCACCGACGGCCAGGCAGGTGTCGGTGCGGACGATACCGCGATGGTATGCCCGTACCGAGTGACGATATCGCCCACGGAACTCAGGTCTTGAGCCTCCAGGACGGAAATGACGACGTAGGGTCCGGTGAACCATCACCGACGAGACTCCAGGCGCATTCTGAAGCGCCCCAACAGCATCGTGGGGCTTGCCAAGCGCAGTCTCGATGAGCACCCACGCCTTGGTGGTTGCCATGTGTTCTCCCCCTGCGCAGGCTCGGTGAAATAGGTGGCTCCGCCGTACACCAAAATGATAAGCGGGGGTATCCCCGACGTCAACGCGACCATGGCCGCCAGCCGAGCGGGACTTTGCAGCCTGGCTGTTCACGCCGCGCCGATGCTACAATCTCCACGCTCTGGCCTGGGGGCCACCTCGCTGCAAACCGGAGCGCGCCCGGAAGACCGTGAACGATGATGGACCGCAGGGGGAGGTGCATGTGGAAACGCTCCGTACCGGAGCTCAGGCGTTCGGCCTGGAACTGCTGGCAGCCCAGGAGCTCCAATTCCACCGATACAGAGAGGGTCTTGCCGAGTGGAACAACCACTTCAACCTCACCTCAAAGTCGGCCCTTGCTGACATTGAACGCGTCCACTTCCTCGATTCCCTAACATTGCTTCCTCTGCTCCTGCGGGAAGTTCCCATGCCCGCCAGGCTCATTGATATCGGCTCCGGGGCCGGGTTTCCGGGAATACCCGTCAAACTACTCATGCCGGAGTTTCGTATGACACTGGTGGAAGCCACAGGCAAGAAGGCCCATTTCCTGCGGTGGATGGCATCCGAACTGGGATTGGAGGGGGTGGACGTGCGGGAGGAGCGGGCCGAGGAACTGGGCCACGACACCGAGCATCGCGCGGCCTACGACGTCGCTCTGGCCAGGGCGGTGGGGCCGCTCACCACCGTATTGGAGTTGACCCTGCCCTTCTGCCGGGTTGGAGGGATTGCAGTGGTACACCGAGCGGGAGCGGTAGTTGAGGAGGTTGCCTTAGCGACCGGAGTCGCTGAGACCCTGGGAGGGAGAATGCGTCCAGCCTTGCCTGTCGAGGTCCCTGGGCTCAGGGAGGATGCGGCGTTAGTGGTGGTGGAGAAGATTGCACCAACGGACATGCGGTTCCCTCGTCGAGCGGGAGTACCCGCGCGCCGCCCGCTGACAGCGTGAGGGACAGGAACACAGTGGCGGCAGCCTATCCTTACCCTCTCCCCGAGGAGAGGGGTAAGTTCACGATGGATCCACAGCTCGCAGGGTGAACAAGAACAGGGGCTGAGCCTACAGCTGAAAAGGCAGGTTAGTCGTTCTGCTACCTAGCTACGCCTGCGCAAGTAGCGGATAATTTGAAGCAACATGAATCCCACGATGGCTATGCGTAGGAAACCTGAGCCACGACGATTCGATTCCTCCCGCACACCCCTGAACGGAAGCGAGGGCCTGGCCACTCCGACGGCTGGCGGCGAAACGGAGCCAGAAGCAACGACAGTGAGGGCATCGCTCACGTGGGTGGCGGCCCCGACCCCGTAAGTTCGGACGAAATTTCTGACCATGTCCAGGGACAGACCTTCCAGAAACTTGTCACGGCTCATCTGCGGATGGTACCGGTAGGAACGGCCATCGAGGCGGCGGTCAAGCAGCGACTTTTCCACCATCCGGTTGAGCACCGTCATGACGGTCTTGTAGTTGTTGTTCGACCGCAGGCGCGAGCAGACCTCCTGCACCGAAAGCTCGGCGTCTGAAGTCCACAACGTGTTCATTAGCCGCGACTCCAGGCTCCCCAGTGCCTTGGGAGGTGAGGGGGGCTCGGAATTGTTTTCGCCAGGCTGAGTAGCCATATTTCCGTTCGCCCACACACTTTTACGGTGTGGATAGCGATGCGCAAGATAAGCGCGCCTAAAGGACAACCGTAAGAGTTACGCGGGTGACTGTCAAGGTGCTACGGGGTATGGGTACGAGACGGCATTGGACCCCCTTTTTTCTCCGGGCAGCGTCGGCTAGAGTGAGTAAACGTTGACGGGAAGGAGCGCAAATGGCACCGCTTCAGGAGAATATCCGCCGAGTGCAGGGGCTGACCCCGATGCAACGGGAAGCGGTGGCACCGGACCTCTACCGAGAGATTGAAGGCGAGGTACGACTCTACTGGTATGCGCACTTGCTCTACGCGACCGACGCCTCCAGCTACCCGATGGAGGCCGTGAGGGTCGTGACGCCTCCGACCGCCAACGAGGTAGAGGCGGCACTGCCCGTGCTGGGCTACAAGCAGGAGTTGGCCGAAGCCAGTTGCTACGGCATGGCCAGCGCCTTCGGGTTCGAGCGCGAACACTACGAGATGTCTCAGGCTATCGGCACCCTCAAGCTGTTCCACGCCGTGGAGACAACGTCGGACAAGCAGGTCGGCCACTTCACCTCACCACAGCCCCCCGCACGTGGCGGAGTTCCCATCTGACCCACTCCGGACAGGCGAGTAACCAAACGATTATGCAACCCTCACACGTCAATCAGGTCCGTGCGATGGTCGAAGAGCTTCGGAAAACAAACCTCCGTACCGGCACCGACCGCCACACGGGGTTCGCGTATCGGTTCCTCTGCACGTCCCCCGACGAGTACCGTTGGCAGTGGTTCTGGAACTCCTGCTTTCATGCCGTGGCGATGTCCCACGTTGACCCGGAGCTGGCAGTGGCCGAGCTACGAACCCTCTTCGCAGCCCAGGAGGCGGACGGCTTCATGGGGCACATCAACTTCTGGGACAGCCGATTCTTCGGCGACCTGTGGGGGCGCGTTCAGAGCAGTTACGCCTGGCGTCAGCATCACACTGCGCTCATCCAGCCTCCCGTGTTGGCCCAGTCAGTAGAACGCGTGACTGAGGTTGTGAGCGACGCCTGGCTAGCGGTGGAATTTTTACCGCAACTGGACCTGTATCACCAGTGGCTGTCGGAAAACCGCGCTCCCGACCCCGACGGCCTATTGGTTAGCATCTCGCCCTACGAATCAGGAATGGCCCAGTCGCCCACCTTCGACGAGGTCCTAGGGATGGGCAAGAAACCGGGACGGTGGAACGTGGGCCTGCGCAGCCGTTGGCTTGACCTGCGGCTTTCCATGCGCAGCTACGACGACGGTCGACTTCCCGTGCGGGGACCCTTTCGCGTGAAAGACGTGCTGGTGAACACGCTGTATGCGGATTCACTCTCGACCATGGCGCGGCTGCACCACCGTCACGGCCAGGGAGCAATGGCCACAGCCTACGCCCGCAAGTCCGACCAGATTACCGCATCCATTGTCGGCAAGATGTGGGACCGTGGCCGGGGCGCCTTTTACGGCCTATACGGACCGAACGGGCGGCGGACATCGCCCACCACAGTAAGCAGTCTAATGCCACTACTCTTGCCTGAGCTGCCGGAAGAGGCGGCCCGGCTGATTGTGGAGCGGCACCTGGAGGACAAGGACAAATTCGCCCTGCCCTTTCCCGTGCCATCGGTTGCCGTCTCGGAGCCGACCTTCGACCCAAGAGGCGAAGGGCTAATCTGGCGGGGACCTTCGTGGGTGAACACCAACTGGCTGCTGTGGCGAGGGCTGCGCCGTCACGGTTTCAAAGAGCAAGCGGCGCGCCTAGCCCGCCAGACGGTAGAAATGGTGGCAGGTCACGGGCTTCGGGAATTCTACCACCCATACAACGGTCAGGGCCTGGGCTCTAAAAGCTTTGGATGGTCGGGCCTAGCACTGGACATGGCAAGCCCAGATTAGACCAGGGGGAAAGAGACAAAGAAGACGGGCTCTTTCGAGCCCGCCTTCCCGATGGTCTACCCGTAACTCAAGGAGTGACGAGCAGCTTTCTGTCATGCCATGGCGTAGGCAGGATAATGGGCTGCCGTCAACAACAGCCTACCTTGGTAGCAGAGCGTATTCCAGGCTGTCGGCAAGGGCCTGCCAGGAGGCCTCGATGATGTTGCTGGAGGCCCCCACGGTGCTCCATCGGTGCTTGCCGTCAGTGGACTCCACAAGCACCCGGACCACGGCGTCGGTGCCCTCGGCGCCCTGGTCCACGATACGCACCTTGTAGTCGGTGAGGTGTACGCGTTCCAGATCGGGGTAGGCCAGAGTCAGCCCCTTGCGAAGCGCCGCATCCAACGCATTCACCGGGCCATTGCCCTCAGCCACGGTGAAGGTGACCTCATCGTTAATTTTGACCTTCACTGTCGCCTCAGAGAACGCTTCGTCCCCATAGGCATCTGAGCCCCGGCGGCGCTTCTCCATGACCACCATGAAGTCGACCAGCTCGAAGGGCGGCTGGTAGTCGGGCATAGCGCGGCGCACCAGCAGGTCGAAGGAGGCCTCCGCGCCCTCGTACTGAAACCCCTGCTGTTCTTTGCTTTTGACCAGCTTCAGAAGCTCACCCAGCCGCTCTGGCGGCACCTGGGCTGAGAGGCCGTGCTCCTCGATCTTGATGGCGATGTTGCCGCGCCCCGAGAGCTCGGAAACGACGATGCGTTTAGTGTTGCCTACGCGCTCCGGGTCGATATGCTGATAGCTCGTGTCGTCCTTGGCCATAGCTGAAGCGTGCAGACCTCCCTTGTGGCTGAAGGCGCTCTCGCCCACGTAGGCCTGGTAGCGGTTGGGCGGCATGTTGACCGTTTCGCTGACGAAACGATGGGTCTCCGTGAGGTGCTGGAGCTGCTCGTCAGCCACCACGTCGGTGTCGAGTTTAAGCTTCAGGTTACCGATGACCGAGAGCAAATTGGTGTTGCCGCAGCGCTCACCGTAGCCGTTGATGGTGCCCTGGACCTGGGTGGCGCCTGCCTGGACGGCGGCCAGGCTGTTGGCGACCGCCACCTCGGCATCGTTGTCGCAGTGCATGCCCCCTGGCACATCCACCTCCTGGCCGATGCGCTTGGTGAAATCGTAACTGACGTTGGGCAGCGTGCCGACGTTGGTATCGCAGAGCACCACGTACTCGGCACCGGCCTCAGCGGCGGCGCGCACGGCGGCAATGGCGTAGTCGGGGTTGGCCAAGAAGCCATCGAAAAAGTGCTCGGCGTCGAAGATTACCCGCCGGCCCTGGGCACGTAAGTAGACGATGGACTCGCGGACCATGTCCAGGTTCTCTTCCAACGAGGTCTCCAGCACCGTCTTGACCTGCCTGTCATAGGCCTTGCCGACCAGCGTGACCACAGGGGCTTCGGAGTCCAGCAGCGCCTTGAGATTGGGATCGTTTTCCACGGTGCCCTTGACCCGGCGGGTGCTGCCGAAAGCGACCAGCACGGCGTGTTGGAGTTTGAGATCCCGGGCCAGACGGAAGAACTCGTCGTCCTTTGGATTGGAGCCGGGCCAGCCGCCCTCGATGAAGTGGATGCCCATCTCATCCAGCTTGACGGCGATGCGCAGCTTGTCCTCCACCGACAGGCTGATCCCCTCCATCTGCGACCCGTCACGTAGGGTCGTGTCGTATAACGTTACCTTTGCCATATAACCAACTCTCTTGCAGGGCACGCCCTACACCCACTCGCGGAAGCTCAAATGTAAAAAGACCACCAGCCGTCGGCTAAGCCCGTCGTCGATTCCCCTTTGTGGGTCCAGGGCCACGCCCTGGCCTGCACCTACGTGCAGGGTTCAAATGTAGAAGACCATCATACGTCAACAAAGCCCGCCGCCAATGCCCCCCAAGTATGTCGGCCCAGGGCGAGCCCTGGACAGCCAGACCAACTCCTCGGCCGCCTCGCTCACCGGATTGCCGTCGAAGTCGCCGTAGAGCGCCTCCACGGTGAAGCCGCAGATCTCCAGCAGGTGCTGCATCTCGTACCGGTACGTGTATCGCATGACGAAGTCGCGATAGAGCCGCTGAAGCATTCGCCCCTGGTGGTCAACCTCTTCGATAATAAGCCGCGAGTTGTTGGTCTGTTCTATATGGTCCCATCGGTTCTGTCCGTAGACCACCAGCCGGGTGCCCGACTCGGGCTGATGGACGTCGCGGACGTGGAAGGGCGTGGAGTCCATATCGGCCAGCATGGCCACGTCAGGATTAAACATGTCCACGATCAAAAGGCCTCCGGGGGCTAGGTGATTACGAACTGTGGCCAGGGCCTCGCGCTGGTCCACCACGGTTTCGAGGTGCTGGAAACCGCGGAATGGGATGATGACCAAGGGAAAGCGCTGCTCCAGCCGCACCTCGCGCATATCGCCCTGCTGGAAGTCGCAGTGGGCGCTGAGCCCCTGAACCTGGGCCTTGCGCCCGGCCACCTCCAGCATCCGGGGGGAGAGATCCACGCCTGTGACGTCGATGCCGCCTGCGGCGATCTCCAGGCTCACTCGACCAGTGCCGCAACCCAGCTCCAAGACCGGGCCGCCGCTGGAGACCGCCTGCTCCACGTAGAAGGGAATATCCTGGTCCAGATACGCGTAGACCTGATCATAGATATCGGCCCAATCATCGAAGGGTAGGGTCATCGGCCCATCCGCTGCAGCGCCCGTCTGACCCGCTCCTCCACGGACAAGCCTTCCTCCCGCTCCACCGAGAGCGCTTGGCGCGCCTCCAGGGCCGAGAGGCCCAAGGACAGCAATGCCTGGAGGGCGGGAACGCCGGACACCGAAGGACTGGCGGGAGTTGCCACTAAAGCCGGCCCGAACTGCTCTTCCAGCTTGTCTTTGAGATCGATGATGATACGCTCGGCGGTACGTTTGCCAATACCCTGGGCCTGGGTGAGCGCCGTGGCGTCGCCGGCCACGATGGCTGCGGCTACGCCCTCGGCGGGCAGGACCGAGAGGATAGCCAAAGCGCTCCTGGGCCCCACACCGCTGACGTCTAGAAGCGACTGGAAGAGGTGGCGTGCAGCCTCGACCCGAAAGCCGTAGAGCTGCAGGTCGTCTTCCCGCACGACGAGGTGGGTGTGTAACCACACCGAGGCGCCGGGCGGATCGAGGTCGGCCAAATCGGGGGTCGGCATGAAAACCCGAAGGGTGACGCCGCCAAGACTAACCAGAGCATAGTCGGAGCCCCGCTCCACCAAGATTCCTTCAATGGCAGCGATGAGGCTCATAAGGCGCGCACGCGCGCGGCAGAACGCCAGGTGTAGAGGTGGCAGAGGGCGACAGCCAGAGCGTCGGAGGCGTCCTCGGACATGGGTTCCGTCCCCAAGCCCAGGACGGTACGGACCATGCGCTGGACCTGGGCCTTGGTCCCGGCACCGTAGTCGCCAATGGCGGACTTCACCTGGGTAGGCGCGTAACGGTGGACCTCCAGGTTTGACTGGGCAGCGATGAGCAGGGCCACGGCCTGGGCCTGGCCCACGGCCACAGCCGACTTGGCCCCACGCTGGGGCGCCACGAAAGGCTCCTCCACCGCCAGGTGGTCAGGATGCCAGCGCTCCACCACCTGCCTGAGCCCATTGTAAAGCGTTTGGAGCCGTTGGTGAATCGGGTCATTGTGGCCCGTGGCCTCCAGGGTCCCCCATTGCAAGCAACGGGTAACCTTGACGTCGATATCCAGGACGCCAAAGCCCATATGGTGGGTCCCCGGGTCCACACCCAGGATGCGCACAAATTCCTCCTAAGAGTCCTGGCTCATGCTTTCCAGAACCTCGTCGGGAAAGTCTGCATTGGTGTAGACCTGGTTGATGTCGTCCAAGTCCTCCAGCCTGTCCAACAACCGCAGGGTCTGTGTAGCAAGGCTGGTATCAAGGGCGGTGACCGTCTTAGGGATCATGGTCACTGAGGCCGAAGCGGCGGTGACTCCGTGCTGCTGCACCGTTTGCTGCATGGCGTCCAGCGCCGCTGGTGGGCCGGTGATTTCGAGACCCCCACCTTCCGTGTTGAAGTCGTCGGCTCCAGCGTCGATAACGGCCAGGGCCATCTCTTCTGCCTTCTCGGTGCCGATGCCCTCAACGTAGACGACAGCCTTGGTCTCGAACAGCCACGCTACCGAGCCTGCATCACCCAGGTTACCACCGCCCTTCGTGAAAGCCGAACGGATCTCCGACGCGGTCCGATTCCGGTTGTCAGTCAGCGCGTAAACCATGATTGCGGCGCCTCCGGGACCGTAGCCCTCGTAGGTGACCTCTTCCAGATTGGCGCCATCATCACCGCCTCCGGTCCCCTTCTTGATGGCTCGCTCAATGTTATCGACAGGCATATTTGCCTGCTTTGCCCTATCAATCGCGAGCCGGAGACGGCTGTTGAAGGCGGGGTCACCGCTGCCACCCTGACGGGCACCCACGGTGATTTCCCGGGCGAGCTTGGTAAAGACAATGCTCTTCTTCGCATCGACAATGCCCTTGTGATGCTTGATGTTGGCCCATTTGGAGTGTCCGGACATGATCACACCCAGCGAGCGTTCAGTATGGAAAGCACGCCGCAGAGCAACTATATCACTCCATCCAGCGACCAGGCCACCAGAACGGGGATGGGAAATCGGGAGGTTACGTCCTGAGGGCTAGCCAAATACCGTACTATTACTGGCCGATACATCTAGGCTATCGCGTAGAGTAACGGAGTTGAACGGGGAACAGGCGCGCTTTGACGAATAAGACGAGGCCACGATGACCTACAACGGTGCGCTGCTGGAGGTGGAGGGGGTCAGCAAGCAGTATCAGGGCAGCCTCTGGGCCAACCAAGGCGTGTCGCTCTCAGCCCGGGCGGGTGAGGTACTCGGGATTCTGGGACCCAACGGCGCGGGCAAGACGACCCTGGTCCGGCAGATCACTACGGAACTGCTGCCCAGTTCCGGCTCCATCCACGTCCTCGGCATCAACGTCGTCAAGCAGCCACTCCTAGCGAAGAGCGTTATGGGGATTGTCCCACAGGAGGCCGCTCTCTACGGCATGCTGTCGGTGGAGCAAATCTTCGGAATCTTTGCCAAGTTCCGTGGTATACCGCGAAGACTTGTGCGAAACCGTGTAGACACTCTGCTTAATGAAATGCGGCTGGAAGAGCACCGGAAGAAACTGGCCGCGCACCTTTCGAGTGGCTTGCAGCGTCGAGTAATGGTGGGCATTGCGACGCTCACCCGTCCCCACCTCATGGTGCTGGACGAGCCAACCGCGGGCTTGGACCCGCAGTCGCGCCGGGACTTGTGGGCACTGCTGCGCCGGCTCCGGGACGAGGGCTCCGCCATTTTGCTGACGACCCACTACATGGAGGAGGCGGAGGCTCTGTGCGACCGGGTAGGCATCATGCAGCACGGCCAACTGCTGGCCATGAACACGGTGCCAAACCTCCGGGCGACCCTGGGTTACGAATACAAAATCACCTATGTGCTCGAGGGCTCGGAGGCGGTTACCGAATACGGCTCCAATGACCACGACTTGGTGGAGCACGCCAGGAGCAAGGGCGCCCACCGCTATAGCATCGACAAGACGAGCCTTGAGGATGTCTTCCTGGCCCTAACCGACGGAAAGGAGGCCTTGGGTGGAACCATCTGATCCCTTAGCCTCGCGGGCCTTGGCAACGCCCAAGCTGAACCGGACAAAGTTCATAAACGATGTGGCCACGGCCTTCGAACTGCGAATGCTCATCATTCGCCGGTTCTGGTACTGGTTCATCATGGGAACGCTAGTCTTTCCCCTCGCTACCTTCTACTTTGCCAGGGGCATCGCACCTGACGACTCCGATCGGGAGCTCCGTTCCCTGGTGGGGGCATTGCTCTTCAGCGCCGCGCTCATGACAGCCAACCTGCTGGGCCAAAACATGCTCCAGGACCGCTTCCTGGGGCGCCTCAAGCTCATCATCACCACTCCTACCTCTAAGGCGGCCTACGCCCTAGGCACCATTTCCTTTCTCGCAACGCTGACAGGGGCGTCCTCGGGCATCGTCCTCGGATATGGATGGCTGGTGGGGGTCGACATTACGCTGGCGTGGACCATCGTGCCCCTGCTCCTAGGGGTCATGCTTACCATGTCGGGACTGACCCTTCTCGTCGTGAGCGTCTCGCCCAACGCCGAGGTGGGAGCGCTGCTAACCAACTTTGCCGGGGTGCTGCTCACCATGGTCTCCCCGGTATTCTTCACCATGGACCAGGCTCCAATGCTTCTACGTATGCTGGGCTACGTTTCGCCCATGCGCTATGCGGCCGACGGCCTGAACAAGGCCATGTCGGGCCAGACCGACATCGGCGTCGAGTTCGCGGTGCTGGCGGCCTTCGCCACAGCGGCGCTGGCGGTGGGTGTGTGGAAACTGAAGTGGCGCGAGTCTTAGAACTGCGGAGGCCGTGGTTTTCTCCGGGGCGGAATGCGGCGGCGTTTAGGCTTTGTCCGAGCCGTCAGCGCCCTGGGCTCCAGGCCTTCCGGCGGGTCGATGGTCATCTGACCGGTCTCCACATCGACGCTGACGACCACAGAGGCGATGGCGGGCACCAACAGCTCCTCAACCCCCTCTTTCACCACCACGTAGACATCGTTGGCGCCGGTCTCTATAACCTCGATCACGCGTCCCAGGTAGGTACCCCCAGTGTCAACCACTGCCATGTCCAAGACCTGGAAGTGGTAGTAGGTGTCCTCGGGAGCAGGAGGAATCTCCGTTTCAGGGACTTCGATAATCGCATTAGTGAGGAGGCGGGCGTCCGCATCGGACGTCACCTCCTCCAGCTTCAAGAGGAGGCCTGAAGGCGCACGCCTGGTCGTCTCGACCGTGTAGGGACTATCTTGAATGTGTACGATACTACCAGGAGTGAACCGGAGCGGGTTGCCGGTCTGGGCCTCAACCCGTAGCTCACCCCCTTGGCCGTGCACGCCACGAACGACGCCTACCTGGATGTAACCGGTCCGTTGGGATTCCGCTTCTGAGGGCTCAGCCAAGCGAGGATCGATGGAAGGTACTAAAGTATCTCCAGGCTGACACGGGTGTCATCCTTCACCGCTGCTACACGAAGCAGCATCCTGATAGACTGAGCGACACGCCCCTGTCTGCCAATGACTTTGCCTTTGTCGTCGGGGTGTACTTCCAGCTTGATGAGGATGTAACCCTCTTCGGTCTCTTCCTCAGTCACTTTCACATCGTCAGGGTTGCTGGCGATAGCCCTGCCGATGTACTCCACCAGCTCCTTCATGGCATACCCGCTTTCTAAGTGGAAGTGATGCCTTTAACCTGAAGAAGACGTCCTACAGTGGCGGAGGGCTGGGCACCTTTGCTCAGCCAGTGGCGAACCCGTTCCTCGGCAACGACCACCGTAGGTGGGTCTGTTAGAGGGTTGTAATGACCCACCTGGTCGACAAATTTGCCATCCCGGGGGGCATTTGCTTCCGCCACCACAATGCGATAACTAGGCTGCTTTTTCTTTCCTACTCGACGCAACCGGATCCGTAGCATAAACGCTGCAACCGCCTCTCAATTTCTTGAACAAATCACTACTCGGATTGTAGGCGTCGGCCCCTGGGATGTCAACGGTAATGGCCTCGCGCAGGCGGTCTTTTTACGCTTCGCGTCACCCCCGCATCAGGCGCTGCCTAATCTCAGAGTGAGCCGTCATATCCAGCGCTGTCCACGCCATGGCAGCCGCCGCATCCACCACCGCTTGGTCTGCGGCAGGCGTGACGCAGTGGGCTGCGAACTCCGGCTGGTGGTTGACCGCGGGGAAGGACTCGATGCCAATCGCTGGGTGGATGGAGGGCATTGCCAACGAAACGTTGCCCATGTCGGTGGACACGGCGAACTTCCCTGCGCTGGAACCCAGGGCCACGAAGCTCCGGCCCAGGACGGTGGCGTTCCCCTGGTAGAGGGCCGACATGACGTGATCGTGGACCATGTGCGCGTAGGGCTTTTCGGCGCCCTCAATTTTCAGCGCTGCGCCCGTGGCCAACGCGCCTGCCTCGAAGCATCGAAAAACCTTGGCCTGAACGTCACCCAGCTCTTCGAGAGTCGCGGCGCGAGCCATGAACCGCGCAGAGGTGTGCGCCGGGATGACGTTGGGCGCATCTCCTCCCTTGGTAATGATGCCGTGAACCCGATCGGTAGGCCGGATGTGCTGTCGAAGCAGTCCAATGGCGGTCTGGGCAATGGTCAGAGCATCGGCGGCGTTGATGCCCAGCTCGGGGAATCCAGCAGCGTGGGCCTCTTTGCCGGTGTAGAAGACGTCGAAGGTAGAGGCAGCGATGATGCCTGGCTCCACCACGTCGGCAGGGGCCGGATGCACCATCATGGCGGCGTGGATGCCCTCGAAGGCACCGCGTTCCAGCAAGAGTATCTTGCCTCCGGCGTCGCCCACCTCTTCGGCCGGCGTCCCCATGACAGTGACGGTGAGCCCGGCATCGTCAGCCAAGCGGGCCAGGGCCATGCCAGCGCCCAGGGCGGAGGCGGCGATGATGTTGTGTCCGCAGGCATGGCCAATCACCGGGAGGGCGTCGTATTCAGCGCAGATCGCAAGGTGCAGAGGACCGCTTCCAGCGGTAGCGCGGAAGGCAGTAGGCAAATCGCAGATACCCACCTCCACAGCGAACCCTGCATCCGCCAGAGCCTCGGCAAGCCAGGCCGACGCCTTTTCCTCCTCATAACCCATCTCAGGATTCGCGTGGATGCGGTGGCTGAGGGCCAGAAGCTGCTCCTTGGCCTCATCGAGGGTTGCCTTGGCGGCGGCTTTCATTTCCATGTCATCTCCTTAGTAGGGCAGTTCGCGCCTTCGCGCCATTAGAGGATAACACCCCCACAAGGGCGTGCCTTTAACCTACATTCGGAAGTTAGAGCGCCGATCGCATCAGCTCTCGGCTAAGCCCACCGCCGTGAGGGCAAGCAAGTACACCGCGGCCCCATTCCACAGTTATATATCGGTCCAAGACCCGTCCTGGAGGCCCATTTTTTGCGCTGGAGTGCCGTTACGGTCGATAATGGGACCATGACCACCGTGCACGATGTGGGTGAGTTTGGCCTCATTGACCGCCTGGCCCGAATAGTGGCCGATGCGCGGTTGGACGCGCCCACGGCGCCAGGATTCCGCATGCGCCTTGGTATTGGCGACGATGCTGCTGCCTGGCATGCCGACGACGGAGTGATGGTAACCACAACCGATACCATGGTGGAGGGCGTGCACTTCGCCCAGGGGACCACGCCGTGGCGTGACGTGGGCTGGAAGGTGATGGCGGCAAACCTCAGCGATATCGCGGCCATGGGCGCGTTGCCGCTCCACGCGCTGGTCACCCTGGGGTTGCCCGGTGAGACACTGCTCTCGGTAGTGGAGGAGATGTACTACGGCATGCTAGAGGCGTGCGACCGCTACCGGCTGTTATTAGTCGGCGGAGACACCGTGAGCGCCTTCAACTTGTTCATCTCCGTTACAGTGACGGGCAGATGCACCTCTGGGCCGTTGACCAGAAGCGCTGCGCGGCCCGGTGACGCCATTGGAGTGACTGGGTCCATGGGTGGCTCGGCTGGCGGGCTACGCCTCCTGCAATCGCCCGACTCTGACACTCTTCAAGGGAGTGCCGCCCAGGTGTTGGCCCAGGCCCACCGGAGGCCCGCCCCTCGATTAGAGGCGGGCCAACACCTGGTACGGGCTGGGATTCGATGTGCCATGGACATTTCGGACGGGCTGCGGGCAGATGTAGCAAAACTGGCCCTGGCCAGCGGCGTGGGCGCGCGGGTGCAAGCAGCACAGGTACCCGTGGAGCCGTGCCTCACCGAGCTGCTGCCCAAAGAGGCGCTCCAACTCGCCCTGAACGGTGGCGAAGAGTACGAACTGCTCTTCACAGGCCGTCCGGAGGTGGTGCAGCGGATTGTTCGGGAGCTACCGGGCGCAGCGCTCATCGGCGAGGTCACGGCGGACACGCCAGGAAGCGTCGTGGTCATAGACGAGGACGGCACGGAACTGAGCGTAATGAGACTCGGTTGGGATCACCTGCGTTAATGGAGCGGCACCTGAACAGCACTATGTTGGATAGAACGACCACGAATCCCGGTGAGACCCACGAACTGGGCCACAAGCTGGGCGCCCAGATGCAGGTAGGCGACTTGCTACTCCTGACCGGCGAGCTGGGGAGCGGCAAAACCACACTGACCCAGGGCATCGCCTGGGGTCTCGGTGTTGAAGAGTATGCCCACAGCCCGACCTTCGTGCTGGTGAACGAATACCAGGGCAGGGTCCGGCTTTACCATATGGACCTCTACCGGCTAGAACACGGACAGGAGGTCCATGAGTTGGGTATTCATGAAATGCTTACGGAAGGAGCAGGCGTGGTTGAGTGGGCCGAAAAGGCCCTGGAGGAGCTCCCTTCTGAGCACCTTTCCATCAGTATTACCGAGACGGAGCCGGGAAGCCGCTTGTTCCATCTGACCTCCCGCGGAGAGCGGCATGCGGCCTTGCTCCAAAGCCTGGATTCCACCACGGCAGTGGGCTAGCACGTTATGTATCTAGTCATAGACAGCTCAACCAAGAACGGCGCCGTGGGCTTGTGGGAAGACGGCCGCCTGGTGCAGACGCTAAGCTGGCACTCGCAGCACAGCCACACCGCCGAGCTCATGCCCTCGATCGATGCGCTGCTTGCGCTAAAGCATCGCGCCGTCAAAGACCTGACGGGAATCATCGTCGCCACCGGCCCCGGCGGGTTCAGTGCCCTCCGCGCTGGCATGGGGGCCGCCAAAGGCCTCGCCTTCGCACTTTCGGTGCCCCTGGCGGGGGTCAGCACACTGGAGGCGTCCGCCTTTCCCTACCGTGAGCTCGGCTACCCCGTCTGCGCGATGCTGGAGTCGGGCCGCGACTCCGTGGCCTGGGCCCGGTTTCAGCTAACGGCATCCGGTTGGCACCGCCGCACTCCCGATCGGGTAACAACCCTGGAGGAATTTCTGCGCTCACGGAGCCGTCATTACCTCTTCTGCGGCGAGGGCCTGGAAAGCTTCGCAGGCCCCCTGGCTAAGGCGATGGGGACCAAGGCGCACCTGATGGCCGAATCGGTGCCCCTGGGGCGTCTCCAAGGCGCGGCAGTCATCGGAGCGCACCGCCTAGACGTTGATGATTCCGATTCCGTGGCGGCGCTCCAGCCCCATTACCTGCGTCCGCCAAGAATTACCCCGCCCAAACCGCCCCACGCCATCCGCCTCGGTGCCGCCGCCCAACGCTAATGTGATAGGGTCACCTCATTCACCAGCAAGGAGACCTTCATCCCATGGAGAGGACTTTAGTGTTAGTAAAACCCGATGCAGTACAGCGCGGGCTAATAGGAAAAATCATCACCCGGCTGGAAGAGCGGGGCGTGAAGATCGTCGGGATGAAGCTGGTACAGATGGATATGGACAAAGCCCGCGTCCACTACGAAGCGCACGTGGACAAGCCCTTCTTCGGAGGACTGGCCGCTTTCATGACCTCCCGGCCCATTGTGGCCATGGCGTTGGAAGGCACCAACGCCGTGGAAATGGTGCGGCAGACCATGGGGGCCACCGACCCGCAGAAGGCTGCGCCGGGGACCATTCGGGGCGACCTGGGCATGGACATCGGCCGGAACCTGGTGCACGGCTCCGATTCACCGGAGGCGGGAGCGCGGGAGTTGGCGGTCTTCTTCGATACAGGCGAGTTGATTTCCTACGAGCGCGAAACCGACCGCTGGATTACTGAATCCTGACCACCTGTTTGGCTTCATGCCAGACCTGCTCCAGCTTGTAGAGGTCACGCTCCTCCTCCGCGAAGATGTGTACCACAACATCCGCATAGTCGAGGAGCACCCAGCCAGAGTCGGCCGTCCCTTCCTGGTGGTGGATCTTGACCCTCTCCTTTTTCAGACTGCCCGTTACCTCTTCAGCTAGGGCCGCCATCTGACGGCGGCTGGCCGCACTCATGATCACCAGGTAATCGGCATAGCTGACGATTCCCCTCACATCCAAGAGGAGGATATCGGATGCCGACCTATCAGAGGCAACATCTACCACGAGCCGGGCCACGGTGGACGGTTCGGGGGCGAGCTTTGCTGGAGGAGTAAGGGCTGCCATGCACGTCCATTATAGCCGGGGGCCATGCTCGCCGCACGGGCTGGCGGGCGAGTTGGGTATAGGGGGCTGCCCTGCGGTGCCATCCGGAACAACTCAAGCTACGTGGCGTCGGCACCGAAGAGGCTCGACGAGTCGACCTGGTTCCAGGTGTCATAATCCAAATGATTGCTGTCAGGGCCGTAGGTCTTCCAGTAACCCTGGGTCCGGGAGCGCCACCATCAAGCTGTTGCCAACGTCCGCAACCCGCCGGCTACGCGCCCTGCCACCCCAGCCCGTGACGCAGGCCCCGGACGTAGGCGATCTGACCTGCGTGTTGCATGTTATCGCTGATGACACTCACCAGACGTATGCCGACGGTGACCGTCTCTTTCCATTGAGGCTCGTCAAGGACGCGATCGAGGTCTCCGGACGAGAGCGTGGCTAGATAGGCCTTGCTCCTCGCCAGCACCGCAGCGTGGTAGTCCAATAGCATCTGGGCGTCAGGCGAACGGAACGCGGAAACCTGTTCAGATGTATGTCCCCAGCCCCGGTCCTTATCGTCGGAGTCCATGTCGAAACGCGCGTGCCAGCCGTCGGCCGTCCAAGCCTGCTCCCGGCCCGCCAGGGCGGAAAGGTGATCGTCCTGTATCCGGGTCAGATGCCAGGCCAACCAGCCCATGGGGTTAGTATCCGCAGACGGCTGCCAACGCAGGTCTTCGTCCTTCATCTCACTCAAGCCGCGCGCCAGCGTCCTGCTGATGCGTTCCAGAGCATCGACAATCAACTCGGCAGACTCCATAATGCCCCTCCTCCCAAGCGTAAGTACTCAGCATGATAGCCGAGCGGGAAACGAGATGTGCATATACTGGTAAAGCGGCCATCCTCTCCAGGATACGACATCGAACCGTGTGCTATGATTTCGAGGCAGTGGAGGGCCCATGCCAAGACGCCATATTCAGCTCCAGGTATTTCCTGCCCACCGCACTGTGGCCCCGTTAACGTGGCTTCGGAAGGTCACGACCTCGGCTCTCGAAACCGCCGACCCTTCGGGTCAGAAGGGCGCGAACGTGGTCATCGCCGACGATACGACACTCCATGACCTCAACCATCGGTTCCGTGGACTGGACCAGGTGACCGATGTTCTCTCGTTTGGTGACATTTCCGCCGAGGCCGTTGCTGCAGATGGGAGCGGCGGAACGGACGAGCCGGCCCCAGAGTTTCCCAAGCCTCCCGCCAAAGAGGCCATCTGGGGCGAGGTGATTATCTCGTGCCCCCAGGCGGAGCGTCAGGCCGGGGAGCACGGATGGGACGTGGAACATGAACTTGCGCTTCTGGTGGTGCACGGGGTCCTGCACCTGGTTGGATACGACCACGCAGAGCCTGAAGACCAGGCCCTGATGAAGGGCTTGGAGGAGCAGGCGCTCGCCCGATTCTTTAGCGCGACTCCCGGGCTGCCCAATGAGCGCTGAAGTGCTGTACCGCAAGTGGCGTCCAGGCCGCTTTGCCGACGTGGTGGGCCAGCAGGCCATGACCAGGACCCTTGAGCAGGCCGTCATCACAAGCAGGGTAGCCCACGCCTATCTATTTTGCGGTCCCCGGGGCACTGGGAAGACCAGCACCGCCCGGGTGCTGGCCAAGGCCGTCAACTGCCTTAACCGTCCGGAGGGCACCGGAGAACCCTGCGGGGAATGCGCCGTCTGCCAGGCTGTCCCCCAGGGGAACTTTATCGACCTTATCGAGATTGACGCCGCCAGCAACCGGGGCATCGATGAAATACGCAGCCTCCGGGAGAAGGTGCACTTCGCGCCAACCCATGCGGCCGTCAAGGTATATATCATCGACGAAGCCCATATGCTCACCGACGCGGCTTTCAACGCCTTCCTAAAGACCTTGGAGGAGCCGCCTCCCCGCACGCTCTTCGTGCTCTGCACCACCGAACCCCACAAGCTACCCGCCACCATCATCTCCCGATGCCAGCGCTTTGACTTCCATCGCATCACCGCCGCCGATATCGGCCAGCAGATGGCCCACATTGCCCAGGCTGAAAACGCTGAGGCGTCACCCAAAGGGCTAGAGTTGGTGGCCAGGGCCGCCTCTGGCAGCCTACGCGATGCCACAAACCTCCTCGACCAGCTCCTTTCCTCGCAGGGTGGTTCGGTCACGGAGGAGGGGGTGCGAGATCTCCTTGGCCTCGGCGGCGAAGAGCAGGCCGTGGCAATGGTGCAACACCTCCTATCCGGCGATACAACTGAGGCCCTGAATGTCATAAACGCGGTGGCCGCCCAAGGGTTGGACCTGAGGCCTCTGCACCGAATGACCGTGGACCACCTGCGGGCTGCGCTCCTCATGAAGAGCGGCGTGGACCATATCGCCGAAATATCGGACGAAGCGAAACAAGTGCTAGCCGAGCTCGTCCCGCTCGTGTCCATAGAACGGCTGTTGCGGGCGCTGAAGCTCTTCGGCCAGGTATCGCTGAAGCATGACCAACCATCGCCACTGCCACTTGAGCTGGCCGCAGTGGAGCTGGGCATGGAGCCAGAGACTCTCTCTACCTCGCCCGAAACAAGAGTCGCACAACCGGCTATCACACCACCAACACCCCAATCGGTAAGTCCGGCTCCCCGGCCACGTCCTGCGGTCCCCAGCGCACCTGCGCATTCCCAGCCCATGCCAAACTCACCATCACAAGAGCGGCCTGCCGCACAGACAAGTGCCAACGGCATCCAAGCTACGCCACCACCAATTCCTGCTCCAACGGGGTACACGGGTGACCCCCAGGCCCCGCCGGAAGAGCGACTGACGAGTCAATGGCCCGCCATTGTCCGCACTCTGAGCCGTCAGCGAGGCAAGCGCTTTGACATAGGCGCCCTGTTGCGGACCTCCAAAGGCCACTACCTAGACGGACCCGTGCTGGTGGTCAGATTCTCCCATCAGTCCACCTCCGAGCGCCTGACTTCAGAGCTCGAAGAGCCCCGCTGCCGGATAGCCATCGAAGAGGTGTTGGCCGAGTTCCTGGGTGCCCCCTTCACGGTTCGAGTAGAGACTGAGGAAAATCGGGCCACGAACAGGCCTGCCCAGGCGGAGAGCCACCTCGTCCGCGCCGCAATCAACATGGGCGGGCAGGTTGTGCCGGAAACGAGAGAACCAGACCCTTGGGAGGAGAAACCGGATGAATAAAAACTTGCTCCGACAGGCACAACAGATGCAGGCCCGCTTAGCCAAGGTACAGGAGGAACTGGAGAACGCCACGGTAGAAGCCTCAGCGGGTGGTGGTATCGTGCGAGCTATCTGCTCTGGCAGACAGCACATCGAGTCCATCATCATTGACCCCAGCGCGGTGGATCCAGATGACGTTGAACTGCTCCAGGACCTAGTCCAGGCCGCAGTGAACGAGGCGTTAGAAAAATCTCAGATCATGGCCAACGAAAAGCTGGGTGCGGTAACTGGCGGACTGAACCTCCCGGGGCTGTAGCCAATGGTCTTCGATTACCCATCTCTAGCCGGACCGGTGGCCCGCCTCATCGAGCAGTTCCACAAGCTACCCGGCATCGGGCCGAAGATGGCCCAACGGCTCACCTACTACCTCGTACGCATTCCTCGTGAAGAAGCCCATGCCTTCGCCGAAGCCATTAGCGCGGTCAAGGACCAAATCGGCTACTGCGGCCAGTGCCAGAACATCACCGATGTCGACCCCTGCACCATGTGTTCAGACCTGTCCCGCGATGCAACGCGCATCTGCATCGTGCAAGAGCCGATGGACGTGCTGGCGGTGGAGCGGACAGGCGCCTTCAAAGGGCTCTATCACGTGCTCCACGGCGTTATCGACCCCATGAGCAACATTGGGCCGGATGACCTGCGGATTCGAGAACTGCTGGATCGGCTCACCGGCGGCGGCGTGCAGGAGCTTGTACTGGCGACAAACCCCACGGTGGAGGGGGAGGCGACCGCCATGTATATTCAGCAACTGGCACAGCCCTTGCGTGTCGGAATTACTCGGTTGGCCCGGGGCCTTCCTGTGGGCGGCGATCTGGAATATGCCGACGACCTGACGCTGAGGCGCGCCATCGAAGGCCGTCAACCGCTGTAGGGGGCGGGCGCGCCGCAACCAGACGAAATGCATCTTCCGTCGTTAGCCCAGGAATCGCCGGAGGTGAGCGGCCTCCTCCACGTAGTGGTTGATGTGGTAATCAGAACCACCCTGGCCTATCCCGGCCATGACAGCACTGGTCAGGCCTTCGTGAATGCGGTCCACGCCGTCCGCGAATCGGCCAGCAAGCCGAAGGTACTCATCTCCCAAAAGCTCCTTCACATGGCGCTCATTGGTGAAACGCAAGGCCTCGCGCATATCCCCATCGAAGCTGGGGTAGACCTCCCGCACGAAAGCCAAGTCATCGCCATCGAGAGCGGTTAGCCCCAGCAGCTCCGGTGGAACGCCGATGGAGTAGAGCGCCGCGCAAAAGCCTATGGCCCGGGGAAGCGCCACGTCGGCGGAGCCCTCCAGCGTGCGGCCATAGCCAAAAAGGCCCACGTGCAGCTTGCGCTCACGCCGCTTGGGAACCTGGACCGCTACCGACGCGATGACAGGGGCCAAGCGCCTGACCTGCGCCTGGTACTCCTTGGTACATTTCTCAATGATCGCCCGGGCCCGCTCCTCGTTGATAGCTGTCGGTTCCTGACGCTGGTGGTTGAGAAGCTGTTGAATCCCTAACTTGACCACCGCTTGCTCGTAGTCGTACTTAAATGCGGACTGGATCGTGAAGGTCTGCGTGCTGGGGTACTCGCGCAGGACACGGTCCACATTAACCGGGCTCAGGTGCCCCCTGAAGGGCACCGCCCCCACCCCCACGATGGGGTATAGCGGAATACCCAGGCGCCCTTCCAACTTGTGCAGGCGAAAAAGGCCCACCTTCAGCATCAACTCCGCCGCCACCATGCCATAGTTCAATGCCGGATCGCTCCGTGCCAGGAACACCCGCTGATACGCCAGATCCTTATCCTTGAGGTACTCCTCTACAATAAGGTCGCTGGTAAGCATGTGCTCCACGTCCTCGATGAGCGGAATGACTCGAACCGTCTTCGGGTAAAACTCCCCCACCCAGTCCTTCACCAAGCGCCCATTAAGAAGCGGTTCGCTCTCCTTGCCAACCACGAATTTACGGTAGTACGCTTCGATGAAAGACAACTCCTCGGCCGAGGTGGTAAAGGGCAGAATCACCTCCTGAATGGGTGCCTCCGCTTCGCCACCGTAGAACTCCTTCGCAACGTCCCGGGCCGAAGGAATGCTCTCCAGCGCTTCCACCATGGACTTGCGCATATCCAATTCGATGGACGGGTTGGGTACCCGAAGGGTGAGCATGGAATCAACACCTAGGTGGTGCTCCCGGAAGAAGTCGGGATATCCGGTAAGCATCTTCTTGACCACCTGGTTATCCACCTCCTTGCCTTCCGAGTCCCACATCTGCTCATCACAGCCCAGAGAAAAGACTTCCATGGCTTCGAGAATCTCTCCATCGCCCTTGAGGACGCCGTCCGCGTCCGCGAAAGGAGGAGGGGTCACGTTATCAGGGTGCTGCGTGCTCATAACCTTGGGGACGAATGACATGGGGCCTCCGAAAACAATGAAAGCATAAGGTTGGGGTCGGGCAATAGCATACCCAATAGGCGGCAGGCCGCATAGATACCGGCTCCCTCGCTCGAGGCCACAGTGCACAATTCGCGGACGAGCAGAGCAAAGGAGTGCTGTTTTACCAGGAAACTGGTAAAACAGTTTGCTATAAATCTTGACATCCGGCTAGCCATATACTAGTGTCACGCGCAGATCCTGCAGGAGTTGAGCGTTTGGCCAGAGGCAAAGAGCCTAAGATCATCGCAATCGCCAACCAGAAGGGCGGCGTGGCCAAGACCACGACATCGATCAACCTTGCGGCCAGCATGGCGCTAGAGGGCTGCCGCACTTTGCTGGTGGACATGGATCCCCAAGGCGGATGCGCCGTAGCGCTGGGCATGGACACCACCGAGGTTGAGCTCTCCGTCTACAACGCGTTACTACAACCCAACGTCACCATTGCCGACGTAACCATGTCCACAGCGTTCGGTTTTGACTTGGCTCCGTCCAATATCGACCTGGCGGGCGCTGAGGTGGAGCTCAAGCAGGCCCTAGCCGCCGAAACGGTCCTTCAGCGGCGGCTCCGCGCGTCCCTGGAAAGCTACGACTACGTCCTCATCGACACCCCGCCCTCCCTGGGTATCTTGACGGTGAACAGTCTCACAGCCGCAAGCCAGGTACTGATCCCCATCGCCTGCGAATATATGGCGCTGCGCGGGTTGCGCATGCTGTTGGACACGCTGGAAAGCGTGCGTGAGGTCATCAACCCCGATTTGCACATCCTGGGGCTCCTGGCAACACGCTTCGACGCTCGAACGATCAACAGCCGCGAGGTCTACCAATACCTCGCTGAGTTCTGTGCGGGTGAGGGGCTGCATTTTTTTTCCCAAGTCATCAAACAATCGGTGCGGATCATCGAAGCCCCTGGCTATCACATGCCGCTCGTCGTCTGGCGTCCGGAGTTGGAAGGCGCCCAACGGTACAGGGAACTCGCCCAGGAGGTCATCAATGGCAAGGTCTAAGCGGCCCGCATTTACCTTTCCAGAGCTGGAGAGCAGGGGACGACGAGCGATCCTGCGCTCGGCCCAGGAGGTGTCCGCCGACCTTGAAGCCCTGGAACGGGCAACCCTCGCCGCAGAGGAGGATGGCAAAGATCGGGTGAAGGTTACCTACCGCTTCCACCCGGAAGCCGTGGAGGCCGTGGAGGACATCCGGAGGATCCTACGGCGTCAGCACGGCGTCAAGAAAGTAAACCGGGAGGATATTGCCCAGGCAGCGGTGATGGAGGCACTGCGGCAACTGGAACAGGCCGGCGGGGAGAGCTTCATCGTTCAGCATTTTACCGGCCGCCCCTGAGTCCGCATTGGCGCCCTCCCTCAGACCGTCTTGCTCACAAACCCAGCCTTGCTCCGCCACTTCGGGTTGACCTTCACCCATAGCTCCAAATAGACCGGCTTGCCCACCAGCTCTTCTATGTCGTGGCGGGCGGCGATACCCACCTCTTTGAGTGCCGTCCCCCCGTGGCCGATAAGCAACCGCCGCTGGGACGCCTTGTTCACGTAGATTGTCGCCTGCGCGTAGTCGGGCTGGTCGTCCGCCCGTTCCTGATAGTCCTCCACCTCAACCGCCACAAAGTAAGGGACCTCCTGGGCGTACTGAAGAAAAACCTTCTCTCGAATGACCTCGGCCACCAAAAACCGCAACGGCCGGTCCGTGAGCGTTTCCGGTGGGAAGATGGGCTCAGCCTCGGGGAGGTGCTCCTCCAAGAGATGGGCCAGAAGAGCCGTTCCGTCTTCCTGGAGAGCGCTCAACGGTACAACCTCCAGAAAGGGGTGGGCTTGGGCGTAGGCCTCCATGACAGGCAGGAGCTTGGACTTGCTCACCGTATCTATCTTGTTAACCACAATTATGGCTGGGGTGCCCGACTGCTGAAGAAGCGTGATGAAATGGCGTTCGACGGCACCGGGAAGCCGCGGCTCCACCACCAGTACCACCAAATGGGCCTCGCTGAAGGCGGTGGTGGTCTGGCGTGCCATGGCCGCGTCCAACTGGTCACGCCCTTTAGATAAATAGCCCGGGGTGTCAAGCAGGCCTGCTTGAAATCGTTCTCCTTGGAGCACGCCCAAAAGCTGATGGCGCGTAGTATGGGGCTTGGGGCTAACGATGGAGAGCTTCTGGCCCAGGAGCTTATTCAGCAATGTGGACTTGCCCACGTTCGCCCGACCAACGATGGCGACAATGCCGCTTCGATAAAGCGGGATCCCTTTCGTGATCATAGGGCTATTATCGTAGCCCACTGCCAGGGCCACAAGACGGCTAAGCGCAGCCTGTCACCGCTTTCGTCCACTGGAATAGGGAGTTAAGCAGGCACGGGTCCGTCGGGCTATTGGGTTCCCAACCTCCGCTGAAGAGCCTGCTCCAACTCGGCGCAATGTCATGGTCCCGGCCCTCGCTACACATGGCGTAAATACCGTGGCGCAACAGCGCGACGACTTCGTGGTCGCGCAACGGTGATTCCTCAACCCATCCACGTGCCTCGCGGAGCGCTCGCAGCCGTTTAAAGGAGTGCGCTTGGTCGCGGTTGGTCTTGCTTTTGGCGTTTAGTCATGGCCTCACCTCGCTGTAATCGGTTGGTATCTCTGGGTATAAGTGTTCGCTAGGAAGGATGAAAACACCTCGGCCAAAAGGACAGCTATACGTGTACGAAAGTTCAGTGGGACGGTCAATACAACCTACGCAAACTCACCACTTCTACGTATCTATGCACCATCTCAGCCTGGATTGACAGGTCAAGTCCACGAGGAATAAAGTTAATATAATTAGATGTTCAGTGCCGTAATGTTACGCGCGATATGCGCTATGCAGAGGAGGGCAGATGGTAATCGAACTAGACAAACTGGTTGATACTGAACGGGGCCTGGTGAACCGGAAGATTTTTGCCGACCCGGAAATATACAAGCAGGAACTGGAGCAGGTCTTCGCCCGCAGCTGGCTCTTCTTAGGCCACGAAAGCCAGATTCCCAACC
>Ga0114996_10001952_pt1 | contig 27198 bp, 20 predicted proteins | sample ArcticOcean_MG_C_4_FD_87039 | JGI IMG/M metagenome (GOLD analysis project Ga0114996, IMG submission 87039) | Marine microbial communities from western Arctic Ocean - ArcticOcean_MG_CB4_134 | ecosystem: Environmental > Aquatic > Marine > Oceanic | place: Arctic Ocean: Canada Basin | collected... | reverse complement strand
TCTCCAGGCCCGTGTCCCAGGGGACCCAGGGGACCCAGGGGACCCAGGGGACCCAGGGGACCCAGGGGACCCAGGGGACCCAGGGGAGCGCGCACGCTTGCCAACAGCCGATGCAGCGCGCCGCGCCATCCGGATACATCGCCGCCCAGGTGGACGAGGAGTCTGGCCGAGGGTGCGTCCAGGCGGGCTGAGTGTCACGCATGACAACAGTGTGACGGCCGCCTGCGCCGAACGCATTCTCCATATGTCCAGTACTGGCAGATTTTTTTCCCACTCCGAGCGGTGAAACTCCCTACAGCAGCGTCGGCCTGCGCCCGCTTGGCGACCTGCGCTCAATCGGAACCACTCCCGCGCTCCCCCGGATCCGTGGGCATCGGGCCAGGCGGCTGCTGCCGCGTTGGCTCTCCCAGTCCGGTGCACTACGCTGCCTGCCAAACTAGTCCACAACCATGAACGAGGAGCACAATGGCCATCTCAGTCGAGGACCAACTCGCGATCCTGGATCTTTGCTCTCGATACAACTATCACATCGATACGGGCAAGGGCGAGGCCTGGGCGGACACGTTCACGGCGGACGGCATCTTCGATGGCGCTGGCCAAAATCCCATCGGGCGCGCTGCACTTGTCGACTTCGGAAACAGCTTCTCCACGCAGTACCCCGGCTGCATGCACTTCACTGACAACCACCTCTTCGACGAACACAGCGACCACGTGGAGCACAAGTGCTTCCTCAGCTTCCAGGTCCCGGATGAGAGCGGCAAGGTGGTCATCACCCTGGTGGGCTACACCGACAAGGTCGTCAAACAGGATGGCGCCTGGCTCTTCCAGGAGCGCGTCGTCGCGCCGATCAGCTAAGAACACATCCCGCCACCTCTAGGACCGAGAATGGGGCGCAGAGCCACCTGGCGTCTCAGCTCCGGGGTCCGCTCGGGGTCCTTCTACGGCCGTCGCCTCGGACGAAATTGGACACTACCCAGGCCAACGACGGCCAGACCACCTATCACCACTGCCCAGGCCCAGGAGGGGAACCCTTCATCATCGTCACTGCGGCTCACACCGACGGGCGACCCTGAGTCAATCCCGGCAGATTCCGCGAGAGCGAGCACCCGGGGGTCCTGTTCGTCCGTCAACTCGACGCGTCCCCGGATCTCTCCAGCTGGATACTCTTTCGTGAGGACAACCACGTAGATGTTCCCGGCGTCCAATGCCTCGACGAAGCCAGCGAGATCCCCACGCAGTGACCCCAGCAGCTGTGGCGGGCACTGAAATCCACAGCCGATCGTGGCGAGGACCGCCGCCCTGACTTCCAGCGAAGAGACCGCGTCATAGTCGAATTGTCCACCAAGCTGCCGTGATCGCTCCCCAGCCCCCTCCACAGACGGGGCTGGCGGACTGACAAGGAAGGCGATCCGCTCTCCCTGCTCATTGACGGCACCCAAATTCAAGGTGGCGGCGGTTGCGCGAGCGATCGTCGGCACGAGCAGTTCGAACTCCAGCGCATCAGCGTTGGGACGCGCAATGAAGCTGCCGAGTGCCTCACTCGCGTTGGGAGGGAGCGCGTCGGCTCCGGTCAGCGTTGCAATGTAGACGGGCGTCTGGGCTTCGATGCGGATCGCGTTCGGCAGCCAGAACCCTGCGCCAAACACCGCGACCACCAGGCCGGCGAGGACGAATCTGATCAGTTTCCGAGTCATTCCCGGTCTCCTGCTACACCCACCCCATCGTACCCGGGCAATCGCGCTGCGGCACGCGGCGTAAACCGCACCCGGCGGGTATCTCTGTCGGCGGGCCTATCCGCTGTCGATCTCGGAGGCTTCTTCGACTGCCGGCGGACTAGCAACGACGCCATCGCGCACCCCGAATCCGTCGTCGTCGACCACAGACGCAATCCCCAGGACCACCAACCCGCCCAGTACGCCCAGCGCCCAGGTGGTGACTCCGAACGTGGCGACCGCTCGCTTCGGCATCACTCGGGTCAGTCCCCAAAAGGTGATCGGTCCAGCGGCCGCTGCAGTGAAGAGCAGGGTGGCTGCCGGAGCCGTCCCCGCCCCAATCACCAGGAGCAGCGCGACAAGCGGTATCTCAAACATCAGGGGTACATTGATCAGAACACCCAGGGCTGCGGCAATCATGATCCCAATGAGGTTATCTCCCAGGAATTCCTCCACCACGTCGACGCTAATCCACTGAATGACCAGCCCGCTCAGCAGCGCCGCCAGAACCATGATCGGTCCCAGACGGAACAGATATCCAAACGACGCGACGATCCAGTCGCGCCCCCCCTGACGGATCACGGTGGACCACGATGCCTGATCTCCGAGAGAGACAACCGTGGTCATCATGGGCTCTGGCCGCGATCGTTGACCAGCCGCCAGAGCCACCAAGGGGCCAAGCACGAGCGCGCCGACCACGCTGAGCCCGATCCGGGCGCCGGCCATCCAGGGGCTGAACACCACAAACAGCATGATCAACGCCGGCAGATTCAGCGTGGCGGAGCCCTGCACCATCGCCACCACCGTCTCCGCTTGCCCTCCTCGACGTCGGACGGCGTTCGCGATCGGCACGATGCAGGCGGAGCAGAGTGTCATCGGCGTGCCCATCGCCAGCCCCTTGAGCGTCCCCCGCAAGCCACGCCCCCGGACTCCCCCACCCCCCTCCGAGCGGGGGAAGAGAAAGACCTCGGTCAGGCCAGCCACCGAAAAGGCGAAGATCATCCCGATCGTGACCAGCTTCAAGTAGGTCAGCGAGAAGTCCCACCAGCGGGAGAGCAACGTCGTCTCCGGCTCCGGGGTCGCGCAGTACCCCTGGAAGCAGAGCTGCTGCAAGCCCGCCCCACCGCGCCCCACTGCGGCTGCGGCAAATGCTTCATCTTCGCTATCGAGTACCCGGTCCCTCGCGGCCACGGCGGCGGATTCATCAATGTCCGCCCGCACGGTGTCCAGCTTCGGGGCGCGGTTGAAGGCCACGAAGAGACCCAAGAGGGTCAGCAACAGAACCGCGCCAACCAGGCGTTTCTTGCCAAGGGTCGTCGCGAACATCGTCCGCCTCGATCGACGCCTAGGCGCCCGCTCCCGTTCCGCGCAAACGCGGGTCGAATATGTCACGCAACGCGTCGCCGAGCAGGTTGAAAGACAGAACGGTCAGCGTGATCGCGATCCCCGGCGCCATCGACATCCAGTAGAACGTGGCAAGCGGCGGCCGCGCGACGGCCTCGAAGAGCATGAATCCCCAGGTTGGATTCTCCGGACTGTTCGCGCCCAAACCGAGGAACGACAGCGCTGCCTCCGTGACGATCGTGGCACCGATGAACACCGACGCCAGCACCAGGATGGGCGCCATGAGTTGCGGCAAAATATGCCGCGTCATGACGCGTAAGGGGGTCGCTCCTATCGAACGCGCGGCCTCCACATACTGTTGCTCCTTGATCACAAGCGTCGACCCGCGGATCAACCGCGAGGAGGACGGCATGGTGAAAAAGATCAATACCAAAATGACCGTCATCATGCTGGGGTTCAGAACAGTGACGAGCACGAGCAGCAGGATCAGCGGCGGCAAGGCCATGAAAGCGTCCATGATCCGCTGAATGACCATGTCAATCCAGCCCGCTCCGTACGCCGAGCCAATTCCAATCACGGTCCCACCCAGCAAAGCAAGTCCCGTCGCCGCGATGCCAATGATCATTGCCGTGCGCGCACCGGCGAGCACTCGGCTGAGCACATCGCGCCCCAGCGCGTCCGTGCCGAGCAGGTGATCGGTGCCTGGCGCCTGCAAACGCTCGGTGATGTTCGTTTTCTCAGGAGCCTCTGGCGAGAAGCCAGGCACAATCGTCGTGCCCGCGATGTTGAGATCCGTGCCAAAAAGAGCCGCCGCGATAAACGCGAAGATGATCAGCGCCCCGATGGTCCCGAGCGGCTTCTGCCGTGCAACTCTCCTGAGTCGCACGTGCCACGGCTTCCGCGCCGCGAGTTCCATATAGATCGGCGCAGCGGGGGCGGTGACCGTCGTCATGTCATCATCCTCATCAGATGCCTAGCTGTAACGGATTCTGGGATCGATCGCTCCATAGGAGAGATCGACGAGCAGATTTGTTGTGACTACAACGAACCCCAACACGAGAGTCACTCCCATCACGAGTGGGTAGTCCCGCTTTTGAATGGAGTCCAAGGCCAAGAATCCAATCCCGGGGACGCGGAAGATTTGCTCCACAATGACAGTGCCACCCAGAATGAACGCAAACTGATTCCCAAAGATCGTAATCACCGGGATCAAGGCATTCCGAACCACGTGGCGGGAAATGACCACTCGTTCGACCAAGCCCTTGGCGCGGGCCGTTCGCACGTAATCCTCGTTGAGTACCTCGAGCGTGGCCGAGCGCGCCATGCGCATCACAGTCGCAATGAGCGTGAAGCCGACGATCAACGCGGGCACAATCACCCCTTGCAGGTTCTGGATCGGGTCCTTCCAGAGGTCTGGCTTGGCCATGGTGCTGAGCGAGATGTCTAACCATCGGCTGAAAATAATCAGGACGATAATCGCGAGAAAGAAATTGGGAATCGCCAATCCCAAGATGGCGAAGGTGCGGGACGCATAATCCCATACACCTCCTTGCCGGGCCGCCGAGATGACCCCGATCGGCACGGCGATGGCAAAGCTGACGATCGAGGCGATGACGACCAATTCAATGCTGGTCGGCAGGCGCTCCCCGATCCGATCGAGCACGCTTTGGTCATTGACGAAGGAGCGTCCCAGGTCGCCTTGGACGGCGTTAAAGAGCCAGTTCGCGTAGCGCTCGAGAATGGGCTTATCGAGCCCCAGCTCCTGCTCAAACAGCTTGAGGACATCAGCGTCCAACGTGCCGCCAATGGCCCCGCTGCCAGCGATCTGGGCAAGCAACGCATTGCCGGGAGCGATGTTGATCAGCATGAACGCCACGAACGACATCATGACCAACACAAGAACTGCCGCCAGAATCCGTCGGAGCGCGTACTTGGCCACTAGCATTCCTCGTCATGGGGTCCGGCTCAAAGAACCAGGATGGAAACTACGAGGGGGCGGCTCATGCCGCCCCCTTCCGTGTCGCGATTCAGCCCGTCTCGTCTATGCGTTGGCTTGAAGTTCCTTGTGGAGCCAGAGCAGCTCTGCCCCCTTCTCGCCCCAACCAGGGTTCCAGGCATTATAAGTGTCGCTGTGGTTGAACATCCACTCGCGTCGAATCTGCATTCGGTACGGGTTGACGGTCCAAAGACGGTAGGCCTGTTCCAGGTCCTTCCGCATGATCTTCTCCCACAACTCCTGACGTGCCACCGGATCCACCTCAGTACGCTGCGCCTGCGACCACTCGTCGATCTCGGCATCGTCGATGGAATAGAAGTTTCCAGCACTCTCCGAGTGCATGGGGCCGTACGTGTACTGGTCCGGGTCTTGGGCCGGCCCGTACTGGTAATGCTTGAGCACGTCCGTCCAGTCCTGGTTCACCAGTCGACCGAACCAGTTCAGCCACTCGCCGGTGATGAAGTTCACCTTGAGGCGGCCACCGGAGTTGGTCTGCCACTGGTCAACAATCAGCTGCGCATGACTCAGCTGCACACCCGGAATGCTGTGGAACTCGAATTCGAACTCCAGCGGGTTATCGGGGGTGATGCCCGCGGCGTCGAGCAAGGCGTTGCCACCCTCAACATCCAGCACGGTCTTGCCACCGAACCCCTGAAGCTCCTCGAAGGACCAGGGCCACTCGCGCCCACCCCAGGACGTCGTCTCGTCCGGGAAGAAAGTCCAATCCTGCCCAATGCCCGCGCCAGCAAAGCCACCCCAGAGGCCGTCTCGCGCGGCCGCGCGGTCCATCAAGGCGGAGAGGGCCTGCCGAACGCGCGGGTCACCCCACGGTTCCTTGTTCATCTGGAATGCAACATAGGGCTGCCAACCAGGAGGCGGCGCGGTGGTCATCGTCACACCATTGGGCTGCAGGCCTTGCAGCTCCTCCAGCTCAATCAGGTCAGTCGGGACAATGCTCATCAGATCCCCGGTTGCCCAACCGGCGATCTCCGCCTCGCGCTGCCCAAGCGTCTGGATGCCTTCAATGGAGTCGAGGTAGGGAAGCTGGTTGCCGTTGCGCGGATCCTTGCGGAAATAGTTCGGGTTGCGCTCGGAGAACCAGCGCACGCCGATCTCTTGCTCTTTCAGGATGTACGGACCAGACCCCACCGGGGACGTATCCAGCTGGTCTGTGCCAATCAGCTCCGGCGGAATGATCACGTGGTAGGGCGTCGTCATCACGTTGATCAAGTAAGGCGCTGGCTCGGTGAGGTTAAAGCGCACCGTACGGCCGGCCTCATCCGAGTCAATGGTGTTGATGACGGCATAGTCCCGAGCCTGAACGGGAGCCTCGCGAAGCGCGTCGTAGCCCTTGGCGATATCCTCCATCGTCATATCACGGCCGTTGACCGGCTCCAAGTCCTGCCAGGCGATCTCCTGATCGACCGAGAAGACCCACGTCTCTGGGTCCGGCGTCTCCCAGCCAGTCGCCAGGTCTCCCTCTGGGGTGACATTGTTATTGTTGTCAAAGTCCCCCAGCGGGAACGAGACCAACTGGTTGTAGTAATGCAATGCAAACGCGGCCAATAGCGAGCCAGAGGCTCCCAGAGGATTCCAGGTGCCCGGGTGGGTGCTGGAGTACTTCCAGCTCCCCCCATGCTGCGGGCCATCCGCCTGCCCGGGAAGATTGGCGAGCTTCGACCAGTGGTAGCGCAGCCGCAACTCCTCTTCGGTGCTGAGACCGGCCGCTTCCTCTGCAGCAGTGAGCTCTCCTGGAAGGAGCCCAGCCACCACCACCTGATCCGCCACCTGATCCGCCACCTGCTCAACCTGGGCCTGGACCTGATCCTGCTCAACCTGGGCTTGCGCCTGGTCCGCCGCGACAGCGGGCGCGTCATCGTCGTCGCCACAGCCCACCAGAGCAAGACCAGCGGCACCGACGCCCGCCTTAGCGCTTGCTCCCAGCATCGTTCGACGACTCAATCGCTTGCGGCTTAACCGCGACCAATAGTTCTGTTCCGACATGTTTCTACGCTCCTTGTGCCTGACCGTGACATCCCCGTCATCCGTCAATATATATCAGACCATAGCGCGTTGCAGTTTGGACGTACAGCCACGATGAAGAGAAATTTTTTCCTCCTCGGTTCTCGCCGGAGATCAAGTATGAAAAGAAGAGGGATACGGCTGAATTCCGACCTTGAGGAACTTCAAGCGCAAAATCCACCACGAATCCCCTCCGCAGTGCGATTCCTCATCGCAGGTCTGCTTGGAGCGTCCCTCGCCGCTCTCATTGTGGTTTCCACATCTCCCTTCGCCCCTCCCCCGCCGGATCCGACCCCTTTCTTCGACGCTGGCTTCGCTGCCGGAAGCGAAGCGGGCGACGCTGAACTTGGCCAACGCCTCCTCGCAGCGGGCCGCCAAGGCTACCTGGATGGGATTCGTGAAGCGGCATCCTCACGTCAAACGAGCCCGAGCCTGGGGAGCTCGATCAGTGATTCCGTGCCTCAAGTCAATGCGGCCATCTTGACCAGCGGCACCGCAACTGAGGCCTTCCGGCAGGGATACCAAGACGGGCTGCGAGTCGCTCTCGACCAGGGCGCCGCAACGATGGAGGCCCCTTAGCGATGTCCCAGCGGATTCGGGCGAGTCGTCGAGAATTGAGCCAGCTCCTCACCCTCTTTCTGGCTGGCGCGGCCGCCGTTGTCATCCTCGCCGCAACATTCGCCGGGCCGACAGCAAGCACGCGGGACGCCTCCGGCTCCTTCGACCTGGGCTTCACCCAAGGGCAGGCACAAAGTTTGGAAGATGTGGAGGCGCTTACTGACCGTGAAGCGGCCGCCTCTCACAGCCGGGGATTCTCGAACAGCGCGGGGCGTCGTGCGGACGCGGACGTTCAAGCCGTACGTCTACTCGCGCTCCATGCCACGCTCACGGCGATCAGCGTCGCAGATGGAACCTACGACGAGGGCTTCGCCGCCGGCTACCAGGACGGCCTCACTCAGCTGCGTCGTGAACCGGTCGAAGGCGCGGATTCCCGCTAGCGCCAGGGGCCGTCGCCTGAATGGGACAGTCCCAGGACTACGGCAGCGCCGGCCTCGTCTACTGCCCCGACCGCAACGCACTCTGAAGTTCCAGGCGCCAGAGGAAAGCCAGCACGCCCAGCGCATTCACGACCAAAATGCCCACGATCGCCGCCAAGACCATTCCCAAGGTTTTCCAGTCAATCGAGAAGATCAGCGGCGGCAAGACATCGCGCCCGTCCGGGGTCAGCGCGAAGAGATCCAGCAAGATCGGCCCCGCCTGCGTCCCCAGCAGCAGCCCCAATCCCAAACCCAACACCACAACCGTCAACTGTTCGAAGAGCACAATGGTCAGAAGTTGCCGGACTCCCAAGCCCAAACTGCGGAGCACCGCAAACTCCACCCGCCTTGCCTGCACGGTGAGCAACGCAAGAATCGTCATACCGAACGCCGCCGCGATCCCCACCGCCACCAATGACGCCGCGAACAGCCCGTTCCAGCCAGCCACGATGAGGGGATCGGCTTCAATCTGGGCACGTTCCGCATTCGCCGTGAGGACGTCACTGCTCTCCGGATCGACACCGAGCATGGCGAGGAACTCCTCGTCCCTGGCAACGCCGGTTCGCGCCCAGACCTCCTCATCGGCCTGCACCCGTGACCCGGCGCTGCCTCCCCGCAAGACATCACGGACCAGCGCCTCGTGATCGATCACGACCAGATCGGTTCCCAGAGTCGGATCGAAGGTTGGGAAGTGTGCGAACGTACCCGTCACGAGGATCTCGAGCTGGGCGCTGCCGGTTGTGACCTGCGTGACCTCTCCCACGTGGACGCCGCTGCGGTCCCGTAGACCGTCGGAGATCAGCGCCGGCAACGGCTCCGCTGACCCGCGCGGCCGGAAGCCCGAATCGAAGTTCGCCGACAGCGCCGACCACTCGAAAGAGAGCGCGGCCCCCGAAATCGCGTCCTCCTCAGCCGTCGCGAGCCGTTCCTGCGCCGGTTGCAACGCCGACGGTGGAATTGCCTCCCAACGACCAGGCTCGTCGAAATCATCAAGCACCACCGAGCCATCTGGCCCCGTCCAGGTAAGATCGTCAATCAGTACCTGGCCCGGAACGTTCGCGCGCCCCCCAAAACGGATCAGCGAGAACGACACGATCTGGAGCTCGCCGCGCGGGAACGGCAAAGCGCCCCCCCCACCTGGCCCGCCGGGCTGACGTCGTCCTTGGAGACCAATCACGGTGTTCGGGGTCCGCAAGGACCGTTCCAAGAAGTACCAGGCATCGATCTCCTCTGGGCCAGCGACCGGGTCGCCCGCGCCGTTCACGAGCTCAAGCGGCACGGGCTGATTCGGCGGCACGAACCGCCCGCCATCTTCGCGCGGCGCCTCCGCCAGGAAGCCCACGCCGTACTCAAAGTATTGTCCGGTCTCATCGCGGATCCGGATCAGCAACCCCGTATTCGCGCCGCTCCTTTTATACCGAACCCAGACGCCAATGCTGCCCTCCGCCACGGGGATGACCGGACCGGTGCTCGTTGCCTCCGGCACCAAGCGCGGCAGCGCTTCTGCAAGCGATTGATCGGCGAAGTCGCTGCGGAAGGTGGCCACCTCGCCGAAGGTGCTCGCATCGACGGAAAGAATCGTCAGCGTCGTCGCCTGCGAATCGCCGGCAAGACGGCCGTCTAGACGGTTCACTGACGCGATCGCCGCTTGCTCGTTCCCAGTTGGGGACGCCGTCTCCAATTCCGCCGCCACCCCCGCAACGTCAACTCCGCGCGCCGCCGCCCCAATCAGGCGGATATCTGCTCCCACGGTGTACTCGGCACGATCGTCGTATGACTCCGTCAATGTCGACTTGAAGCTCGCCGCGAAGACCGCCGTCGTCCCCACGACCAGCATGATCAGTAGCACCCGCCCATAGTGCGTGGGCGTTCGACCCAAGTACACGGATGTCAGGAACGCCGTCGTCGGCTGCAGCGCCGCCAGGACCCGGCTCATCGTCCGGATCACAAGCGGGAAGGCGCGCAGCACGACGAGCCCAAACGCAAACAACAAGATCGCCGGCGTCGCGACGCTGAGCAGATCCAACGACACGTTCGCCCCGGCGTCCACGGCGGTCGATGAGTCTCGTCGCAGCTCGAAAATGAGCAGCGCCGCCAAGATCAGGATGATCACGTCCACCACCGCGCGCGCCCGCCAATCGGTCTGGGGGCGGCTTCGGGACCGTCGCGCCGTCACCACTGTGGTCTTGGCCGCCATCATGGCCGGGATGAACTGCGCCGCCACCGCCAGACCGCCCGCCACCAGCGCCAGGTACCACGACGTGGCACTCAACCGCACAGGGACGAACGTCCCGCCGGAAAGTTCATCGAAGGGCGGGACGAATCCCAACAACGAGACCAGCCCCAAGCCCACGAACGGCGCCAGCACCACCGGCGGTACCGTCAGCAGCGCCGTCTCAACCATCTGAATGGCTGCGATCCCGCGCTGCGACGCTCCGCGGCTGCGAAGCCACGAATAGTCTTCCGTGCCCTGCTCCGCCACCATCGCGGAGGCGATCGCGAGATACAGCAGGAGGACAGCAACCAGCTCCAGCACGATGACCAGGAGCGTGCTCTCCGCGAACGCGAAGCGGTTCTCGAACTCGCGCAGCAACTCCGGCAGATCAGAATCGATCCGCAGGTTCGGGATTTGCTGCGCCAGCCGTGTCTCGAACAACTCCAGACCACTGGCGAGCGAATCGGCCTGGTCGCCGTTCAACAAAGCAGCTTCCGTGAAATAGACAATGTTGAGACTCGACCGCATCTGCGGCGACACTTCGGCCAGAGCCAACAAACTCTCACGCGGAATCCAAAGGGAGACACCGAACGCGTCGGAGGGTTCACCGACGCGGAGGCGCCCCACCCAGCGCCGATCGTCGGCGTCAACCGGATCAAACAGACCGGCGACGCGGACCTTCGTCAACGCGGGAGACGTCAGCCAAAACGGCTGCAGGGTCAGCTCGTCACCAACTTCGAGCTGAAAGTGCGCCGCCGCCGCCGTCGTAATCCAGGCTGGCAGGGCTCCAACACTATCCCAGGGCTCGAGCGGTTCACCGTCCCGCGCCACCACCAGATCCTCAAGTCCGTCCTGCGTGAGGAACAGTGCCCGCGCCGGACTCGGCGACTCTTCGCTGGGAGCCGGATCCTCAACCACGAAGCCTGGCGACTGCAAGGCCGCGCTGCTCCCCACCACCACATCCGACTTGAGCGCACGGATCTCCGCATCAATCAAATCCTCCGTCGCGTCAATGGGATTCGCCGCGGTGCTGACCGTCAGTTCCTGCTTCAGGTTCAGGTCAGCGGGATCCTCGGACTGCACGAGGCTCGTGAGTCCGAGATCACGGATCGATTGCAGATAGATCGGCGCCGCGGCGGCGAACCCCACCGCGAGGAAGGCGCCAACCAGGAGGACGGTAGAAGTTCGATAGCGAGCGGCGACTCGTCGCATGCTTAACTGCGACCAGGAGATCACTAGCTCGCGCAGCCGCGCCAGACGACGCCTAGATCTCATTGAATCGCACCACTTCCGCCACGCTGCGGGCCGCGGCTATCCGCGCCAGGAGCGCAATCGCGATTGCCCCAACCCCCACCAAACCCACAAGGCCAACGACGGCCACGCCCCAATCGGTCGACAGCAGGAGGGGAGGGACGGCCTCAGCCCCGGTCGAGGTCGTGTCGAGGAAGGAGAGCAGCGCCCCAGCGATCTGGCGCCCCGCCAGCACTCCGATCAGCGCGCCCACCACCAACAACACGGCGGATTCTGATGCCGCTTGCAACGTGGCTGACATCTGGCTGTATCCCACCGTGCGCAGCACCGAGATTTCCTGCGTCCGCTCTTGCGCGGCGGCCGCGAAGAGCAGAACGATCGTGATGATCGCGACCGCCAGCAGCCCCACAAACCCCACCAAGAAAAGGCCACCAGCACCACCCGCGCTGAACGGATCACTCTCAAGCGCAGCCAGGAGATCGCCCGCGTTGACGATCTGCGACGGTAGGAAGATCGCGTCGAGCGATCGCTCCAACCCGGCGATGACGCGCTCACTCTCCACCCCCACCCAGACCTCTGTGATCGGCACACGATTCGCGCTGGACAGCGTCGTACCGGCGGACTGCACGGCCCTCAGGTCCGCCAGGATCAGACCGCCATTGCCAGGATCCAGCGTGGGGAATAGTTTCAGCTCCGTCACCACCCGCAAGGGCAGCGAGAAGGCCGGAAAGACGAACGGAATCACGTCGCCGATCACGATGCCTGACTCACGCATCGCCTCCGCGCTCATCGCAACCGGGACCGGCAGGTTGGCGGAGTCTCGCACCAGGAACCGCTCGTCCCCGCCCTGCAATCGCCGCCACTCATAGAGCAGCGCCGGCGTCGAGTCACGCGAGGCGCCCGCCTCACTGGAGACCTCATCCCCTCCCGCGAGATTCCCTTCACCGCTGAACCAGCCACCCGCGGTGTCGAACGATTCCAGGATCACCTCGCCTTCGGAAGTCGTGGCCGTCAGATCATCGAACCAGATCTTGCCAGCGGGGGCGCGCAGCGCGGCTCCGAGCGCCGAGAGCGTCACCGCAATCACCCGCGCCGATCCGCCCGAGCTGAGCTCCCCGTGTAGTTGTTGCCAATCCTCGCCTTGCGCCTGCCCGAGCCGAATCGTGCGTGTCCGGCCCCCGTCATCCACAATCCGGACCGTCACCAAGAACCCCGGCGCAGGCGGATCCGTGCGCACCCAGAGCGACAGCCCCTCTGTCCCCGCTGGCACTGGCAAACCGGCGGGCTCGGGGTCCAGCCGAATGCTCGCTAAAATGCTGTCCAAGGATTCATCCGCGAAGTCGTCCCGGAAGTCGATCAGCTCCGCGAACCGATCCGTCTGCACCGCCAGCAACACCGCCCGCGTGCCTGACTGTTCCGTACCCAACTGGCCCAGTTGCCGCGCCGCTGCCGCCGCCACCCGTACGTCAGAACTTTCATCCAGCGGCCGCAGTGCCTCCACTGCCGAGGCCGGTAGGGCGGGAGAGACCGCGATCGCGCGCAAGTCCGCGCCCGCCTCGTAGCGAACGCGCTCAGCGATCGTGTCGTCGAAGGTCTCGCTGTACGTCGCGGCGATCGTCCCCACCGCCGCAACGAATAGACCCAAAGCCAGCACCGCCATCGGGCGCCCTGGATCCCTCGCAATGTTGAACAAGCCCAACGTGACCCAAGCTGGCGTGCTGGCCCGCGCCGACCAGGATCCGAGCCACCCGACGACGGGCGGCAGCAGTCGTGCGACCAACAACGCAAACGCGATCAGCAGGAGGCCAGGACTGATCAGCAAGACAGGATCGATGGAGTCCCCCCCCAGCGCCGAAAAACGCGTCTGTCCCGACTCCACCGTGAACTGACGAAACATGATTCCGGCGACCACGAGCAGGCCCACATCCAGGAAGTAGCGGTGAAACAACGATGACCCGCTGCGCACTCGCGAGAAGATCCGGCGCTGTGCACTCGCCTCGCGCCCGCTTTGCAGCCATACCGGCATCGTGAATGCCAGCCAGCCAATGGCGGCGCCGGCAATGCTGAGGCCCCAGGCCGTCAGCGAGATTCGCGTGTCGAGAGTCGCGCCTTCAGTAATCGCCGACAGTGCGCCGGTCCGCCCAGCCTGGGACAAGGCGAACGCCGCCAGGGGGGCGCCCAGAACCGCCGCGGGCAAGGCGACAAGGACCCCCACGCTGGCATGGATCTGCACCTCTTGTCGGCGCTGCGCGCCGCGCGCGCGCAGCAGGCGCCGCTCCCGCTCCGACCGCCGGGAGTACTGCACCCCCAACAACACCACTGCGAACATTGCCACGCCGGCCATTTGCAGCGCAATCATCAGCACGGGGGTCTCGCTGAAGCGCTCCTCGCGCTCGAAGCGCAAGAGGACCCGGTCGATGGGCAAGCTGACGCTCACGCCCGGCTCCGCGCGCAGCTCCGACCCGTACGCCTCCAGACCCGCGCGCAGCGGCGCCACATCGTCACTGTTCAGCCCCGAGGGATCGAACGGCTGCGCGACGAAGTGATTCAAGCGAATCTGCGACAGATCCTGGCCCACCGCATCCATTCCATCCGAGGTGACGAATAGCCCCACAGCCGGGGGCCCCGTGCCGTCCCCGACGGGGATCAGCTCAAAGCGGCCGGTCGATCCTTGGAACGCCACCGGCAACGGATCCTTGGGGGCAATGATGCCGACCACTTCGACATCCGTCGTCTCCACCTCCCCTCCGCTGAAGACGAAGGTCCACTGATCCCCCACCTCGAGAGCACCCTCGTCGGCTGCATCCTGTCCCACCATTACCGCCACGCGACCTTCAAGCGTCCGCGCGTCCGTTGCGAAACGGCCGTCCGTCAGGACCACTTGCCGATCAAGCTCTGGAAACAATTGAAACTGTGCGAAGAACGGTTGGGGCTGCGAATCGATCCCGCCCATGAGCGAAGTGCTGATTCGGGTCGGACTTCCCGCCAGGCCCGCCAAGTGCCGATCCGCCGCCGCCGCGATGTCCGCGTCGACGATCGCCGTCGCGGCCGCGTTCGTCGGCTGCCGTACCCGCTCGATCCGGTTGCTGAACACCGACTCGGGCTGCTGGTCCAGCAGTCGCACCAGGGCCCGATCAGCGCTGGCATCGCCGAAGATTGGCGCCAGTGCCAGTACCCCGGCCGCCAACGTCATGACGACAGCCACGCCGAACAAGAACCGCCAACCCGAGCGAAGCTCGGTAAGCGTCCAGACCCGAAGGATGAAGAACATAAACTGACCCAGGGAAAAGAGTCGGCGCGGACTCGCTCAAGAAGCGTCGCTCTCCAGATGTGCGCGAAGAGTATTGCGCGCTACGGGCTCTCGGGGAATCCCATCCCACCGCAGGCCATCCTCTGGCCTACGGCAAGCGATAGGCGTAGGCAGCCCCCGAATTCTCGCCGTGCGTCTCTGTATCGGCCAACCACGCGCCCACCACGACATAGTGGTCGTTCATGTACATCCGCCATCCAAAGTTGGCATCCACTCCCGCCTCGGCCGAATCGTCCGGAAGCAGCTGCGCCACTTGCTCCCACGCCTCTGCGCCTCGCTGGAACAGATACGCCCCACCGGTCGCCACGAGCCCAAGCGTGTCGTGGTCCCGGCGTGGCGCGCCCACGGCCAACAGGTCGCCGCGTAACTCCACGCTGAAGCCAAACCAATCTCCCGCCACCGTGTCATGCCCGACGAGCGTTTGCTGCGCGTCGCGGGTCGATCCACCCAACAACCAGGTTGCCGCCCCTCGCTCGTAGATGTTGACGGTGCCAATGTCCGTCAGCCCCCCTTCGGCGACAGATCCAATCGCGATCACACCGGCATCGATGTCCGCCGCCGCGCCAAAGGAGCCAAGCTGTGCAATGTCGGGCGACTGCAACCGCGCACTGAACGCCCAGTCGATCGCGTTCCGCTCGTACACATACGCGGCTCCGGCCTGGAACACGGTTCCAATCGAGGTTCCCGGCGCCCCGATCACGACGGCGTTCCCTTCCAGGGCCACGTCGCCCCCGAAATCGTCTCCCTGCTGCGGTTCGGGCGCCTGCAGTTTTGCTTCCGCTACCCACTGGTCCCCGTCGCGCCGGAACATATAGACCGCGCCTCCCAGAGGCGTCACGTCTCCCACGGCGACACCGTCGCCGGGCGCCCCCACGGCGAGCACGTCGCCCTGGATGTCCAGCAGATATCCGAAGGCGATGCCCGGTCGCGGATCATCGGGTAGGACCTGCGCAACCTGAGACCAGCCATCGGCTCCGCGCTCAAAGAGATAGACCGCGCCGCTCCCGCGATTGTCCTGCAGCGGATCGAAGAACGGCGATCCGACAGCGATCAGGTCTCCGTCAATCCGCACCCATCGCGCGAACCAATCGGCGCGGCTCCCATCGTCCGCCAACAGACGTGCCGTTTGCGTCCAGCGATCGTCGATCAACTCAAAAACGTAGGCCGCGCCCGAGTCCGTTCCGAGTTCGTCATCGAACGGCGCCCCGATGACCATCGTGTTGCCACTCACCGCGCCGGACCACCCGAACTCATCTCCCAACCCCACCTCGTTCCCTAGCAGCCGCACCTCCGTCGCATCGACACCGCCGAAAAGCCCGGTCGGCATCGGTCCGAAGGGCCAGGGGGCAGAGCCATTGGCGACGATGAAATACGGACGACCAAACTCCACGCGGTCAAAACCACGCAACGCCGCCGGCAGAAGCGGATCCCAGAGTTCCCACTGCAAACTCCCCCCTGCGTCGCGACCGGCGCGCCATATCCGTCCAACGGGCAACGGCGACTCAAAGGCTTGGCCCGCGGCCTGTGACGGCCCGAGATACACCAGGCTATTGACGCCCGGCACCAGCGCTTGCGGAGCTGGGAAGACCGGCGGCTCTACAGCGGCGAAGTGCCACTCGGCCGCTGCGGTACTGACGATGAAATAGGCTCTGCCGAACTTCAGCTCAGACAGCCCCTGGATCTCAGCCGGCAACCCGGCGCTCCACGACATCCACGGAGAACCACCTCCAGATTCCTCGAAGAGCCACACCGTCGACACGTTGCCGGAGACATTCGTCAACGCCTCCGCAACGGCGAGTGTCGGGCCGAGGTAGGCGACATAGGTAGTGCCACTCGACAGACTCACCCCGGGCGGAAGCGCATCCTCCAGCCCCCCCGAGATCTCGCCGGCTGCCGACTGCCCCCCGGGGATCGCACCCAGGAGCCCCCCGGTTAGGACCACCACGACGAAGAGAACAGCGAGGTGGAGGCGAACGCGCCTACCCAAGCGCCGCATCGTTCCGAGCCTAGGCGGGCGAGACCGCTGTTCGATCTCACTCTGAGCTGCGAGAGGGCTCCGCTGCAGCGGCACGGCAGACTACGCGAAGTCCGTAATCGTCGTAAAGCCAACCGTCTGGAAGTTGGTCATCGAGTCGATGGCCGCGGGTGTCTCAGCCAGAGAAATCCGATCCCCCACGATCGATTGCGGATGCAGCGCGCCCGAGACCACCATCTTCAGCATCGGGTCGTAGTGGTGGTTCGGGTTGCCCAACGAACCGCGGAACTCGATCTCACTCATCGTGATGTAGTCGATCGGGAGCGAGACCTGCCCCTGTTCGGCGGCGGAAGTGACACCGATCTGCACGTGAATTCCGCCCTTGCGTAGCGAGTTGATCGAGTTGAGCATCGTTGCCTGGATACCCAAGGCGTCGACCGAGACATCGGCGCCGCCTTTGGTGATCTCTCTCACCGCTTCGACGACATCTACCTCCGATGCGTTGACCACCTCGACCGCGCCCTCTTTGCGAGCCTGAGCAAGCTTGCCTTCGTCCAAATCGACCGCGATGACCTGTCCCCCCAGCGCCGCGGCGACTTGCACCGCCGAGAGACCAATCCCGCCGCAGCCGTTCACCACCACCCAATCACCGCCTGACACTTCGCCGCGATCGGCAACACCGTGATACGACGTCATGAAGCGGCAACCCATCGCGGCGCCGGCCTCAAAACTCACCTCGTCGGGTAGGACGATGGCGTTGAAATCCGCGAACCCAATCGCCGCATACTGCGCGAAGCCACCCGTTCGCCCGCCGCCGCTATCGCAGACGTTGGACTGCCCCGCACGGCAATACCGGCACGTCCCACAGCCATTGTGGAACGGCGTCAACACGCGCATGCCCGGTTTGATCAGCTGCACGTCAGCCCCCACCGCCTCCACGATTCCGGCCTGCTCATGCCCCAGCACGGTCGGCAGGGCCACCTGCACGCCCGCCCACGTCAGGTCCCCCTGCCAGATGTGCCAATCGCTGCGACAGACTCCACACGCCTCCACCTTGATCAGCGCCTCTTTCGGCCCAATCTCGGGATCGGCGAAGTCGCGTACGACTAGCGGCTCTTTCACCGCCTCCATTACTGCAGCTTTCATAGCACCCACCTTCCCTGTTCCGCGTTCAGGTCAATGTATCCGCCCGCTCAACCCGAACACGCTCACTCTCTGGTTCCGCAAAAGTCTAGCGGTCGACCGTCACGAGGCGCGGCTCCGCAAGTCTCCAGCCCATTGGCGACCAGCAGGTGCGAACTCCTCGCAGGCGGTCAGCAGTCTAGCGGGGGCGAACGACAGTGACAGGTTCCGCGTTCAGGGCGTGGATACCCGGCCAGGCTGCGCATCCATCGAGGCACCTCGCGGCGCGGCAGGGATCGAGGGCACGAGACGGAGGACTCGTGGGCGAATCAGCTTCGGCGTGATGTTCGTGGCGCCGGCGATGAGCGCCAGGCCCGCCACCACGAGGCCCGTTTGATAGGTGCTCTGGAGTCCGATCCCGCCCAGACCAAGAAGCAACAGGCCCACCGCGACCGGATACGCCCCGATCCGCGCGCTGGCCACGACTGTGTAGGTCAGCGTCCCAGCCGGCGGGCTGTACTCCGGCGTGATACTGACGATCTTGCCGCCGCGTTCCATCACCTCATGAAAGAAGTGGCTCTCGGGCATCTTGTCCTCAACCAGGTTCTTCCCCACCTGGATGTGCAGCTTCGAGTGCCTCAATTCATTGAAGTCCACGTCCGACGCCTGCAAACCGTGCACGAAGGGATGCCCCGGCGCCTGGTCCCCATGCCAGGTGTAGTTCGACCAGTTACGACCGCCCAGCGCCTCGCTTTCAGGCACACCGCGGACTTTGGCGTCGAGCAGGGCGAGCCCATTGCAGGCCCGGTACAGGCCGTACTTGCCAAGAACGCCGGTCAGGCCCATGCCCCCGCGGAACTTGAAGGTCCGTGTCCCCCCCCCCACGCATTTCCTCGATCATCTCGGGCTGGTATCCCTCGTCCGCCAGGATCTGCGCGCCCTCCTCGCCGGAGTAGCGCGTGGCGATCTGCTCCATCGCCTGAGCGATCAGGTGGAGCGCATCGTTCCAGTCGATCCGTTCCAGGGTGTCGGTACCCCGGGAGTCAAACTTGTACTCGCTGCGCGCCGCGGCATCGAGCGGCGGGAAGCCGTCGTCGGCCCAGCGCTTCCATCCCGCGCGCACCATCGGATGCTTGAGGCGGTAGGGACCGTGGACCCGGCGCTGGAACGTGAAGCCCTTCGAGCAACCCCGCGGGTTCCAATGCACGGTGGACTTGTTGCCGTCCAGATCACCAATCCGGCCGCCGTCGTAGTTCTGCTCCGTGCGCACCATGATTCCGTTGCGCAGGAACCCGCGCAGCCCACAGTTGTGCGTGTCATTCGGCGCACAGACGAAGGTGAAGCTGGAGTCGTAGGCATACTGATCTCGATAGACCTGTTCCCAATCACGGGTGGGGTAGGCCTCCAGCGGATTCGTGATCCCTTCCGCCGGCTGCAAGAACGCCAGTCGGCCTTCCGCGTAGACCGCCGCCACCCCAGCCCCAGTCAGGCCAGACAGTTTGAGGAAGCTTCGTCGACTGATCGGACGGGGCATGCGCGACCTCCCTCGCAATCGAGTTCCGGATTCGCGTTCTCGACGCGGTGACTCGGCTCGACAGATCAAGGATTGGACGACGCCGCGATAGGCTGGATGACCTGCGTCATACGCACGCCATCTATCAGGTACGGACCCTAGTGAAACAGTGCACAAACGATTTCTGCGGCGATCCATCGGGTGCGCAGGTCGCGCACTCACCGTCGCTCGAGACGATCACACCCGCCGAGCTATGGCTCCTCAGAGCGACGCGGCTCGAAGCGGAAGAGGTGCCAGACTCAAGCAGGGGCAGCGCTGCCGGTTCGCGGCGCAGCTCGTGGCCGCGAGCAACGGCGCATCTCGGCGGTCTGCGCTCCTGCCTGGGCGGTCCCTAGTCAATCAGCTGAACAAAGCAGAAGACCGAGTCCGCGAGGCTACAGTCGATCAGCGCACCACCACCGCCGTCGGGCGGAATCTGCGACAAGGTCGTGGGAGCGTCGGTCACGAACACGCCGACGATCTCTGCTTCTCCCTGGCCGCCGGAAACGAGGAACTTCCAACTCTGTGCCGCGGTGTCTTCGAAGGTGCGCTCCGCGTCCAAGAAGAACATCGTCAGGAGGTAGGGCCGGTCACTGCCTTGGTCGTGAAGGTTGACGGGGATGGTGCCTTGCTGATCGAGGAAGTCCTCATCCACGACCGGCATCAACATCATCGCAGTGCCTTGATTGAACAGCGGATTGCAGTGCCAGGTCCCATCGTCGGCGATGCCATCACGGTCAGAATCCGCGGCCAAGATCGAAAGACGGATCTCATCCCAGGTGAAGCAGCCGCGAATCCGCGCCACTTCCATCCGACTCTGCAAGCCCTGCAGCGCCTGCCCCGTCGCGACTCCCGTCTGTGTCTCCTCGGTCGGATCCAACGGGTTCGCCGAACCATTGGCCAGGCAGTCCCGCGTGGTTTGGTTTTCCGATCCCAAGATGTCCACGTAGCCCGCATTCGGCTGCCCCGCACCGAGCCGAAGGGTCGTCAGATAGGGCACGAGCCCGGGGTCATCGAGCAGTAGCACGTCGACGCCGGTCTGTAGTCCCAGCGCCACCCCATGCTCGTTCACCTCCACACCGAGGCACGTCACGCCGGGTCCGGGAAGTCGTGAGCCAGCGATACGAGCGGTCGCCGTCGCGGAGACTTCCGGCTCGCCAAAGCTCAGAACGCCGCTGAATCCCGTGGGCGCGTTGCGACGCACCTCTTGGGTGATTTGTACCCCAGTCACAACGGCATCGTTGAAGACTAAGCCTGACGTGTTCGTCGCCGCATACGATTCCGCTGTGGCCTCTGCCAGCGCTGGGTTGAGGAATAGCTCCTGTGCCCCAGCCAAGGCTGCCCGACTTGCGCGGCTACGGGGCCAGCTCCAAACCATCCGCGGGCGCAGGAGCCGTGAACTACTCGAAGCGTGCGATGGCGCTCGACGTCGTGGAAGTGATGGAGGAGTTGGGCTTTCCCACATTCCGCTACGCCGGTCACGACCGTGGCGCGCGCCTCGGCTACCGCCTCGCGCTCGATCATCCCCAGCGAGTCGAGCGTGTCGCTTTACTCGACGTCATTCCGACAATCGAACAGTGGGAACAAATGGGCTGGCGCGGTGGCCTGGGTGGATTCCATTGGTTCTTCCTGACCCAACCATCGCCACTCCCCGAGCGGATGATCAACGCCGATCCGGAGGCATTCCTGCGCCACCTCCTGGAGAGCTGGAGCCGGACCGACTCACCGTTCACGGCCGAAGCGATCGCGCATTACGTGGCGGCGTTCTCCGATCCAGACACCGTGCGGGCGACCTGCGACGACTATCGCGCCGGAGCCGGGATCGACAGCGAATTCGATGCATCGGATCGGGAAGCCGGCCGCAGGATCGAAGCGCCACTCCTAGTCCTCTGGGGCGATCAGCGCGGTGACCGGCGGCGCGCCATGATGGAGACCTGGGAGCGATGGGCGACGAACGTCGAGGGCCTGGGGCTGCCCTGCGGTCACTTCCTGCCGGAAGAGGCGCCCGAGCAGACGCTCAATGCGCTGCGGACCTTCTTCCTCAAGAGCTAGAGCTTCCTCAAGAGTTAGCGCGCGGGGCCTAGTCCAGACCGAAGACCTCAATCGCGTTGCCGCCGACGATCTTCTTCGCGTTCTCTTCACTCGTGGCATCGAAGACCGCTTGCACGGCGCTGCGCGTATAGCCCAGGGTGCTCTCATTGTGCGGATAGTCGGACGACCACATAGCGCGGTCGGCGCCCACGCGGTCCAACATCTCCAGCCCGGCAGGGTCAACCATGAACGTGGCCCAGCAGTTGTTGTGCCAATAATAGCTGGGATTGTGGCTCAGCCGGTCGACATGGGTCGGGAACGACTCGTAGATCATGTCGGCCTCCTGCAGGGCGCCCGGCACCCAATGCAGCCCGCTCTCCACGAAGAGGACTCGCAGCGACGGATTGCGGTCGAAGACGCCGCCGAAGACCATCGTCGACCACATATTGCGCATGCCGCCCATCTGCTCCATCACGAAGATCCCAGCCAGACCCCGGCCGCCCGCCTTGCTGTTCTCGCCGATGTGGAAGCAGATCGGGAGACCTGAGTCCTCGATCGCCTGCCAGAACGGCTCCATCCGCTCCTCGTTGTAGCGAATCTTCTCACCGTCTTCGAACTTTCCGGGCGACAGCGGGATCATGGCCGTCTTGAATCCAAGCTCTTTGATCTCTGCCAGGGCATCGCGTGTGCCGTCTGGATCCCACCAGTTGAGGATGGGAACTCCGTAGAGCCGGTCCGGCTGCTGGCCCTGCACTTCAGACAGGTGCTGGTTGTAGGCCCGGAAGACCCACTCACGATGCTCAAGCTCTTCCAGTCGCATCAGAGCAAACACCCGCTGCGGAAATAGCAGCTCCTTCTCCACGCCCTCGGCATCCAGATCCTTGAGGCGCGCCTCGACGTTGTTGAATCCCGGCACGCACTCGAAGGCGCAGGTCCGCTCCGCCTGGCCCGGAGGCGTCAGCCGCTCGCCGTCGACCTCCATCTCCCAGCCGCCGTTCTCGAAGAACATGCGTGGCGCACGATCCTTGAGGTGCTCGGGGAAGCGATCGATCCAGATGTCGCCCTCAAGCCAGTGGCTGTCGGCGGAGACAATCACGGTGCCGGCCGGATAGGCCATGCCCGTCGACTCCGCCACGCGGAAGCGCGCGTCGCCGATCCCCTGCATCTTCGCGATCTCCAGCGTCGAGACGTCAATCGGCATGGGCTTCCCCTCCTCAGAGCGCGGCTCCAGAGAGCTCGCGCTGACGATGCTCCGACCCTACGAATCAGGGGCGTCCCTGGTCAAGTGAGCGGAGTGGGACGCCTCCGGATCTCCTGGCCGTGGTTCAGGCAGGAACGATCCCGGCGCTCGTCTTGCCCAAGAAGGGGCGGACATCGAGGCCAGAGGCCTCCTCGATCCGGACGGCCCAGTCCTCATCCTCATCCAGCGCAGCGAGAGCGATCCACTCTTCGTCGGTCATGCTGTCCCGCCAGGCGAAGAGGGGCTCGGCGTCCGGGCCCACGGGGTGCCGCAGCGCGGGTGCATCGGACTCCACGATCTCGACGATCTTGTCGCCCACGAGTTCCGGCGGCACCTGCAGCGCCGTCAGCGAAGCGGCGAAGAACGCCAACAAGCGATGCGCACCGGAGTAGGGCGTTTCTTGCAGATCATCCACCTTGTTGAAGATTGGCGTGGCGATGACACCGGGTTCCACAATCGCCACCCGGATGTTGAACGGCGCGAGTTCTTGCGCCAGCCCCTCGGTCGCCGCCTCCAGCGCCCACTTCGAAGCACAGTACGGGATGTGGCCGGCCCAGGAGATCTGCCCCCCAATTGAGGTAACATTGATAATGCAACCACTCCCCCGCTCTCGCATCTCCTCAAGCACGGCTTTGGTACAGCGCAGGGCCCCGAAGTAATTTGTCTCCATGTCCTGACGAAAGACGTCCAGATCCAAGTCTTCCGTGGACCCGGGATGCGCCACACCCGCGTTGTTGACGACGATGTCGATTTCGCCCTTGAGCGCCCTGGCCTCGGCAAAGGCGTTGGCGACGGAGGCGTCCGAGTCGACATCCAGCGCCAGAATCTCGATCGGCAGCCCCTCCTTCGTAGCAAGCTCGCGGAGCTGTGGTGAGCGATCGGGATTACGCATCGTGGCGATGACGTCGTGACCGGCCCACGCCAGTTGCGTCGCCGCTGCAAACCCAATGCCAGTACTTGTTCCAGTGATGAATGCCGTCGCCATGGTGCCCCCTCATGAGTGCCGTTGTGTGAAACCTTGGCGCTGAGTATCGCCGATTCCGAGACAAAGCCCAACGCACCGCTCCCAACAGCACTGCCTCGACTGAGCCTCGTGCCGACGCCGGGACAACGACCGTTGCAGCTCTTCGCGACGCCCTCGCTCGCCGAGTGCCACCGAATCCCAGGCGGAGGTCACCGATAGGTCCCAATCGGGTGCCCATCGCCACTCATTTGGGGTAGCAACAGATCTCCGGGGCTGACCTCTTCACGGCACGGTGGCACGATGGGTCCACAACACCGTGCCCTTCGACTCACGAGGGCCCACTCACGGAGCATTACGTCCTCACGAAGGCGAATTCGCCCTCCACGACGATGAGACCGGAGCAACTCCCATGAAGATGCCACGAATCCTTCTGCGTCGGTCGCTGACCGTCGGGCTTGTGACTGCCGCCTTCGCGGTGGGATCACTATCCGGAGCCGTGTTCGCGGTCGGGGGAGGGTCGAGCGGGGACTCGGATCATGGTCGGGCCGGAGACGCAGGGCAAGGGCAGAGCCACTCCGAAGGCGCTGGCTCAGAGTCGGGCGACCATGGTCAGAGCAACGACGGTCAGAGCGGCGATACCGGGATCAACACGACGGACGGCGGCGATTCCGAAAACAACAGCGCCTCGGAGCAAGGCGAGGCTGCTCGCACGGAGCACGCGCAGAACAACGAGAGCTCGAACTCCGGCCAAGGCAATCCCTCCCCAAATTTCCACGACGACGATGCCGATGAAGATGCCGACGAGGGCGAAGGTTTGGCCTTGGGGCATGACAAGGACCGCGGCAATCAGGGACACGGCCCGCAGGGGAATCACGGTCAAGGCCTGCAGGAGAATCAGGGACAAGGCCCGCAACTATCGGGATCACACGGGAACTCGAGCCTGGCGCAGGCCGACAAGGTCACCATCTGCCACATCCCGCCCGGCAATCCCGAGAACGGGCGAACACTCTCCGTCGGGTCCGAGGAGGCCGTCACGGCGCACATCGCTCACGGCGACGTCGGCGGCGAGTGTGACCCCTCCTAAAGTGTCCGGCGTAGCGCGCCTCTACGGGCCGGCTAGCCAGGTTTCGCACTCAGTACACGCTCGCTCTGCACACAAGGCTTTGCGGTCAGCTTGATTCACTTCGTTCGTTCGGCCCCGGATCGAACCGGCGCGCCTGACATGGCAGCGCGCTAGGCTCTCCGACAGGCGTGCCCTTGCCCGCCGCGCGGAGGAGTCTGCCCGATGAGCACCCGTCGTCAACGTCGCAGCCGGGAGGCGGACTGGTCCGCGGAGCTGCAAGAGATCGAGCAACGGCGCGAACTCGGCAAGAAAATGGGCGGCCCCGCCAAGATCGCGCGGCAGCATGAGTTCAACAAGCTGACCATTCGCGAGCGGATCGATGGCTTCCTCGACCCTGGCAGCTTCCAAGAGATCGGCGTCATGGCCGGTTCCGGAATCTACGAAGACGGTGAACTCGCTGACTTCAATCCTGCCGCCTACGTCACGGGGCTGGGCTCCGTCGACGGGAGACTCGTGGCCGTCGGCGGCGAGGACTTCACGCTAAGTGGCGGTTCCGGGGGCGGCGGGCACAAGGGTCCATCCACGTTCATGCAGCCCTTCGCCAAGGAGTACCGCATCCCGCTGGTGCAGTTCGCGGATGGCGCCGGCGCGTCGGCGAAGACCTACGAAGACGAAGGCCGGATGATGCTTCCGGACGGCAACATGTGGACCCCAGACGTGGAGCTGCTCGGCGTGGTGCCGGTGGTCTCGGCGGTGGTGGGATCGGCGGCGGGCCACGTGGCGGGGCGGGCGGCGCTGTGCCACTTCTCCGTCATGACCAAGGGATCCGGGCAGATCTTTGCGGCGGGGCCACCGGTCGTGAAGCGGGCCTTGGGTGAGGACGTGACCAAGGACGAACTCGGCGGCACAGATGTCCACGTCGTCGAAAGCGGCGTCATCGACAACGAGGCGGAGGACGAAGCCGACGCCTTCCGCCAGGTCCGCGCCTTCCTCTCCTATATGCCGAACAGCGTCTGGGAGACGCCGCCCTATCGCACCCCCACCGATGACCCCCAACGGCGTGAAGAACGCCTCGCCACCCTGATCCCGCGCGAACGCAACCGTGCCTACGACATGCGCGAGCTGATCGAATTGGTCGTCGACGACGGCGAGTTTTTCGAGATGCGCCGCGCCTTCGGATCCTCGCTGATTACCTGCTTCGCGCGGCTCAATGGGTACGTCGTGGGGATCCTCGCCAACGACCCGCAGGTCTACGCCGGAGCGATGACCCGAGACGGCGCCGACAAAATGACCCACTTCATCGACCTCTGCAACGCCTTCAATATTCCCGTCGTCCTCTTCGTGGATGTGCCCGGCTTCATGATTGGCAGCGCCGCGGAACGGTCCGGCGTCATGCGGGCGGGGATGCGAGCGGTCATGGCGGCGACCCAGGCCGTGGTCCCGCATATCGCGATGCAGGTGCGGAAGTCGTACGGCATGGCTGGCGACGCGGCCTCCGCCGTGGGCGGCGCAAGCGCGACGAAGCTGCGGTTCGGCTGGCCCTCAGGCGAGTGGGGCGCGATCCCAATCGAGGGCGGCGTGGCGGCCGCGTATCGCCGCGTCATCGAAGCGGCGGACGACCCGGACGCCAAGCGCCAGGAGTTGGAAGATCGAATGGTCGCCAACCGCAATCCGTTCAAGGTCGCGGAGGCGATGGAGGTACTCGACATCATCGATCCGCGCGAAACGCGCCCGCTGCTCTGCAAGTTCATCGAAGCAGCGCAGCCGAAGCTCCAGCAGATCACCGGACGCACGGGCGGCGTCCGGCCCTAGTTCGCACCAGCCACGCCCGCGTCCACCTACCAAGGCGGGATCGGCACGCGCTATCCTCCGTCCGTCGCGCGATGCTCCATCCTGCGCGCGGCGTGGAGGAGAGGTCACATGTCCGATAGCCCAGCCCTGTGGTCGGCGACGCGCCAAGCGGAAGCGATCCGTAACGGCGAACTACGCAGCTTGGACCTCCTCGGCGAGTACATCGAGCGCATCGAACGGCTTAACCCCGCGCTCAACGCGGTCACGACCACCAACTTCGACGCGGCCCGTGCCGCCGCCAAGGAAGCCGACGACGCCGTCCGGCGCGGCGACACGCTCGGTCCCCTGCACGGACTCCCCATCACGATTAAGGACGCGCTGGAGACGGACGGCATCCGCTCAACCGGTGGTGCGATTGAGCTGACCGACAACGTGCCGGACCGCGATGCCCCCACGGTGGCCGCCGTCAAGGCGGCGGGGGCGATCGTGATGGGCAAGACGAATCTGCCCCGCTGGTCGGGAGATATTCAAGCCTTCAACGAGATCTTCGGCACCACCGTCAACCCCTGGGAC
>Ga0114996_10001947_pt1 | contig 27246 bp, 27 predicted proteins | sample ArcticOcean_MG_C_4_FD_87039 | JGI IMG/M metagenome (GOLD analysis project Ga0114996, IMG submission 87039) | Marine microbial communities from western Arctic Ocean - ArcticOcean_MG_CB4_134 | ecosystem: Environmental > Aquatic > Marine > Oceanic | place: Arctic Ocean: Canada Basin | collected... | reverse complement strand
TAGGAATTATTTGTGAGAAATATGGAATTGATTTTAATGAATTGGTTCGTGTTTGTAATTCACATCCAAGAGTTAATCTTCATCAAGCAGGACCTGGCGTAGGTGGACCGTGTTTACCAAAAGATCCACACCTACTTCTTAATCCATTTGATTCAGAACAAATAAAATCCGATATAATTCTAAATTCAAGAAAAATTAATGATAAAATGCCGGATCATGTAGTAACTTTGATTCAAAGAGCATTACAAGAAAAAAATAAAAATTTGGAAAACTCAGTAATTTCAGTATTAGGAACTGCATACAAGGCAAATGTAAGTGATGTAAGAAATTCACCATCAGAAAAAATAATTAAACATCTTTTAGATTTTAGTTGCAAAATCAAAGTAAATGATCCAAATACTGATACTAGTTTTGGAGGATTGTATGAAAAAAATATTCTAAAAACAATCGAAAAATCTGATTTGCTGGTTATTTTAACAGATCATGATGAATACAAAAAATTAGATTTACAGGTTCTAAGAGAGATTATGAATGAAAATCCAATTTTAGTAGATACAAAGAGAGTTTTTGATAAAAAAATAGCAGATGATGCAGGATTTTTGTATGTATCAGTAGGATATCACAGCTTTAACGATAAAATCAATTAGAGTTTAATAAGCCATTTTTACTTTATTTCTTTGATTCATGAAAAGAATTGTAATAGTTGCAGGAACAAGACCTGAGATTATCAAGGTAGCACCAATAATAAGAAAATTAATTGAAAAGAAAAAAAAATTTAAATTTATTTATTCTGGGCAACATTATGATTATCAGCTATCAACTCAAATTATCAATGATCTAGAATTACCAGTTCCAGATTTCAATCTAAAATTAAAATCAAAAAGTCCAGCTTCACAGATTGCTGAAATAATGACAAACTTGGAAAATCAATTAGGAAATAAAGATGACATTGTTCTTGTTCAAGGAGATACAAATAGTGTTCTTGCAACATCATTACTAGCAGTAAAACTCAAGAGAAAAATAGCTCACATTGAAGCTGGACTACGTAGTTTTGATTGGAGAATGCCAGAAGAACATAACAGAAGAATGGTTGATCATATATCAGACTTGTTATTTGCACCAACAAAAAATTCATACCAAAATTTAATTGATGAAAATGTAACTGGATCAATTCATATCTCTGGAAATACTGTTATGGATGCAATAAAAGATCATCTTCCTTTTTCCAGAAAGAAATCAAAAATCATGCAACATGTCAAGTTCTCAGAGTATATACTAACTACAATTCACAGAGCAGAAAATGTAGACAATGAAAAAGTATTGAATAACATAATAAAAGGAATTATTGGAGCAAAAACACCAACAATAATTTCATTACATCCAAGAACTAAAAAAATGTTAGAAAAATTTAGTATGATAAAAAAATTAGAAAATTGTAAACACGTACAAATTATAAATCCACAAGGATATCTTGATTTTCTTGCTTTAATAAAAAATTCTAGGTTTGTAATGACAGATTCAGGTGGAATTCAGGAAGAGATTACTTCACCATTATTATCAAAGAGAGTACTAGTTTTACGAGAATCATCAGAAAGACCTGAAGCAATTAATGCCGGTATGGCGAGTTTAATCCCATTAAGACATCAAAATATTACAAAATCAATTTTACAAGAATGGGATAAAAAAGAAGTTAAAATAAAAAAATCACCTTATGGAAATGGAAATTCAGCCAGTAAAATTTTAACTATATTAGAAAAATATTCTTAAAAGAAAAATTGAACAAAAAATTTGGAGAAATAAGTATTGATGATACTATTAACAGTGGTCAGGTGTTTTTATGGGAAAAAATAAAACAAAATTGGTATGGCATAGATGGTGAAAATATTTTTGTTATAGATGATAAAACAAAAAAATTTAGAAAAAATCAGGAAGAATTTAATTTTTTTAGACAAAATGATAATTTCGAAGAGATTTTTTCACAGATAAAGAGAGATAAAATAGTTAGAAATGCAATTAAAAATTTTCCTGGAATTAGATTACTACGACAAAATCCATATCAATGTTATATTTCATTTATTGTATCAGCTAATTCCAATATACCAAATATCAAAACAAGATTAAATAATTTATGCAAAAAATTTGGTAAAAAAAAGATAGTTGATAAAAGAGAATTTTTTGTTTTTCCTGAGGCTAATGTAATTTCTAATGCATCAATATCAGACATTCTTAGTTGTGGAGTAGGATATAGGGCAAAAGCAATCAAAAAGGCATCTATTGCAGTTACAAAAAATGAAATTGATTTTGATGTTTTACAAGATATGAATTATCAAATGGCAAAACAAGAATTGCTAAAAGTTTTTGGAATTGGAAACAAAGTTGCTGATTGTATTTTATTATTTTCACTTGATAAGCTTGAAGCATTTCCACTAGATAGATGGATGTTACGGATTTTACAAAAATACTATTCACATAAATTTGAAGTAAAAACAAAGACAATCACCAACAAAACTTATGATAATATGCATGAGAAAATTATTGAGTATTTTGGTAAATATGCTGGTTACTCTCAGCAGTTTTTGTTCAAAATGGAAAGAGAGCTAAATAATAAAAAATGGTTGTAAAAACCCTTAAAATGGTAATTAGATGCTAAATTTTTGGGCCTGTAGCTCAGCATGGATAGAGTGTTGGACTTCTAATCCAATGGTCAAGGGATCGAAGCCCTTCTGGCCCGTTTTCTCATAAGTTATTTATTTTCATTGATTATGATTTCATCATGAAAGACATAGAAATTAAATTAGAAAATATGAATATCTCACCTCATTCGGAAATTATAGGTCATGTAGTTGTAAATTATCCTGGTTTGTATGATGGTGTGGTAATCAATACTCAGATTATAGGTACAAACGAGCTAGTTGTCTGGCGTTCATACAATGGAAAAAAAATAGAACGAAATGTTTCCAGACTTTTTATAAGTAAAGATACAATGCCGGACAATAAAGCTAACTTCACCGCATCTATAGAATTTGAACCTACAGAAAAACACGATGTAAAGTTTAGAGCATCAATTATTGAACAACATAAAGAAGTAGAAAATGATCAACTTTTTGCTACATTCTCTACTTAGAATCTAGATTTTGTGATTTGAATTGTACCAGTCATCCAAGGATGTGGATCACAATGATAATCAATTACTTTTGCACCATTTGGTGGTGCATCTGTAAATAGAAATTCATAATTCTCACCAGGCATAATTACACCTATAGAACCAAATGGACCACTATAAGGATCAGTAATTTCATCTTTATCGTGACTGTCTGGAGTTACAGTATGTGGAGTTTCATCTATATTTTGCCATACAACAAAATTATCTATAGTAAGTTGAATGTGAACTAATTTTGGAATATAGTTATCTTCTTGTTCAGGACTTGATGCACCATCAATAATATTAATTGTAGTTTGACCGGATGGATTAAGAATATGTTCATCTACGAAAACTTTTTGATTTTCTTCAGGTAACCAAAACATAGTATACCATGATATTGTTAAACTAAGTGCAATAATTACTGCAATGATTCCAATTCCATATGCATGACTTGATGATGTCTCAGTTGTACTCAACAGCTTGCATGGTTTCTGAAAGTCTTATAAAGCTTTTTTAAAAAAATGGTTCTGAATTATGGTTTTTTCAGATCTGACATACCAATATTTGGATCTTTTTCTGAATCTAATCCAGCGCTTTTTGATTTAATTTCAGGTGCTTGTGGTTCTGGAACATGAACATCTTTTTTCTCAAGGGCTTTAACAAATTCTTCTTTTTCTTGTAAATTCTTTTCAGGAGAATCATCTAAACTATCTTTGTTTGGTAATTCTTTTGTGGATGTACCACCAATTGCCTTGGATCTGATCTTATTTGTGAGACCTGGAGGTGGTGCAGGAGGTGGAGTTTGAGCCATGGCATATCTATACACATGGAACATGCCAGCAAATACAATCAATATTAGACCTGCTAGGAATAATCCCATATTTTTCATTCCTGTAATTGCTGCATTATACGCAGCAATATTCAGAAATACCATGAATACGATTAATGCAATAATTACCCAATTAATCCATTTTTCAGAAAATTCAATTCTTGCAATTTTTTGCGGTCCTTTTTCTTTGGCAAGTTTTGCTTTTCTTTCAGCTTCTTTAGCAAGATAAATCATCATATAGCTAAATCCAATTCCCAAAGGAACAAGCAATATCATTACAGAATAAAGGTAAATTGGATCTATGACAAGTCTTTCAACTAGAGGTAATGTTGAATCTGGTGGAATGTAAAATCCCCAATATGTAGTAACTAAGATTTGTGAAATACCTACTATTCCAAATGCAGTAACTAGTGGCTTATCTTTCCATGAGAACTTTTTGTATCTATCAACAAATGGAATTATCAACAGCGACAGTATGAAAAGACCTGGCCATAACACACCAGTTACAAATTTGTCATATTGTGTCCTTAGAAATGCATACAGTCCGGTCAGATACCATTCCGGAACAGTAATTCCGGGCGGTACAGTCGGTTGGAACTTAAATCCAAGATCAACGGGAAATACTCCACCAGTAATCAAAATTGCACCACCAATTGCCATTACCATTGGTACATCAAATACTAGGAATCTTGGAAAATGAACTGCCATTAAACCTAGCATTACAATTGGAAGAATAAACACATGCTGTGTATAGAATCTTAGAACAAAGTCATGGAATCCATTTCCAAATGCCATATCTCGTATCAACGGCCCCGCAATCGGTATAGAATTTGTTAGGGATGCTGCAATACTAATTGCAAGCTCTGCTCTTTCACTGAAAATAATATCATAACCTGTGAATGCTTCTAGAATTGTAACTGTTCCTAAGATAATTCCAGTTACCCAAAGAATTTCATTTCGAATTTTATACCGCCCACTAAAGTATTGATAATACATATGCAGTATTGCAAGCATTACCATTGCATTTGAGCCGTGATAATGAATATTACGAATATGAAAACCAAAAGGAACGTCATTATTGATAAACTCAACACTATCCCATGCTCTATCTAATATTGGTTCGTAGTAGAACATCAAAAGTGCACCAGTAACTCCTAGAATAATAAATGTGATGAAAGTTAACATTCCCAAAAATCCAAATGGACTTACAAATCTTGCAGGGAAGGAGAATTTTATTGCAGTAAAAATTGTTCTGTCAAGACTATCCCAAATCCAATAGATGAAGGCAAGAGTGCCGTTTCTTCTACTTAACGAAACGGCCATATCCTATTACTCCATTTTTGTTAGGTCCCCAAGTAGGTGGTAAAATATACAAATAACCATCGCTGTCAGCTTCCATATATAATTCTGGTAATGTGTTAGAAGGAGCTGCTTGTAATGATGCTGGACCTGCAAATGCAGTTCCAGTTCTTGCATCATACATACTTCCATGACAAGGACATTCACCTCTCATTCGTCCTTCTTGTGGCCAATACTTCCATACACACCAAAGATGTAAACAAATCATACTGTAAATTCTAAATGATGTAATGTTATTTTTGTCACCACCATACTTTCCAGGAAGTCTAATGAATTGCCATTTACGAAATGCCTCTTCATCTAAAACTCTGTCTCCACTTTTTGGATATGTAATTATTTCTGCATGATTAATTGGAAAACTGTTTATGTTTGCTATTGTACCATCAGGAAGTTCTACTGGCATTTTTTCAGCAGATGTTGATGATGGATTTGGAAGAAAAGAACCCCAAGGAACAAAAGGTGCAAAAGCTAAACCTGTACCTGCAGCACCCATCAACTTCAAAAAGTCTCGTCTAGAAAGTTTTGATCTATTTTCTTGATCTGACATATGGCTGAAATCCTGCTAGAATAGTTATAAACCTTATTTCAAGAGTTTGTAGATAACAGTTAGAAAATTTAATGATGGTTAAATGATCGCATAATAATTAATTTTCAGACTTTTCTAATTGAGACTTGATATTTTTTGCAAGTATCATACCAATTTTATCAATTTCAGCTAATTTCTCAAGTGATGCTTTTTTCAGTAAAGTTTTATTTTTGTAGCCATTTTTGTACAAAACTTGAGCACGAACTCGTCCAATTTGTTTAATTTTTACTAATTCAAGATATTTCTCTGGAACACCATGTACGATTCGTAGTTTAAGTAAATCTGATTCACCGATAAGATGCTGATATTCAGATACAATCTTTTTTTGTTCATTTTCTTTGGCGTGATCTCTCCAAAATTTAACAATCTCTGTAAAGGTATAGACCAAATCTTTTGCATTTTCTTTTATGTAAAAAATATCACCAGGTTCAGCATCAAACTGTTCTGACATATTTTGATAAGTCATAGCATCAATCCACTTGTAAAGAATTAATAGACTTTTGAAACAATCTTCATTTGAAAATTTTTGTTGTGTGTATAATTTTTCATTTTTATTAATAAGATCGTCCATATTTTCTTGATATTTTTCAGGTATTGGATATTGTGAATAAAATTCAGGAAGATTAGTAATCATATGTAATATTCCAAATGTATGTTTTGTTCCTCTTACATAATCTTCAATGTAACCAGTCATATCAAAGGCTGTTTTTGGATCAATTCTTAAATAAAAAACTCTAATTCCAAATTTTGTAGGTTCGAAACCATTTTCATCAATTATCATTCCATATTCTTTTAATTTTTCAAGTTGTTTTGTTATTTTTTTTTCTAATATGGAATTATTAGAAAGTTGATACGCAGCAAAAGTTTCTGAAAAGAATTCTATTATTTTTTCATAAGATGTGGGATTGAATTTGGATGAAGTATAGATAAATCCAAGTAAATTAATTCGTAATGAACTATCTTCATCTAAGGTTTTTGATTCTAATGGTTCTGGTATACCATCAACATAATATTCTAATATTTCATCAGGATATCCTTTTGCAATAATTATTGATTCACCCATATCATCATATTGTGGTCGTCCTGCTCTTCCACACATTTGTTTGTATTCTAGAATACTAATTTTTTCTAAACCATTGTTTGTATATCTCATTACACTTGGTATTACAACTCTACGTGCTGGTAAGTTTACACCAGCAGCTAAGGTTGGTGTTGCACTTAATAATTTTATGTGACCATTTCTAAATTCAGTTTCAATGATTGCACGACATCTTTGATCAAGTCCTGCATGATGAAATGCCGTGCCATTTTTCACCATGTGTGCTAATTCAGTAGTTAATTTTGTATTATCATAACTATCTTTTGGAAGAATTTTTTTTGAAATTTTTTCTAGTTCTTTTCGTTGTATTTCTGTAAGCATTTTTACAACATCTCGTCCAGCTTCTCTTGCCCACGCTACGGCATTCTTTCTTGTCATTGCAAATATCAAACATTGATCTCCATTATCTACAGTATCCAATCCTAAGCCAATCCAATCTTTTTGATGCCTAGATTCTTGGCGATCATTTGTAAGATTTCCCTCAGTTTCTTCTCGATCTTGATTTGTTATGATGTGTCTACTGTAAACTGCTTCAGATAATGGAACACGTCTAAACGTACTCTCAACTAATTCACAATCTAACCAGTCTGCAAGTTCATTACTGTTTGAGATAGTTGCACTGAGTCCAATAATTTTAGGGGGATTTTTTCCAATAAATCCAGATCTAAGTCGGGTCAAAATAATTTCTAATGTTGGACCTCTTGTGTCATCACCAATTAGATGAATTTCATCAGAAACCACCAATCCTATATCATAAATCCAATCCTGCTGAAATGCCATATTTGCATCCATACTCTCATTTGTGAGAAATATTACATCAGCATCTTCTAATTTCTCTTTTTTTTCTTTTGAATCGCCAGTAGATAATGCCACTTTGATTTTTCTACCTAGAGATAACTTCTCTAATTTTTTAAACTCTTCAAATTTTTCACTAGTTAACGCACGTAATGGAGTTAGATAAACAACTTTGGTTTTATGTTTTGAAAGATGAGAGAGAATTGCTAACATAGCAATGAGTGTTTTTCCACTTGCAGTAGGTATTGTAATCAAAAAATTCTTTTTTTCATCAAATAATCCAGCCTTTACAGATCGTTCTTGTGGTTCAAAAAGTTCGTCATATCCTTCTGAATGGAGAAAATTAATTGATTGTGAATTTAGATCTAAGTCACTTATTTTCATACTGTGTTATAGTGACCAGGTTTTGACTCATAAATAGATGATTCTCGAGTCATTTTTCTTACTATGTTCCTAGCTTCATCATCAGTAAATTTTTCTGTTTTTACTAATTCTTCATATAACAATTCTTCTGGCACCGATTTCTTAGGTTCTCCTTCAAGTCCTTTCAAAACATCCATGAACAACTGCATTTTTGAAACCTCACTACGTGGTCTTCCTTGTAGTACACCAAGATCAACTTTACCAGTATTAACATCAATTCCTGCGTCCTCAAACATGTTTTGTAAAAGTTCAATTGCTCTTTGTGCGTCCTCTTCTTCTACCTTAGTTTTTAGTAAAAGTCTAGCTCTTGCAGTTGCAAGTCTGATTAAACCCTCTAATTGTCTAGGCGTAACAGTAATCATTTCTTCTGATTCAACATTACGCATCTTCAAATAATACGCAAGAATTTTGTCTTCTGCTTCTTTGGTAAGAATAGGATCAACTCTTTTTGCATAAGAAACGTATTTTGTAAGTGTATCAGAATCAATTAATGACCTATTATCAATTCCTTGAGGTGTGTGTAGATTAATTATATGCTTAGCAATTTTCTCATCTCGTTCTTTTGATGGTTTATCTCTTACAACAAAAATAAGGTCAAATCTTGTAAGTAGTGGTATTGGTAGGTTAACATTTTCTGTAATATTCTTAAAAGGATCATATTTTCCATACATTGGGTTTGCTGCTGCAAGAATTGAAGTTCTAGCATTTAATGTTGCGACAATTCCACCTTTTGCAATACTTGCAGTTTGTTGTTCCATAACCTCATGAAGTGCACTTCTATCTTCATCTTTCATTTTATCAAATTCATCTATACACACCAATCCTTGATCTCCTAAAACAGTAGCACCAGCTTCTAGCATGAATATTCCATTAACATCACGAACAACTGCAGCAGTCAAACCAGCTGCAGTAGAACCTCTTCCAGATGTATACAAGCCTCTTGGTGCAATTCTCGCACAAAATTTTAACATCTCACTTTTTGCAGTACCTGGATCACCTACAAGGAAAATATTGATGTCGCCTCTAATTTTACTCCCATCTTGTAATTCTCTTTGAGTTGAACCTGCCATTAAAAGCAAAATTGCTTCTTTGATGATTCTATGACCAGTGATATGTGGTGCAAAAGAATCTATTATTCTATCATAAACATCTGGACTTTTTGATAATGATTTGATAGTTTTTTCTTCTTCTGGTGAAATTTGTTCTCGTTGAATACGTCGTGAAGTCTTGGAAGCTTTACCTCCAAGAAACTCTACATTATTTCCATCTAATCTTAATCTGTACAATGGACTATTATTTTTTGAAACTCCAGTCATCTTTTCTTGTTCTATTCTAACAATACCAGTTAATGCAACTCTATCACCAGGTCTAGCATCATCTACTAAATCCTGTTTTACAGTAATATCCAGATAATGAGGAAGTTGTCCTGGTGGTAGATCTTCTGGTAATTCTTGTAATCTGACAAATTGAACATCAATAAATCGGCTAGATTGAGGCTCCAAGGCTAGTTCTCTATGTGTACATTTTTCATTTGAACACTGAACTGGAGTCATTATTGTAAGACCTTTTTCTAATATGACATCAGTTCTATGACCTACTGGACATAAAAATACAAGTTCTTTTGCTAATGGTTTTACTTCAGATGCACGCAAAACCATACCAGAGACACTTGTCATTTTTCCAATTATTTCTGCATTAATTTGTCGTAGACTTCTTTGTACTGGGTAGTTTGCAATTCTAGCTCTTATTTCATGCTCAATTTTTTTAGCATATTTTGGAAATCTCTCATTTAATATTTCTTTGATTGCTCTTCCAAATGCTTCAAGAATTTCATCTGGATCTTCATTAAACTTTGATTCAATTTCAGGATGTGTTACCAAGTCATTATAATCAACATTGATATATCTGGATTTTGATGCCATCATTTTATCAATATCTTCTACATATCTGTATGAACCTGATTTATCTTTGAATTGTATCAAAAAGTCTTTGACATAATCTGATAATGCCGATGGAGTTTGAGTTTCTGTAGCAGTCATTTTTTCTTACCTATAACTTGTTTTTTAAATTCAATACTAGAATTATGGATCTGATTGTAAAATACCTCTTCCTCTACACTTAGTTTTGACCTCAAGTCAGAAGTTAGTTGAGATGAATCAGCTAATCGTACAATCTTGCCTTGTCTTATTCGTATAAGTTGATTTAACATGCTTTCTACTTTATCAAAATCATCTTTTGGTAAATTTTTCATATATTCATTTAATTTTATGTAAAAATATTTGTCTAATGAAGAAATAGAATCTTCACCTTGTACATCTTCCTTAACTTTTGCTTGTTTTAGTTCTTGAATCATGTCTTGCTCATGAATTACAACATGATTTTCAGAATGAAGTATTTTTGCAACCCATCTAGGTAAATTCAAAATTTCGCCTTGTTTTCCTTCAACTTGAATTTCAGAGACATTAATTTTCAAATCATGTGAAAATTCAACTTTAACGTCTTCTAGACCATATCCTACAGAATATACTTTAGCGGTGTCTTCTAATTTCAATATTCATGAAAGGCGTGACGGGGATTTAATGGGTACGATCGATCAATTTCCTTAACAATTAGCTTTGATCATTTGATCCTAGTAGCCATTTATTAATAGAATAAGCGGTTTTCAACTATGATAAACACTGATGTTATGTGGGTAGAAAAATATCGTCCACAAAATCTCTCAGAAATAGTTAATCAAAAAGATGTTAAAGGCAGTTTATCTGGATTAATGAAAAATCAATCAGAAATGCCTCATTTGCTGTTTTCTGGTAGCGCTGGAGTGGGAAAAACTACAACTGCAATATGTATCTCACGTGAAATACTTGGAGATGTATGGAAAGATTATACATTAGAACTAAACGCATCGGATGAACGTGGTATCAACATGGTTCGTGAAAGAGTTAAAAAATTTTCAAGGTTTGCAGGATTAGGTTCACAAATACCATTTAAAATTATTATTTTAGATGAAGCAGATGAAATGACTTCTGATGCACAAACTGCATTAAGAAGAATAATAGAAGATACTGCAAAATTCTGTAGATTCATACTAATTGCAAACAACATTTCAAAAATAATTGATCCAATTCAAAGTAGATGTGCAGTTTTCAAATTTACACGTATTAATGAAAATGAAATTATTGAGCAATTAAAAAATATTTCTCAGAAAGAAAAGATCAAGGCTGATGAAAAGGGTTTAAAAGAAATTACAAACTATGCTGGAGGAGATATGAGACATGCAATAAATTTACTTCAAGCAGTTGCAAGTGCAGGAAATATAACTCAAGCAAGTGTGAAATCATCTGCTGGTCTAACAAAAACTACTGATGTATCTGACGTACTAAAATTAGCTGTTTCAGGAAAAATTCAGGATGCTAGAAATAAGATGATTGAACTCATCAAAGTTTATGGAATGTCTGAATCTGACTTTCTAAAATATATCAATCAATCATTGTTTGAACAGAAATCTGAAAATCTTGAAGAAATGTCACAAATTATTGCAAAATATGATTATAGAGTTTTATCAGGTGCAAATTCTGAAATTCAATTATCTGCAATGCTTGCAGAGTTAGGAAAATTTTCAAAATAAAAACGCAGAGAGAGGGATTTGAACCCCCGCGTTCTTGCGAACACAGGCTCTCAAGGCCCGCGCCCTACCAGGCTAGGCGACCTCTGCGAGATTTGGTATTATTTACTGCTTAAAATTTGTTAAGTAGAAGTGTTTTACTAGATTTTTGATTAAAATTCTAAAATAGATCTTTTGTAAGATTAGCCCATTCCAGGAGGTCCACCACCAGGTGCACCAGAAATTGCAATAACGTCATCAATTCTTAAAATCATTGATGCAGCTTCAGTTGCAGTCTTAATGATTTGTTCTTTGACTACTACAGGTTCTACAATATTTAATGAAAGCATATCACTTACTTTACCATCTTTAGCATTAATTCCACTCCATTTTTTACCCTCACTCTGTTTTGCACGTAATGAAACCATAGTATCAATTGGATCCATTCCTGCATTTTCAGCAATTGTAAGAGGAATTATTTCTAATGCTTCAGCAAATTTCTTAATTGCTAATTGTTGACGTCCATCAAAACTTTCTGACCAATCTCTCAAAAATGCAGCCAATAATGCTTCTGGAGCACCACCACCTGCAACTATTGCAGGTTTTTCAATAACATCTTTTACAACCATTAATGCATCATGAATAGAACGATCTACTTCGTCGACAACTCTTTGAGAACCACCACGAATCAACAATGTGATTGAATGTGGATTTTTACATCCTTCTACAAATACCCATTTATCAGATTCAACTTTCTTTTGATGTACTAAATCAGATAATCCAAGATCCTTCTCAGTAATATCATCAAGATTACTAGAAATACGACCACCTGTAGCTTTTGCAAGTTTTGTCATATCACTTTCTTTAACACGTCTAACAGCCAAAATTCCATGTTTTGCTAAATAGTGTTGAGCCATATCATCAATTCCCTTTTGACATATTACAACATTAGTTCCAATAGAATGTAATTTCTCAACCATAGACTTTATCATTCTATTTTCTTCTTCCAAAAACATTTGCATTTGTGTTGGATCATTAATTCTAATTTCAGCAGTCATTTCAGTTTTTTCGATTTCAAGTGCAGAATTAATTAAAGCAATTTTTGCTTGCTGGATTTTGGTAGGCATCCCACTATGAACAATTTCTTTGTCAAGAACTATACCTTTGACTAATGCAGTATCAGTTATAGATCCACCTGCCTTTTTTTCTACTTTAATATTATCAAGATCTACAGTTGATTTTTCATTTTTTGTTTCTGTAATTTTTAGAACTGCATCAACAACAATTTTGGACAATACACCACTATCTTCAGAAATTAATTTTGATTCCATACTTGTTGCAGAAATTTTAAGAAGTGTCTCTTTGTCATCAGCCTGAACTTTTTTTGAAATTTCATTAAGGATTTCTAATGATTTGTCTGCTGCTGCTTGATATCCATCAATTATTACTGATGAATGCACATCTTTACTTAGAAGTTCTTCTGCTTTTGCTAGAAGAGTACCTGCAAATATTACTGAAGATGTTGTTCCATCACCTACTTCAGTATCAATTGTCTTAGAAATTTCAACCATCATTTTGGCTGTTGGATGTTGTGCATCAATTTCTTTTAGAATTGTTGCTCCGTCATTTGTAATTGTAACATCACCTAATGAATCAACTAACATCTTATCTAATCCTCGTGGACCAAGACTTGATTTTACCAAATCTGCAACGAGTTTTGCTGCTGCAATATTATTTTTTTGTGCATCTCTACCTTTTTCTTGTAAGGCACTTTCCTTTAGAACTAAAACCGGTCCGTTTGGAGTTTGCTGTATAGATGCCATTGATTTTTTGCTGTAATTCCTGCTTTAATACCTTACGAGATGATCGATGGAATGAATTCTCTTTTTTTCACATCAACTATTCCACTGTAAATAATACGAATTTCAGGAAGAGCTAAAAATGGTAGAAAAACTGGTACAAGATGTGGTTTTTTGAATACACCGCCATGATCTGACAAAGTATGATTTATTTTTGAAAATTGATTTGATACAGTCTCAATTGGTTTTGATGAAATTATTCCAGCCACTGCCAATGGCATAAAAGCAAGTGTTTTTCCATTTTTGACTACAATTATTCCTCCTTGTGATTTTCTTAATTCATTTGATGCAACTACCATATCTTTTTCGTTTGAACCTATTACAACCATGTCATTTTCATGAAAACTCCAAGTGGATGCAAATGCACCTATTTCAGCGCCAAAATTACTAAGAAAACCAATTGAATGTTTTTTTGTTCCAAATGTTCTATCAAACACTGCAACTTTCCAGATGTCTTTTTCAGTAGATGGAACAACATTGCAATTTTTTGTCTTCAAAGTGTCAATAGATTTTTCTGTTACAATTTCAGTTTTCATTGAGATGACATTGACATTTTCTTCACTTTTCTTTGATTTTATTACAAAATCATTTTCTGTAAGAACTGGAGTTTTTACTGTATTAGTTAACCATGATGGTAATTGTGGTTTTTTTATTGGTGATAAAATTTTTCCATTGGAAACTACTAGTTTTCCACCAAGAAAAACTTTCTTTATTTTTACTTTCTCTAAATTATCTAGTACTAGCATATCAGCAATCTTACCTGGTGCAATTCCTCCAAAGTCATTATTCATTTTATAATAATCAAAACAATTTTTTGATGCCATTGATATTGCATCTATAGGATCTAAACCATGTTTAATTGATTCTCTAACACAATGATCAATATGGCCATGAGTAGAAATGTCAACAGGATCCAATCCATCTGAACAGAACATCAATCTATTTGTGTATGTTCCATGAGTTAGTACAAGTGGGATTATTTCTTTTAGATCTCGCCTAATAGAACCTTCTCTTATCATTATCCACATACCTAATCTAAGACGTTCAATAACTTGTTCAAAATTAATTGGTTCATGGCATGAAAAAATTCCAGATGAAACATATGCATTTAATTTTTTTCCACTTGCTCCAGCAGTATGACCATTTATAATACAATTTTTTTTATGCATTTGAATTAATGATTTCATAGTTTGTGGATCACGTGAAGTTACTTTTGTCCATGAAAATACTTCACCCAAGCCAATCACAGAAGGATTTTCTATTGCCAATCTCTCTTCTTTTAGTGTTAATCTCTTTCCATGACTAAATTTTCTATCAACTGGTAATCCACCAGGAACTGTATGAAAGAATCTCATAGGTAAATTTTTTGTTTGTTTAACAAATTCTTTGAATCCTCTAAAACCAGATACACTAACAATATCTATAGAATCAGGAAATAATGAAGTTACACCACATAAAAGAGATTTTTTTACAAATTCTGATGGTAACGTGAAATGATCAATATGGATATGTGGATCGACAAAACTTGGAGTTACAAACTTGTTTTTTAAGTCTATGACAATTGTTTTTGTTCCTTTGGCATGAGATGCATTAGAACCAACATACGCAATTCTATCGTTTTTAATGGCTATCTGTATTTTTTCCTGAATTTCTCTAGTATAGACATTGATCAATGAACAATTCTTTAAAATCATATCAGCAGGAATTTTACCAGTTGCAGTTGAACTTGTCTGAATAATTGATGATGCTATGTTTGAAAACACATGTACATAACCAGTTAGAGATTATTATACATTGAAGCGATGTTTAAATTACCGACATAGAGGCAAAATAATATGAATTTGCCGAAAGAGACTAGAACGTACTGTCCAAAGTGTAAAAGTCATCAAACTATGAAAGTTTCAATTTACAAAGCTGGAAAACGTAGAGGCTCTGCAGCTGGTGAACGAAGACATGCATTACGTAAAAAAGGATATGGTGGTCAGAAATTTCCAAAATTAGCAAAACCTGCAAAAACAACTAAAAAAGTAACACAATTACTAACATGTCCCACATGTAAAAAGAAAATGATGAAAAAAGGAATTAGAATAAGAAAGTTTGAGTTGGTGGCAGTATGAAAAAAGATCATATTTTGATTCCAGAGCCAAGTAGTAAATTTAATAAAATAAAATGTCAGGAATGTGAAGAAGAGCAGATTGTTTATTCACATAGTTCTACAAAAGTAACTTGTAATTCTTGTGGTAATGTAATTTCAGAACCAACTGGATCCAAAGCTAAAATCAATGGAAAAATTTCAGGTACTGCATAATAACTCATAATCATATTTTGTATTTAGATTTAAACCGATTCTTTTATCATCAATAATAATGAAATTTTCCTGAATTGACTTTAAATCATTAATTTTATTTGCATTAACAAGTGATATTCCAGAAAAAACATGTTCTCCATTTTTAGTTGTACATTCTGATTTAATGCCTATAGAATTCAAAAATGAACTTGTCAATACAATACTAGTCCAAATCTTTTCATAATTGTAATTTTTAACTATTTTTTTGATAATTTCTTCATCAAGTAATGGAATATCACCAGATGTAACAAAAACTGAGTCATCTAATTGTTTTAAAACATAATTCAAATCACTAACAAAATCTTTGCCAGAAGTTGAAATTATGTCAATTCCAGATTGCTGTAAAATCTTTTCTGTCTCTGGCGAATTTGAACTAGTTGCTGCAATTATTTTAGAAAAACAATTTGAATTTTTTAATGCATCAACTACATGTAGGATTATTGGTTTTTTATAATTAAGCAGTAATTTTTCTTGTTCCATGTTCATTCTGGTGCCTTTGCCACCAGCCATTATTAGACCAATCATAGCGAAACAAAGATCAGAAGGGAAGCAAGTCTTGTAATTTCATTTGTTGCACCTAATACATCACCAGTAATTCCTCCAAAACTTCTTGTAGAAAGACCAACCATGAACATAGTTATGACAATTCCAACTGCAAATACAATTAGACCCGATGTTTCTCCAATTATTAAAAATGGCAAAATTGTAATGGCAAATGCAACTGCTAGTCGCTTTTTATCTTTCATAAATTGCATAAATGGTGAATTTGAACCAACTGCTGCGGAATTTCCTAGACTTGCCATTAAAACCATTGAAAATTTTGCCAAAATTTCACTTAATAGAATTATTTTGAATAGTTCATATCCGCTGGTTAAAGAGATGGCAATTATTGCACCTGCAATATACAAAACAATAGATACAATTCCAGCTGTTCCAGTTGTTAGATCTTTCATTGCTTTTAGCTTTCTTTCTTTTGTTCCTCTAGTCATCAAACCATCAGCAAAATCTGCAAGACCGTCATTGTGATGAATTCCAGTAATTATTGCTAAAGATGCAACAACTAACAATGAAGTAATTAATGGATCAAGAAATAATGAAAAACCATAACCAAGTGCACCAACAAGAAATCCTATTGCAATTCCAGCAATTGGAAAAAGATACATGTGTTTTGCAATTGTTTCAAGATTTGCATTATTTGTGGGAAATATAGTAAGAAATGAAAATACTGAACCTATTTGTTTAAGCAATAATTGTCAACCCCAAATAAGATAGAACTGTAATTATTGGAATTGTAACTATTCCAAAGAAGAGAATTGTAGTTACTTTCATTAAGGTAATTGCAGATCGTACATGCTCTATTGAAAGATAAAATGAACCTTCACCAATAGTGTAATTATCAACTTTTTGAAATTTTGTATCCAATGCACCCGCTAATGCTGCCATTGGATAACCAGCATTTGGACTAGAGGTTTTCCTACTATCTCTTTTCAAAATTTGATATGCATGTTTCCAGTTGCTTCCTAATAGCATCGAAGATAATACCATAACTAGTCCAGTAATTCTAGATGGTAGATAATTTAGAATATTATCACAATTTGCTCCAAACCAGCCAAGATTTCTAAACATTTCAGTCTTGTATCCAATCATAGAGTCTATAGTATTGATTACGCGATAAACAAATGCACCTGGAAGACCAAATAATGCAAAATAAAACATTGGACCTGTAACACCATCTACTGTATTCTCGCTTATACTCTCTAAAACACCAGATAAAATATGATTTTTATCCAAGTTTTTTGTTTTACGTTTCACAATCATTGCTAAATTATCTCTGGCTTGATCAATGTCATCATTCTCTAAAGCATCAACAACTGCCAATGCGTGTTTTTCCATTCCTCTTATTGCTATTGTAGTCTTTAACAAAATGGCACCAACAACAACAGTAACTATGGAAATAAGAAATTCATCTCCAATTAGAACTATTTTCAAATGGAAAATAATCAATAATGCTGCAACAACACCACTTGAGATTAGTACAATTAGCATACCACCAAATTTTTCTGAATTCGAATCTTTGCTTTTGAATAATGGTACTAAATTACTAATGAATCTTCCAATCCAAGCAGTTGGATGATATTTATTTCTAGGATCAGCAACAACAAGATCTAGAATTATTGCAAAACCAATTATCAATATTGATTCAATTAACATTTTAAAATCCTCTTAATTGAACTGATATTAAGACTTGACTTTACAACATTACTAATTTTATCAATTTCATGATCTAATTTTCGCAAATTAGTTTTATTCCAAATTATTTTTTTTGGAGAATTGCCAATAGAATCTTCATCTGGAATTGAAAATTTTGTTAGTGGAATTGTACCGAAAACCGGCTTGTTTGTAATTTGTTTAAGTTTTCTAAATCCAGGTTTGAGAATTTCTATATCACCGCGAAATTTATTGATTACAAAACCTTTGACTAAATTCTGATGTTTTCTTTCAAGTAATTCCATAGTTCCAACAAGACTAGCAAAAGAACCACCTCGCTCTATATCTGTAATTAGAATTACAGGAGAACGTGTTTTTTCTGCAATTTTCATATTAGCTATATCATATTTTTGTAGATTAATTTCAGCCGGTGAACCTGCACCTTCTATAATTACGATGTCATGATTTTTTTGTAAATTATTGAATGATTGTAGCGCTTGTTTTAAACCAATTTTCAGTACAAATTTTTTATAATAATCATTTGCATGCATTTTTTTGTAATATTTTCCATTAACGTAAACTGAACTTTTGTAATCACCTAATGGTTTTAATAAAATTGGATTTTGGTATGGAGAGATTTCTGTTCTTGCTGCAATTGCCTGTATAGCTTGTGCTCTGGATATTTCAAAATTTTTATCAGAATATGAGTAATTTGACATGTTTTGTGCCTTAAATGGTGATACAGAATATCCTAAATCAGAAAAAATTCTGCACAATGCAGTAACTAGAATTGTTTTACCTGCACCAGATGATGTACCTTGAATCATTAATGATTTAGAAATTTAAATCGCCTCCAATGCATTAATTAATTTGATATTATCCTTATGCGTTTTTACTGCAATTCTAACATAATTTTCATTTAAACCACGAAAAGTACTGCAATCTCTAACTAGAATATTTTTCTTTAAGAGTTTTTTCTGTAAAATTTTTGATTTCACTTTAGTTTTTAATAAAATAAAGTTTGTTGCTGAATCAAAACAAGTAAAATTACTTATTTTAGAGATTGATTTTTTTAAGAACTGATTTTCAGCTTTGATTAATAATTTAGATTTATCAAGAAATGGATGATAGCAAATTGCTGCACTGGCAGCATTTTGTGCAACATTGCTTACATTCCATGGAATTTTTAATTTTTGTAAAATATTGATTAATTCTTTATTTCCTACTGCATATCCTATTCTAAGACCTGCTAATCCAAATGATTTTGTAAATGAACGCAAGATAAACAAATTTTCATATGACTTTATAGATTTGATTATGGATTCATTTGAATCTGGTACTAATTCGATAAATGTTTCATCAACAAAAACAAGACATGATTTTTTTTGTGCATGTTTAATAATTTTCATCATATTTGATTTTTTGATAATTATGCCAGTTGGATTATTTGGATTACAAACAAACACAGCACCATTAGTTGGTATTTTTTTTATAAATTCATCAATATCGTTATTTAGATTAAATGTTTTATGGAACATAATTTTGCATCCAGATAGCTTGCTAGCTTTTTCATATTCAGAAAATGTTGGTATTGGAATCAATACCTTAGTATTTTCATTTAGAAATGCTTTAGTAAAATTATAGATTATTTCTGTTGCTCCATTACCTACAATAATTTGAGATTCGTTTAATCCTGTATACCATTTTAGATTCAAACGTAGATTGGATGAATCAGGATCAGGATATTGAGAAATAAATTTTAATTGTTTTTTTATGAATTTTTTTACTCCTGGATGGCAGCCCAATGGATTGACATTAGAGCTAAAATCAATAATTTCTGCAGATGGATTATTGATAGAATATAATCCTCCATGCGAGGCTGGAAAATGGCTTTTGACGTACTGATTAGCTTTAATTTTCAATATTTGTGATATTCATCAAGGATATAGTATTGTTTTGGTCATACTTCTAAAGGAATATTAACTGAAAATGCAAAATACCTATCTATGAAAAAGAAAGTAGCAATTATTGGAGTTACCGGTTCTGTAGGCCAAGAATTTGTTCAATCATTGAATAATCATCCATGGTTTGAAGTAACACAAATTGCAGCTTCTGAGCGTTCTGCAGGCAAGAATTATCTTGATGCCATAAGAGACGCTAGCGGTATTATTTCATGGGATGTAAGCGGTCCAATTCCGGATTACATAAAAGAAATGAAAGTGTTAACAGTTGACGAGATAGATATTACAGAACTGGATTTAGTTTTCTCAGCAGTAGAATCAGTTGCTGCAAGAGATATTGAAACAAAGTTTGCAAAAGATTTACCAGTAATTTCAACTTCATCTGCATACAGATACGAAGAAGATGTACCAATTCTAATTCCAGGTGTAAATGATGAGCAAGCAGAACTTCTTGAAATTCAGAAAAAAAATCGTAATTGGAAAGGTTGGGTAGCACCTTTACCAAACTGTACTACAACAGGTTTAGCTATTACACTAAAACCATTACTTGATAAATACGGTGCAAAAAAAGTCCTGATGACTTCCATGCAAGCAATATCTGGTGGTGGTAAATCTGGTGTATCTGCAATGGGAATCACTGATAACATAATTCCATATATTCCAAAAGAGGAAGGAAAGGTAAGAATAGAAACTAGAAAAATCTTAGGTAAACTAAAAGATGGTAAGATTGAGGACGCAGACATTAGAGTTAGTTGCACATGTACACGTGTTCCAGTTATTGATGGACATACAGAGTCAGTTTTTGTAGAGACTGAAAAAGAAATTGATCCAGAAATGGCAAAAACTACATACAATGAATACAATAAAAAAATTTCTGTAGCAGGTTTGCCTTCAGCCCCAGAAGAATATTATGCATTTCATGAAGATCCAACCAGACCACAACCAAGAATGGAAAGAGAAGTTGGTGGAGGAATGACTACAACAATAGGAAGAGTAGAAAAAGAAGAACTCTTTGACAATGGTCTAAAATACATACTATTCTCACATAATAAAAAAATGGGTTCTGCAAAAGGAGCTGTCTTGCTAGCTGAGATGCTATACAAAAAAGATAAGATTTAGTAGAAAAAACAATAAAAATTTCAAAAATAGCTTTATTATAGGTCGAATAATTCAAAACGCAGGTGTCATAAACGGCTAAAATTGATAATTTAGATTTGAGTATTTTATCTGAACTATCTAATGATGCATCAATTTCTGTTCCAAAACTTGCAAAGAAAATTAACACCAACACGTCAGTTGTTTATAGCAGAATCAAACGTTTACTCAAACGAAAATTAATTCAAAGATTTACAATAGATGTTAATGATAAAGAACTTGGATATGGCGTAAAATCAGTTACAGGAATTAACATGGATTCAAAAAAACGTGATAATATTATCGATAGTTTATTCAACATTGATGGAGTAAGAGAAATTTCAGAAGTTACAGGCAGATTTGACATAATGGTAACAATGTATGCGAAAAATCTAAATGAAATGTACAAGGTGGTCTCAGAGAAAATTGGAAAAATTGATGGAATTATCGGTTCTGAGAGCTTCATTGAGATGAAAAGAAGGACAAAATCTATGCCTTACCTGTCAGGAGAATAGTTTGATATTTATTTTTTGGAAGATGATGATATAATATGCAAGCAGCACCTACAGAATCAAGATTCAAGACATACTATGAGCTAACAAAACCAAAGATCTGGTATTTGCTGGTTTTTACTGCATTGGGAACTGCAGTAACTGCATCAAATATCTATAATATTGAAATTTCAATTGGAACCTGGATTCTGATGCTTTTTGGAGTAGCTGCTGGATCTGCTGCTGCAAATACTTTGACTAACTATCATGACAGAGACATTGATGCCATCATGGAGAGGACAAAAGAAAGACCAATTCCAAGTAAGAGAATTTATCCTGCCGAAAAGGCACGAGACTTTGGATTAATTTTAGCTGGTGTTTCAATTGCATGCGCATTTGGAATTGCATTTACAACAGGATTCTGGAATGGAATGTGGTGTGGAATTTTTATGGCTTTTGGATTAGCAGATAATATTATAATTTACAGTCATGCATTGAAAAGAAAAAGCCAGCTTAACATTATACTAGGTGGCTTTTCAGGAGGCGCACCAGCAATGATTGGTTATGCTGCAGTAACACTAACTGGACTTTGGGACTTTGGACTAATCATGGCAGGCTTGGTGTTCATTTGGATTCCAATGCACATCTGGGCATTGACATTGCATTTCAGGGATGACTATCAGAAAGTTAAAGTTCCAATGCTCACTGCAGTCTTGTCTGAAAAAACATCTGCTCGAGTGATAGCAGGTACAACACTCATGATGGTTTTGTTTAGTGTAGTTCCATTCTTTTTGACAACTGATGCAGGCGAGCCAGTAATGAGCGAAGTGTATCTTTACACTGCAATTGCATCAGGTGGACTAATGATAATACTAAGCGCCTGGGTTGTTGCAAAGCCAACTGAAAAATCCTCGTGGGTTTTGTTCAAGTTTTCAAGTCCATATCTTGCAGTATTGTTTATTGCACTGATGGTTGATTCTGCACTTTAGCTAAATTCTGCAAAAGTATACGGTGTATCAATTGTTTCATTAAAACTCCATACTGTAGGTAGAACAGTTGATTGAATCACCTTCAGATTGTTCTTCTCAATTAATGAACTCCAACCTCCATCTTTTCTGTCATTAAGAGAATATTTTTCAGAATAACTCCCAGTCAAAACCATACAGGTTTTTTGTTTTAATTCAGAATCAAGGTTTGTAAGAATACTGGTTGCTAAAATCTCTCCACCCATTTGAGCCAAACCACCAATGAAGAATGCAGGTTTGTCTAGATTGAGGCTCAGATAATCAAATTTTACTGCATCAACACAAACGGGATTAAAATTAATTTTAGTAGTTTTGCAGATTGACTCTTGGAGTTCCACTAGCATGTCGTCAATCTCAATTGCATGTGCGTCCAATCCTAAAATTTTTGCACAATATGCAATTCGTCCATCACCTGATCCTATGTCAAGCACTTCTTTGTAATTGAAAGTTTTTGCTATACTTGTGATAATGTAAGCTGTTAGCATCCAGGTTGGAGAAAATGGTTGGTAGCTTGAACCATGGCTAATGCTATTTAGCCAAAATTTGTTAATGTCGCCCTCATACACCATACATTCAGTTTGGTTGATTTTTTGCTCATACGAATTATAATAGATGGGATTGTTTCTGACAAACAAATGAAGTGCATCTAGTTCATTTTGATCTATTGGAAAATCATCAGATTTTGATAATGGGATTATTTCTTGAATGTGACTAGTTCCTGAATAAGTACGCCTAAATTCTTGTTTTAGTTTAACCAGATTTTCTGATATTTCTTCAATCATTTTTAATTCCGTTTTCGTATTGTTCAACAAATTCTTTGGTGCTCATTATTTCACGTAATTCTTTGTATAGACTAGCTTCCTTCTCTATGGTTTCTTTTGTTTTTTGACCAGATTCTTTTGCCAGTAATTTTAGATTGTCAGTATTTTTTTGAACAGAATCTATCAACTGTGTTAAAATTTTAGGATGGAAAGATGTGTTAAACTCCTCTGAAATATATTTTTGAGTTTTATCAATTCTATCTAACAATGATTCATGCTCTGGTTTCATTTGGAAATTTTCCTTTAGTACTTTGGCAAGAGAATCTACCTTGATTGCCTGATAATACACGTCAATTATCTCAGGTATGGTTTTCTCAGATTTTTTTTGTATTGATTCAAGAGCATCTTGTAATTTCTTTGATTCAGAATCAAAAAGTTCAGATGATTGCTCAGAATCCATAGATTATTGCTATTAGATGTATTTTTATTTCTAGATCTTGGTTTGTGTCTCTTCTGCTCCATCTAGGATTATTCTTTTGAGAATTATCTACCAATTAACTGGATAATTTATTGGAATTTCACTAAGTCGAAAAAACATACGTATTTATACACGATTTCTTGTTTTTTTTGAAAATGATCTATTTTTAAATATAAATGTATGAAGATATTTCAAGAAATATAGATTTTTTTGTAATAATTTGCTTGATCTATTTTAAATAGCTATAATTTCTACACATTATAGAAGAAAAATGACATGTAAAGGAATTTGCACAAGATACAAAGCACAAAAACCAGTAGGAACTGGTAGATATGCATCAGGTCAAAGAAGATGTCAAATCTGTGAAATTTTCATAAAATGGGAAGGACTTTGGTGCCCATGTTGTGGCTACCGATTAAGGACAAAACCACGAAATTTGAAATACAAGGCTAAACTCAGAGCACGAGTAGAGGCTGACGCAGCTGCATCCTTGAAACCACAAACTATCAAAATTCCAGCAGTGGCAGCAGATGCAACATCATCTGATTTTGTCGAAGTAACATTACAAACTGCTGTTAGTGAAGGATGGACAAAAACAAAGACCGTAGCAGAACTAAGAAAATCAGAAGGCATGACTATCAAAAAGGCAAAAGAATTTGTAAAAGAAGCATTTCTAGCCAAATCTGAACCGATAGCAATAAAGGCATAATCGCTAAAATCTATCTGTTGTCACAAGCAGGATTTTCAAAGGAAGTTGTTGATGTAAATGAACGAAAGTTCGTAGTGGAGATACTACACTTTGATAACGGAAGTTTTGTTTCACTCTATGAAGGTTTAAAAAAAATAGGTGCAATGACTGTTTCAATTAATTCAGGTCCAATGCCAATTACAACAACTGTAATTCCAGCAAAATCCGAGTCTCTATTTTTGAAATTGATAGCAGAAAAAATTGCATCAAACACAAAAGGAGTTTGCATTGCTACAGCATCCTTTGAAAGAGAACTTGATAGTGAATCAACAAAACAAATAATGAGTAAGATTATGGAGATAACAGATTATGAGCAAAGATCTTAGAGAATTTCTCACCCAGATTAAAAAATCAAAAGAACTGGCCACTATCAAGAAAAAAGTATCCACCAAATATGAAATTGCTGCATTAACTGCCCACTCTGACGGTGGGAAGGCATTACTTTTTGAAAACATCAAGGAAAGCAAGTTTCGCTTAGTAAGTAATCTTGTTGGAACCAGATCAAGATTTTCATTAGCAGTTGGTGCCAAAAAAAATATTCACGAGCCAATAATTAAGGCAATAAAAAATGCATCAAAACCAAAAATTTCAACTGGTGGAAAATTCTTTGAAAATTCTTCCAAGGATATTTCCATACTACCAATAGTTACACATTTTGCCAAAGAGTCTGGACCATTTATCACATCATCAATAATTTATTCCAAAAACCCAGAACTAAAATCACAAAATTCATCATTTCATCGCCTTATGCCAATTGGCAAAAAACACTTCTCCATTAGAATGGTTGAGGACAGACATCTTCATAGAAATTTCATGGCAGCAAAAGATCATGGCGAGGACCTCAAAGTGGCAATTACAGTTGGTGTCCATCCTGGAATCTCAATTGCAGGCGCATATCAGGCTGACTGGGGCAAAAATGAACTGGATATTGCAAACTCAATCTTATCAAAAAAACTAACCATTACAAAATGCCCATTTTCAAAAATGTATGTTCCATCAGGTACAGAAATTGTAATTGAAGGAAAAATTTTGAAGGATAAGACACATGAGGAATGGATGGTTGAAATGCTCAAGACATATGACATACCACGAAAGCAGCCAGTCTTTGAGCTAGAGAAAATGTATTACAGAAACAATCCAATCTTCCATGACATTCTTTCAGGATATGGCGAGCATCATTTGTTGATGGGAATGCCAATAGAATCAAAATTAAATGGAATCTTAAAGAAAAAATTCCCACATACAAAGCAGGTCGTAATGTCAAATGGCGGTACACACTGGCTACATGCAGTAGTTCAAATTTCAAAAACAAAAACAACCAACGTCAAGAAAATAATCAAAGAGGTTTTTGCTTCACATCGCTCACTCAAAATGGTCACAGTTGTAGATGACGACATTGACCCATCTTCAGCAGAGCAAGTAGAGTATGCCATGGCAACAAGATTCCAGGCAGACAAGGATTTAGTTTTGATAAAAAATGTCAGAGGCTCTAGCTTGGATCCATCAAGTGATCAGAAAAATCTCAAAACTGCTAAACTAGGAATTGATGCAACAAGACCACTAAACAAAAGAAAAGAGGGCTTTGAGATTGCAGAAATTCCAAAAATTAACAAAATTTCCCTAAATGACTATTTGTGAAAACAATGAAGGCACTAGTTTACGAAAAATATGCAGAGAATAATGATTTTGAATCTATTTTACAGATAAAAGAAATTCCAGAGCCTGTTCTAAAACCTAATGAAGTAATATTTCGCGTAAAGGCTGCATCGTTAAACTATGATGACATTTGGGGAATGAGAGGAAAACCACTTGCTGTTCCATTGCCACACATTTCTGGAACTGATGCTGCAGGTGAGGTAATTGCAATTGGTGAAAATGTAAAGAATGTCAAGGTTGGTGACAGAATAGTTTCTCATGGAAACATGTCTTGTAGAGTATGTGCTGCATGTACTGATGGTAAAGAATACAACTGCAGAAAACGAAAAATTTGGGGATTTGAGACCGGACCGCTATGGGGCGGCTATTGTGAAATTGCACATCTTCCAGAAATAAATGTCGTAAAAATTCCAGATAATGTGAGTTATGAGGAGGCAGCAGCTGCATCAATGACTCTTCTTACTTCTTGGCACATGTTGGTAGGCAGAGCCAAGATTAGACCAGGCCAAATTGTTCTTGTAATGGGAGGCAGTTCTGGGGTTGGAATTTTTGGAATTCAGATTGCCAAACTTTATGGCTGTACTGTTATTGCTACTGCAAGTCCTGACAAGCTTGAAAAACTAAAAGAAATTGGTGCAGATTATGCAGTTGATCACAGAAAAGATGACTGGCACAAAGAAGTTAGGGCAATAACAAAAAAGATTATTGGCGGACCAGGAATTGATGTAATCTTTGAGCACATTG
>Ga0114996_10001944_pt1 | contig 27261 bp, 19 predicted proteins | sample ArcticOcean_MG_C_4_FD_87039 | JGI IMG/M metagenome (GOLD analysis project Ga0114996, IMG submission 87039) | Marine microbial communities from western Arctic Ocean - ArcticOcean_MG_CB4_134 | ecosystem: Environmental > Aquatic > Marine > Oceanic | place: Arctic Ocean: Canada Basin | collected... | reverse complement strand
CGCTCCTGAAGCAGCATCCCGGCAAAGAAAGCATTGCCATGAAGCGCCGGCATTGCGGATGGAACGACAACTTCCTGCTCCAAGTCCTTGTCCCACAACGGAGTTAGTGTGCGCTGGCCCTGCGATCATGGCCTGACGCACATCCGGTCTCTGTGCCAGCATCATGTTGACCAGGTACACGGCTTCTCTGAGCGCGTAGTCACTGACCTGAGAGGAACCGACAATCGGGTATCCGTTTGCGCTGACGTATTTCTGGTAGAACGGATCGAGCTTGAGTTCCTCAGGTGGAACCGTGACGGGCCGCTTCTGTTCCGCCGACAGACACAAATCCACACCGCCAGTACCAGTCGACACCACTGCGAGCAAAACGACGCTGGCAAGACCACGCCGGACTCGACCAGCCTGTTTGTATTCGATCACAGCACGCCCATTCCGAATCCGGTCACTTGGTCTTAAACATCCGGCTTTGCACGACGAGTTTGATCAGGTCGCGGATGCGATTGTCCTGCGATTCGAGTTTGCTGACGATTTCGTCGACTTCGCCTCGGTCAGTCAATTCGAGAACTCGGCCGGTGGCGTAGCTCAGCAACTTCTGCGTCAGGCATCGGACCACCAGTTGTTCCTCATCTAGAAGCAACTTCTTGAATTCGACGATGTCGGCGACTTTTCGCCCAGATGATGTCGTTGTTGAAGCGTCGATGTCCTCGCGCGCCTTCGGGTATCTGTCACGCCAGCGGCCAATCGGGTCGAAGTTCTCGAAGGCGAAGCCCAGCGGGTCGATCTTGCGATGGCAACTGTTGCACGCTTTCTGTTTGCGGTGCATGGCCAGTTGCTCGCGAATTGTCTTAGCCTCGCGAAGGTCGGGAGACAGTGGTTCGACATCCGGCGGGGGTGGCGATGGTGGGGTGCCGAAGACGTTCTCGAGAACCCAGACGCCGCGGACAACGGGTGATGTGTCAACGCCGTTGGCAGTCGATGTCATAACGCTTGGCTGAGTAAAGATGCCGCCCCGTCTGCGGTCGTTCGTCGCGACCTTACGCATGGACTCACCTTTAACGTCCGAGCGGCCATAGAAAACGCTCGCGATGGACTCGTTCATGAAGGTGTAATCAGAGTCGATCAGCAAACGAATCGGGCCGTTATTCTGCAACAGGTCCGCAAAATACATGTCCGTCTGAGCAATGATCTGTGGCTCCATCCGGCGATCCCAATAAACGCGGAAGGGACCGGTCAATTCCGGTGGGCTTTCGGTAATTTTGTCCAACCGCAGCCATCGCTCGGTAAAGTGCCGCGTGAACGCTCTGGCCTTCCGGTCGTCGAGCATGCGATCAACCTGCTGCTGCAACACCGTCGTGTCCGTCAGCTTGCCGGCCCTGGCCAGATTCATCAACAAATCGTCCGGCATTGAAGACCACAGGAAGTAACTGAGTCGCGACGCAATCTCATAATCGTTCAGTTGTCCGGCCTTCTCCCGCAGATAGAGGAAATCGGGCGAACATAGAATCGCCGTGTATCCGACCTGCATTGCTTTGATGGTCTGAGCGGTTTGTGCATCGACATCGACCGGCTTCTGCGTGGTCGCGTTTGCGGCGGCTAACGGAGCTTCTCGAAAACCCGGGCCACTCCAGGACGCCCTCAGGCTGTTCGGTTTGCCGTATGCAAAGTACTCGACGCGAATTGTGTGCTCGCCTTTTGTAAGTTGAGCCTTGCCCTTCTTCAGTGACGCTCCGTGCAGTCCGTCGTGTTCGATGACTTTCCTGTTATCGACAGTAAGCCGCGCGCCGTCATCCGAGGCCATCTGGAATTCATAGTCGGCAGCTTTCGTGACATTCAGCGTGCCCTCGAACACGAGTCCAAAGTGCTCATCGTGTTTCGCCAGTCGTATGTCGAGCAGCCCGTCGGAGACCTCCCCCTGCCGTTCGGGCTTCAGCTCCGGAAAGTTCGGCAGTTTCGACCACATTCCCTTGTAGGATTTATACGTCAGACCCTGAATCACGCTGGGAAGCGGATCCAGGTCGGGCAGCAACCGTGACCGAACGAGTTCTACAAACGGCGCGAGTTCGGCGGGCGAAACCGAGTGGCGATACGCGCGCTCAGCAAATCGCAGCATCAGATTCTCAATCGAATCATCAGTAGCCGAAGTCGCCAGACTTTGGTTCTCGGTATCGACATTGGCCAAACTCTGGCGAGTTCGGCTACGACCATACAAAGCCGCGTGACTCTTCGGCGGCCATTCGTGGATCAACGGTTCAAGCACCAAACTGTGGACGCGAATTTGTGGGCCCTTGTAGTTGTTAAACGCCGTCATCGTCATTTCACGCGACCAGTCCGCTCGAGCCTGGTCGTATTGTTTCTTGTCGGGAATCTCTTTGCGGTCGGGCGCCTTGCGGAACTGGTCCGGCAGAAACTTCTGCACGAGCAGATCGCTGCGAGCTTCGCGGTCAGTTGGCCCATTCTCCCACATCAATTGTGGCAACCACTGTTTGTCAATCCACGTTTCGACTGAGAAGGTGCGCTTCTGGCCATCGCCGGACAATTCCAGCATCCTCAGCGGGATGTGATCGTTGCAAGTCCGTGATTTGTACAGCCGCAGAAACAACTGCAGTGGCTGGTCCTGGTCGGCAGTAATCAGCTCGCTCCAGGGGTGCTGCTGATTGTGACCGGAGACTTCGACCGTAATTCGATAGCGTGCCGAAGTACCGACGCCACCTCGAACAGCATCGGCCATGATCGTTTCGCGCCGATAGTAGGCATCGAAATCGGGATTCAGTTCACGTGACAGTTTTTCGAGATCACCGCGCACCTGCTTTTGAATGTGGCCAGCGAATCGTCGTGTTTCGACATTCGGACGCGGCCCGGTTTCGGTTGCCAGGTCGAGGCTTTCTTCCGCGGCGTCGAACATCAGACTCAGCAGAAAGTCGGACATGACCAGCCGGTCACCGATGTTGTCAAAACCGTCTTCCTCTTCATCAGCCGGAAACGAACGAAATGGATCAGTACTGGTGTTTTCGACGCTGCCGTTCCCATTGTTGTCGACAAGACGGGAAACATTTCCGATGCGCAAATCGGGATCGTTGAGATACAGCAGTTCGCGAACGGTGTTTCGTAATTCAAAACGGTTCAATCGCCGGGCAACCGTATTCCCACCAGTGCTGCGGTGCCGGGCGTACGCTTCTTTCAACTGAGCCGTCAGCAGCTCGATCACCTTCGCCGTTTCTTCGGCGCCAGGCTGTGGACTGTCGTCGGGCGGCATCTCGCCGCGGTTCAACTGATCGAGAATCCCCTGCCACGCGGCGAGCGTTTCGACCGTCGACAAGTCGACGGACAACGAATCGAAGCGTTTGTCGTTTTCCTGCTTCTTCGCACCATGGCACTCGTAACAGTGCTGCTTCAAGAATGGACGAACGGTGTCCAAAGGTGACGCGGCAAGGAGCGATTCGATTGGCAGTAACGCAGCCAGAACAACGAAAGAATACTTCACCGTCACTCAACTCCACTCAAGGCCGGTCAGCGTGCCGTTGCTGCTTCCAAAGCGGTCAATCTCCAGACCGTGGTTCTGCAGGATTGATAGCAGAAGATTCGCGGCCGGAACGCGCGTCGCCGCGTCCTCTGGATACACCTTATGTTCGCCGTGCTTGAATCCGCCACCCGCGAGCAGCAATGGCAGGTTCTTCGTCGAGTGCGGTCCGGTGGCCATTCCACAGCCGAACATCACTGTCGTGTGATCGAACAGCGTCCCGCCGTTAATGGTGTCTTCCTGGGCTTTGAGTAGATCGATCAGATGAGCCATCTGGGTCGTCTTGTTTCGTTCGATCAGATTCAAAGCAGCGACATGATCTGGACGCTCGCCATGATGTGAGAAGCCGTGATAGCCACCCTTCAGTCCAAAGTCGCCGTTTGCGAAACCGGACGACAGCGTGATCGCTCGTGTGGAATCGGTCTGGATGGCGAGTGCAATTAACTCGACCATTGCCTTCAGGTCTGCTTCCGTGCCATTGCCCTGCGGAGGCTCGGGTCGGTCGGTCTTTGGTTTGGGTCTGTCGAGCCACGGTTCCTGTTGAGCGATCTTCTTCTCCAGCGTACGAACGGCGTCGAGGTATTCCGCGAACTTCTGCTGGTCTCGCTTTCCAAGTTGGTTGTTCACTGACTTCGCTTTATCCAGCACGACGTCGAGGATGCTGTTTCGACGCTTGAGTCGCTCGGCGGCTGTCGCCTTCTTGTCTTCGGATTCAGCGAGGAACAAGGCTCGATACATGCCTCGCAGGTCGATCGCCGGCACCTGGACGCCGGTCCGAGTGAAGCTCACGAAGTTCGATTCGTTGACCTTTACCGTCATTGAAGGAAAGCGAGTCTCGGCGCCAACGTACTCGGCGATCTTCTGGTCGACGCTGATGTTGCCTTCGGCGTAGTGGTTTGCCAGATGTGGCCGAACACCACTCAGCAGAACAGGCACGCCCTGATGGCCGATCGTGTTGCCGTGGTCCAGATTCGAGAAGACCGTGAAGTCCTTTCGATGCCGTTCGAGCGGCTCCAGAGTTTTCGGCACGTCGTAGCCGGCACCGACCTGATCCGTACGGGGAAAGAACGTCTTCTTATAGATGCCGTAGTTATTCGACAGGCATACGAACCGCTTGACCGGCTTCTTCGCTTCGGTCGCAGCTCGACCGACTGGCGTCATGGCTTCCAGCATCGGCAACGCGATCGCGACACCGGCGCCGCGGAGGACGGTTCGTCGACTAAGTGGGGTATGCATACTTCGGTCCTGAAGTGGTCTGGCTAACAGGAATCCAGCCTAACCAGGGACGCTCGCTAAGACGAGGGAATCAACTCGTCGTGACAGTCATCGTCGCTGGCTGGACTCGGCAGAATATCCCACCGTGTCCTGGACGGTCTATTTCAGTGTGTTGAGGAACTCGATCAGGTCCCGCAACTCGCTGAGTTTCAGGACATCGCCGACGCCTGGCATCGGTGATTTCGGTGTCGTCCAGACATCGATGTCGTCCGGCTTGAGTGTGACAGTCCTGCCCTCGGGTGTCCGCACGACGACGGCTTCGGGTGATTCGGACTCGATCACACCGGACAGAACGAAACCGTCTTCGAGCACAAAGGTCACCGTGCCAAATCCCTTTGCGATCTTTGCGTGCGGATCGATCAGGGATTCGAGCAGGAATTCTCGATTGCAGTGAGTCTGTGCCGCGAGCTTCGTGAGGTCCGGCCCGGCTGTGCCGCCGTTGCCATTGACCTTATGGCAACGCAGGCATTGCGCCCGTCGGTGTCCGCGGAAGATCGCTTCACCGGCCTGGGCGGTGCCTCCGAACATGGCAGAGCGATGGCGTGCGAGCGGATCCTCTGCAGCACTTTCATTTTGACGCTTCTTATATTCGGTCAGTAGCTGGCCGATTGCCTTGTTTGCAGTTCGGTTGTCTGCCGCGCTCACGATGTCCAGCTCGAGCGCCAGAATATGTCGCAATCCGAGCGGACGTGACGCCGACTGATCGATCGCAGCCCGCAACGAGCTTTCGATAACTTTGTCGGCCCTGGGCGTATTGAGCTGCGCAAGGATCGCCAGGGCCGCCTGCATTTCTCGCAGGCCTGTTGATTCGCTCGCCATCGCCTTCTCGATGGCATTAACAGTGTCAGCCGGATCAGACGACGCAAGTTGCTGCCATGCAGCGATGCGCAGTGCGGGGCGCTTCGATGCTCGAAACGACGTCAGGACGTCATCGAACTGTTTCGCCTTGCGTGCTGCGAGCAGATTGAGCGATGCGACTCGCGTTTCGTCGGGACGATCGGCGTCGTCAGCCCACGCGGCGATTTGTGCGTCGTCTACTTTGATGTCGTACTTTGCGATCATCGTCAGCACGGATGTCAGCAATGTTCCGTCCGTCCCGGCGAGCAGCGCCGGGGCATTGTCCTGAACGGCCCGCCTGATGGCGGTGTCTTTACGAGTCTCAAGCGGTCGCCAGAAGCCGTTCACCCGATCACGTTTGCCGGGAGCCACCCAATCGCTCAGGCAGGCCAGCGCTTCGGCACGCATCGCCGTGGACAGGCCTGCTGTCGTCACCAGCCGAACCAGATTGCGAGCGTGGTCTTCGCTGCCGAGGCGGAAGTTGGCGTTGATCACTCGACGGACGAGTGCGTCCGGGGCATCTTCTGGACTTCCCTCAATTCGCGGAACGATTCCTGCGAGTGCAGCAGTGGCTGTATCGATCGGTAAATCGTTGATGGCCCGCGAGGCTTCCGTCGCAATTGCGATATCGGGATCGTTCAGGAACTGGTGCAGGTTTGGACTCGCGCGGCGGCGCATCGCCAGCAAGGCTGCGAGTCGAACAGGACGATCCTTCGAATCGACCAGACGCCGTAGTGATGGGTCATCGGCAATTGCATTCAGAGCCATGACGCCCGCGTGCCGTACAAAGAGGTCACGATCCGCATTCTCACGGAGTAGTTGGACAACCGGCTCCAGTGCCGCCTGGACCGGCATCCGAGCGACAGCCATGGCCGCAAAGAATCTGACCCGCAGTGACGGATCGCTCAGTAATCGGATGACCTTGCTGACTCCACGGAATCCTCCGTCGGTCGATGGCAAAGGTTCCAGGACTCGAACTGCCTGTGCCCGAATTTCCGGGTCCTTGTCGGTCAGCAAGGTTTCGAGAGTGTCGCGCACCGTCTCTGCCTTCCTGGCAGCGCGAAGCAGTTGCCCCATGCACCAGATGGCGTGCAGACGCACGCGCTGACTGATGGGGGGACTCTTGTCGGTTCCCAACGCTGCAATCTCAAGGGCCGGCTGGGCGATTTCAGCACCGAGGCCGGCAAGCTTGAATTGAGCGCGAAGCCGAACACGCATGTCGGGATGCTGGAATGCGAATATGAGAGACGCGTCAGGGAACTCACGGAATTTCGATTCAAGAAGCGTGCCGGACTCTCTGGCCTTAAACAGAATGCTGCGTTTCCTGCTGGACAACGCGTAAATACGGCCGCCCAGACTTTTGCCGCTCCAGTCAAGATTGACGAAGTCAGACACGTACATCACGCCGTTGTAGCCAAACTCGACGTCGGTGGCTTTGATCGGTTTGAGGAAGTCGTGTTCATCGAAGATTTCGAATCCGGCGCCCTTCGGTTTCACGGCGAATGATTCGATGCCGCCGTTGCCCGTGTAGTTGCACATGAAGAAGTGACCCGCGTATCGCTCTGACAGTCCGACGCCGGGGTAGTACGTAAAGCCGGACGGTCCCGCGCCCAGGGCTCCAACGGGCGGAACGATGTAGGCCGGCTGATCGGGGGCGTTGACGTGCCACAGTTTCTCGGCATGCCAGGGGCCGGTGAGGTACGGATCCGGGATCGTCTGATACGCCATGTTCCAGCCCGAGTCGCCACCTTCGACGACATAAACGAGCCGCGACAGATCGCCCTTGTCACAGTTGTTGTCGGCGGCAAACAGATTGCCGAACTCGTCGAACGCCAGTTCCTGCGGATTCCGCAGACTGGTATGCACGACTTCCAGATGTGACCCGTCGGGCTCACAGCGAAACACAGCGCCGCGACGTGGTCCGTACAAATGCTTGCCTTCGTGATTGACCAGGTTGTAGCCACGATCGCCGACCGAGAAATACAGACGCCCGTCCGGTCCCCACACCAGTCCGTGCAGGTCGTGACCGAGGAACGCGTTGTTCACCCCGAACCCGCGATGCAGTGACTTGCGGACATCGGCCACGCCGTCGCCGTCTTCATCCCGCATCAGCCAGAGATGTGGAATGCAGGTGACGTAAACGTCTCCCCCCCGCGCGATGACGCCGGCCGCGAGTCCATCGAGGGGTTCGTTGAACTTCGCGAAGACAGACGACTTATCAGCGCGGCCGTCACCGTCCGTGTCTTCGAGCAGCCGAATCTGATCACTGACCTTCGTAAACCAGTCCATGCCGCCTTCGAATTTGTCCTTGTGCTTTTCAAAGGCAGCCAGTCGCTGTTCCAGCGAGTCAATCTGCAGATCGACATCCAGCAGAAACGGCCGCGTGCGGTTCTCTTCGGTGCCGCGATTGAACCGATACTCCTCAGCAACGAACACACGCCCGCGGTCGTCGACGCAGATGGCGACCGGCCCGGAAAGCTGAGGTTCGGCGGCGTAGACGTCCATCGTCATGTCGTCTGGAAAGCGAAACCCGGAGATCGCTTTCAATGCAGCCTCACGGCCATCGGGAAGAATCTCCTGAGCGTCCGCCGACGGACCACACCGGCCCAGAACGGCTGCCAGAATCACGAAACTCAGAATGCGCCGCGGGTTTGGAGTCGTCATGCCGGGATCTTAATCAACTGACGGTCGTACTCCAGGCTCCTGTCGGGCTCACACGAAGGCACAAAGGATTTTCAGACGACGTGTTACCCCTCTTCTTTTTTCTTTGTGCCTTAGTGCCTTCGTGTGAGAAATCAGGACAGTCAGGCTCACACGAAGGCACAAAGGCACGAAGGATTCTCGGACGACGCTGCTCCCGTCCTTCGTGCCTTTGTGTGAAATAACTCCGCGCGAAACATCAGTTGGCGACTCGCTTAATCCCGTTCTTCAGTAGTTCTTCACCGAAGTTGATCAGCAGGCCCAGGCGGCACTCGGTCAGCTTCAGGTAAGTCAGGAGTTGCTTGCCGTGGACGGGGGCCAGTTTCTCGACGGACTTCAGTTCGACGATCAGGCACCCGTTGACGATCAGGTCGGCGCGGAAGCCAATTTCAAAGTGAACCCCCTCGAAGGTGACCGGCACGGCTTTCTCTCGTTCGACCTGGTAGCCGCGTTCTTTCAGTTTGTGTTCCAGCAGCACGGTATAGACGGACTCCAGCAGACCTGGCCCGAGTGCGATGTGCAGCTTCATTGCGGCGTCCACGACATCGGTTGCAATGCGTTCCAGTTCGTCGTTCATTGTCTTTCTCCGGTGGTGGAAAAGGTGGGGCTCACGCAAAGGCACGAAGACACGAAGGATTTTGGGACGACGTGTTGCTCGTCTTCCTTTTTTCTTTGTGCCTTAGTGCCTTTGTGTGAGAAGTCAGGACAGTCAGGCTCACACGAAGGCACAAAGGCACGAAGGAGTTTCTGTCGGGGTTTTTGCTTTGATCCTCTTCCTTTTGTTCTTTGTGCCTTCGTGCCTTCGTGTGAAAAATCAGAATCCCTCCCGGTCCTGAATCTGGCGAATCTGATCGGCTTCCGGGATCCCCATCCGCTCGGCCGCGGCGTGAGCCTGCCGCAGCAGTTCCGCCGCCTCGTCCCGGTCACCGGGAGTGTTTCGCTCCAGCAGGATGAGTGCGAGCTTCGCCTGGCCCACCAGCAGATCGCGCGTCGCGCCGAGCCGCTCGTACACGGGCAGTTGTTCCTCGCGGCGGATGCGGAGGGCCTCGTCCAGATCGCCCCGAGCCTGCAGCACGTCCGCGATGAAGCCTTGGAAGACGGCTTCATCTGCAACAAGACCCATGCCTCGAATCGGAGCGAGTGCTTCCTCACGGTAAATTCGCAGCGCCTCATCGAGATCGCCGCGTGACGCGAGAATGTCCGCGATCTTGCGCGCTGTGACCGCCTTCGCGCGGACGTCGCCGAGCCGCTCGTACACGGGCAGTTCTTCCTCGCGGCGGATGCGGAGGGCCTCGTCCAGCTCGCCCCGAGCCTGCAGCACGTCCGCGATCTGCCCCTTCGTCACGGCCACCAGGCGGACGTCGCCGAGCCGCTCGTACACGGGCAGTTCTTCCTCGCGGCGGATGCGAAGGGCCTCGTCCAGATCGCCCCGAGCCTGCAGCACGTCCGCGATCTGCCCCTGCGTGACCGCCTTCGAGCGGACGTCGCCGAGCCGCTCGTACACGGGCAGTTCTTCCTCGCGGCGGATGCGGAGGGCCTCGTCCAGCTCGCCCCGAGCCTGCAGCACGTCCGCGATCTTCCCCTGCGTGATCGCCTTCTCGCGGACATCGCCGAGCCGCTCGTACACGGGCAGTTGTTCCTCGCGGCGGATGCGGAGGGCCTCGTCCAGCTCGCCCCGAGCCTGCAGCACGTCCGCGATCTTCCCCTGCGTGACCGCCTTCGCGCGGACGTCGCCGAGCCGCTCGTACACGGGCAGTTGTTCCTCGCGGCGGATGCGGAGGGCCTCGTCCAGCTCGCCCTGAACCTGCAGCACGTCCGCGATTAGGCTAGCGGCCAGGGCTGCTCCGTACGGGGCGTCGCGGTCGGTGTCCAAAGTCTGCTTGCGGCGGGCAGCGGCGAGGGCCGCGTCCGGGTCGCCGCCGAGCAGGCAGACCCGGCCAAGCGTCCACAGGAAATTCGAGCGGACAGCGTTGGGAGATACAGACGAACTGTCGACGGCCGGAGCGGCCAGCCCACGGTCCAACGTGTCCAGGCCGTGTTCGCAGAACCGCCGCCAGGCCAGAAACGGGCCGCTGCAAATGGCGAATGTCGATCCCGCGTGCTCGACTTCGCGCATCCGGACGTCCGGGACGCGGGGCAGCCAGTGCGGCAGCGCGGCGTACTCGGCGTGCAGATCGGTTCGCAGCACGACCACCTGCTGCTCGGCGGCCTCATCAAGTTCCTCGCCCGGGGCAGTCATTCGGCCCGGTTCGGCGGAGCGGAGTCGCGGGACGAACCAGTCGGTCATCCGTTCGGCCGCGCTGTCGGCGTCGACCGGTTCGGCCAGCCATTCGGCCAGTAGCGGATGCAGTTTGAACCGCTCGGCGTCGTCGCTGTCCAGCAGTGACAGGGCCAGGGCTTCCAGCAGCACGTCCGCCAGTTCGCCCGGTTCCAGACCGGAAACCGCTCCCGCCAGGCTGCGACCCATGCCGGACAACGGTCCGTGGCCCAGCCGTCGGAATCCGAGGATCAAGCCGTCCACCTCGGCATCGTCGCCCGCCAGGTTCGCCAGGGCTGCGCGGAGCGTGTCGAGCGACGTTTCGAACGCCGCGTGCAGCACGGCCTCGCCATGCGCCGGGTCGGACACATCGTGCAGGGGAAGTCCCAGCCGCTGCCGGCTGAGCCGTTCCAGAAACCGCTCGACCGGATACCCGCTACGCAAATATCCCGCGGCTAGGTGCACGGCCTGCGGCAGCCCGGCCAGCCGCTCGATCACGTCGCTGCGGTCCTGGTCGCTCAGCCGTTCGAAGCGAGACGGTCCGATTTCCTCGCGCAACTGTTCGGCCGATTCTTCGGGTGAGAGCACGGGCACACGCACCGGCGTCCAGCCCGCGTCCTCGCCGAGCTGAGCACTGCGCCCGGTGACCAGCAACGGGCAGCCCGCCAGGTTCCGGGCCAGCCCGCTGACGGCGGCGGCGAGCGGGCTGGTGTCGACATTTTCGATCAGCAGCACGCGGTCGGACAGCCCGGACCGCAGAGCCGCCCAGACGTCTCCGGCTGCGGGCACGTTCAGCCGGTCGAGCAGTTCGTCCCGCAACTGATCGGTCGAGCGGTCTTCGCCCCGCGGCAGCACCAGCCGCACGGGTTCGCCGGTAAAACGGTCAGCAAACAGGTGCAGAAACCGTTCGGCCAGATACGTCTTGCCAATCCCCGCCAGACCCTGGACAGCGACGATGGCCACGCTGCGTCCTGAAGTTCCGGACTGCAGCAGCCCACGTTCGATCTGTGACAGTTCGTCGTCCCGGCCGACGAACACGTCGGCGGCGCGGGACACCGACGCGGCGGAGTGACCGGTGCCCGAGGATTCGCTGGCCGTGGTGTCGGATTCGTCCGGTGACGGAATCGGCGAGTGCGGCTGAGTCGAGCCTTCTGCGGGCGGCGCCGTAATGACGTCCGGCCGGGACCAGTCGGGCAGCGGTGGCAGTTGGTGGTGAACCTGCTGCAGCCGCTCCCGGACCTCGTGTGCCGGCGGCCGCGCAGAGGGATCGCGCGACAGGCACTGGTCCGTCAGCGCAACCAGCTCGGCGGGGACGTGATCGCTGAGTTCGCGGATCGGCTGAGGCGTGAACTCGTCCCGCAGGATCAGGCTCTTACTGGCAAACGGTTTGCGTCCGGTCAGGCCCTCATACAGCATGACGCCAACCGCCCATACGTCGGCCGCGCCGGGCTTCGTCAGATCTCCGTCTGAATCGAAACCCGTTCGAGCTTTGAGCCGTTCGGGCGGCATGTACGGCAGTGTGCCTCCGGCCTGCGTCGGCTGGCCGCGCGCACTGAGTCCGAAGTCTGCGACCAGCGCGGCTTCCGACTCCAGGTCCGAATCGCGCAGCAGGATATTGGCCGGTTTCAGATCCAGGTGATATACGGGTTCGTCGCGGGAATGTATGTATTCCAGCGCCGAACAGACTTCGACCAGCCGGTGGAGAAACCGTGGAAGGTGCTGCACCCTGCCTTGACCGAGTCGCATCTGCAGCGTCCAGCCTCCGGGGATCAACTCGTACACCGCGAACGCCGGTCGCCCACCCAGTGATTCCAGCAGGGTGTCCAGTGACAACCTGCGGTCGAGTGACGACGGCCCGACCTCGAGCACCGGCAGGATGTGCGGATGCGCCAGGTTCACCTGGTGCCGCGTCTCGTCGAGAAACAGTTCGAGCAGTTTCTTCGGAGTGAGTTTTTCCGATTGTGGAAACTTCAGCGCGACTTCAAGTCCGGTGGTGCGATGCTCGGCTTTCCAGACGCCACCCATGGCGCCCGCGCCCACCGATTCCTTCAGGATGTAATCGCCCAGCAACGTATTCCGCAGGGGCACCCAGCGCGCTTCGCCAGAGAGTTCGTTGACTAGGTCGGCATCGTCCGGGAATCGCTGGTGGTAGTCGTCTGGTACGAATGTCAGATCGCCTTCTTTGTGCAGTTGGTGCTCGACCTGCAGCAGTCGGCGAAGCAGCTCATCCCGCCGTCCCGGTTGCTCGGCCAGCAAGTCTGCGTGGCTGGCGAGTATGTCTTCGATCGCCGGCGTGGGTGACGCCCCCGGGGATTCCGGCGGCTGCCAGTCCTGGCGAAACTGATCGACAATCGCCTGCAGCGGATCTGAGGAGTGCGTCATGGTGGGCCATCGTGCGGAGCCGGAGCCATTCAAGGCCGGCCATGATACGCGTCGTCATGCGGTCTTCACACCAGTCAGTGTTCAGGAGCGAACCTGTGGACTCAGGTTTTGGTTCGCCGCAGATGGACACGGATGGACGCAGATTCTCGCAGACAATCAGTCGGGTCGTCCTGAAATCTGTGTCCTTCCGCGTGCATCTGTGGCCAGCACTCAAGCCCCTCTGCTTCCTGGCGAGTTTCATGGTGTCGCTCACTGTGAAGCACGGCATGGGGTAACGTTTGCCACGGCGAGAATCGAGGCGGGCGGCCCCAGTGTTGTGCACATCTCTGGCAAGGCTGAATCCGGCGGGAGATAAAAGGAGATCCCACGGATGGCAGGGCGGACCCACGGATGAACGAACGCGGACTGTAACTTCATCCGTGGGTCCGCCCTGCCATCCGTGGGCAGAAACCCTTCGTTGACACGTTGAAGGCTCATAACGGCCGATGTGTTCTCAAGCTAATCCGTCTCAAGATGTACACAGCAGTGGGACAGCCCGCTCACGCATTTCACTGGTTCCGTGGTGATGTGGAGATTGACAATGTCGGCGAATGATTTCAGCGGAGGTCGGACATGAGTTTTCATCGGCATTCCTCACTTTTCGCCGGCATCGTGGTTGTTCTCATCGCGAGTCTCGCGGTCGGTAACGACGGGATCGCGGAGCTGGCGCCCGAGGCATCACGGCGGCCCGCTCGGACGTTCTTTGTCACCAGGTCGCTGGGACACGAGCGGCTGATCCCGTACCTCGAAGCAGCACGCCCGGAGATTGTGCAGATCGGGAATTACGGGGCGATGTTTCACGGCTACGCCGACAACCCGAAGTCGATGAAGTCGCCGATGCTGCTGCCTGTATCAGGTGAGCGAGCTGCACTGAACTTCCAGCGAGAACTCAACGAACGCGTCCATAAACTCGGGCTGACGGTCGTCGGACATTTTCGGCTGGTCAAAGTGATGGCCGACTGGACCGAGCAATCCGGATTTGTCGACTACTACAACAATCGATGGCCGGCGGACCTACTCGGACCGAAGCCGCACCCGGAACTGATCGAACTTCTGCAGCGAGACAAGAATGGAGTATCGATCCAGTTGTCACGCTACGACAACGCTCAGCTCGCACTGTGTCTGTCGAGTCCACATGCACGCAGAATGCTTAAGCAGATGCTGCAGTGCGCGGTGGATCACGGCATCGACGGCGTCATCACCACCTACAACTACCGGCAGAGTTGCGCGTGCTCGTATTGCCAGACGGCGTTTCGAGAGTGGCTGGCCCGGAACCTGACACCGCAAGAACTGAAAAGCAGACTCAACATTGACCGGCTGGATAAACACGTCTTCCACGATCTTCCTGTCCAGATTCCCGGTTACCCCGACGCGGAAAAAGCTGGCGAACTGGACTGGCTGGCCATGCAGTGGGGAGCCCAGCACTTCAAGAAGATGTTCGACGACATCTTCATCGACTATGGCCGCACGCTGCGGAAGGACCTGATTGTCTCTCAGTGGAATCACCTGAGTCACGTCAGTCTCAAAGAAGAGCGGATGTTTCTTCCGAGAGACTTGTGGGGGCGCGGCGAGGACTACTTCTGGTATTCCGGTGGCGCGTCATTCGTCGGAAAGAACCTGAACCTGAGCGAGGGGAAAGCTGGCGACGCCTGGTTGAGCTGCCTGTATGCGCGTGAGTTGAGCGGCGGTCGGCCCATCGTCATGGGCAAGTACGACGGCATTCGCCTGGCGGCGAGCATGGCCGAAGGGTACGCGATGGGCGGCCTCGGCATGGGGCGATACATGCGGTTCGAAAATGCCACCGGGTTTGAGGTGCTGGCGCGATATACCAACTTCATGCATGCCCATCGCCATCTCTTCGACGGAGCGAAGCCGTTTTCGGATGCCGCACTCGTGCTGCCTCGACAAAGCGTGTGGAACCGTCACTCCGAGGCACTGAATGCATTTCGTGACCTTGGCCAGGCCCTCGTTGAACGGCAGGTGCTGCTGGATGTCGTCGCCGATGAGGCAATCAGCGCAGAGCGACTTTCGCGGTATCCGGCCATCATTCTCGCGAATGCGATGGCACTGTCGGATGATCAACTGACGGCGATCCGCGACTATTCGGTCGCTGGCGGCAGAGTCTTCGTTCGCGGCGAAACGGCAACCGTTGACGAGAACGGAATGCCGAGGTCCGACACCAGCATCGAGCACGCGGTGGTCGCAAGTGGAAACACAACGGCTGCTGCCGCTGACTCGATCGTGGCTGGTTTGAATCAGCGTGGGGCGAGCGTGATCAAGGCTCCCTGGACCGTTCGGACAACCGCATACATCCAGCCGAATCGAGTTGTCGTGCAGCTCGTCAATTATGACCGGGACGAGACTCCCAACAAACAACTGACAGGACCGGAACTGGAACGGCCCAAAGCCGTCAATGACATTCAGCTCAGAATTCGACTGCCGGACGGACGAATCGCCGATTCCGTCTCACTGGTCAGCCCCGATCGCAGGGAACCGCTCGGGATACCGTTTCAGCAGACCGACGGGCATGCCGTGTTCCGCGTCCCGCGATTGCTTGTCTATGCCGTGATTGCGATCGAGTGCCAGTCCCGCTGACAAGGCTGACGCTCAGGCCTCGGACTCGACTTCGCCCGGATTACTCACCGAGAAGCGTGCTGAACATATCCCGTGCGCTGTCACGAGCCGAGTGATCGCGCCCCTGACCTGGAGCGCTGCGGCGATCATTCTTTGATTCATTGACGGTCAGTTGACGTCCACCCATCAAAGTGCCGGCCATGCATTTAATGGCTTCCTCGGCATCGTCCAGAAACGGCATTCGGACAAATGCAAAGCCGCGGGAGCGGTTCGTCGACTGGTCAGTCATGACCTGGACAGAGGCCACTCGTCCGTACCGCTCGAACGCACGCTTCAGATCGACGTCGCAAGCGGTGAATGGCAGGTTTCCAACAAAGATATTTGTCATTGAGTGTGGGTGGTTCCTGTGTTGCGTGCCCGTTGTTTCGGGCATTCGACTGGTGGTGGTTGAATCTCAAAAGATTGACACTGAAAGTCCAGATTCAGGGGCTAATCTGCTTTAGACGCAGGCGTGGACCACGATCCGTTTCCCGAGCATCGAGCGTGCGACTGTTGAGGTCTTCCGCGACCGTCGCGGTCATCACCAATGTCGGGCGGCCGGGATGATCGATGATCAGATCACGTTTCTTCTGGACACCACGGTGACACTTCACGAGTCCGTCCGTGTGAGTCAGACGCATCGTCGTCACGCCAGGGCGGGTGGACTGCAGTTGTGAAAGTCGTTTCCACGCAGATTCGGTTACCGTCAACATACGACTCTCCCTGATCGAGAAACGTTAGGCCGGAAGCAGCATGTCACCGTGCGACCGACCTGAAAAAAACACGCGCAGAGTGGACTGGTTCGGCACCCCGCCAGTCCCCGGACAAACGGGATATGACCGAGCGATATCCGTCCGATCTCACATCTGTCGTTGACCACGGAAAACTCGCCCGATCTTCGCGGCGTCGAGCGACATTTGACGTCGCGACGATAACCGTGGGAACAACCGAGACACGACAGTCAGTCGAGAGCCCTCAACAGCCCTCAACAGCCCGAGGCGTCGTGTTCCGGACTGCAGTTGAGCGGGCGTTGAAGAAAGCAGAAAACAGGGCACTGACCCGCGTCGCATTAACCAGGGACACACTGCGATCGTTTGGGTCCTGGACTCGGCGTCTCAAGTCACAATGCGGCCGCGGCGAATTCGAAGGCCACAATTCCAAACACCACTGTGCTTCTCAGACAGGCATCTGAGACTTGCGCAAAGCATTCCTCATCTCTTCAATCCCAAGAGTCTACCCTGTTTTTGATTCCCTGGATACGTCCGTCTGCTGGTGTCCGCATCATAGTTGTGTCACGGTTCGCAAACCGTGTGACCAGACTGAGTTGCAATGTCGGGTTTTTCGACGAATGTCACAGCGTTTCTATGAGACAAGGGTTGCTGCTGTTTCATCGCAGGGAGAATGACCATGAGCCACCGTGCCCACACCGTGCTTGTTTTGTTTTCAATCGTCGCGATCCCGACGACCACCCGGGCGGAATCGCCGGCCAGACTGGATCGCGACAACCTGATGCAGTTTCGCGGTCCGGACGGTGGTGCGCTGCCGGTGAAGACCGCTGCTGACTGGCAAAAGCGCCGCGCGGAAATCCTGCAGGGTATGCAGGCCGTCATGGGTCCGTTCCCCGGAGACGACCGACGCGTGCCGCTGGACATTAAGGTCGAAGAGGAAGCCGACGCCGGCTCCTATGTGCGGCGGCTGATTACGTATCAGTCAGACTCGGATACACGCACGCCAGCATATCTGTGTATTCCGAAAGACGTGCTGGATGGCAAGCGGAAGACTCAGGCGGTGCTGTGTCTGCATCCGACGGACAACACGGTCGGACATAAGGTCGTCGTGGGACTCGGCGGTCGTGCCGGACGGGGGTACGGGGCGGAACTGGCCGAACGCGGTTATGTCACGCTGTCGCCGTCGTATCCGCACCTGGCGAACTACTGGCCGAATCTGGGCGGGTCTGGCTATGTGAGCGGCACGATGAAGGCCATCTGGGACAACTCACGCGGACTCGATCTGCTGGCCTCGCTGGATAGCGTCGATGACTCCCGCGGGTTCGGCGCGATCGGACATTCGCTCGGCGGACACAATTCGATCTACACGGCGGTGTTTGATCAACGCATCACCGTGCTGGCCAGCAGTTGCGGATTCGACTCCTACACCGACTACTACGACGGAGCCGAGCGCGTGTGGTACTTCGATCGAGGATGGTGCCAGATTCGCTACATGCCGCGGATGTCGAACTACCGCGGCAAGCTGAACGACATCCCGTTCGACTTCCAGGAAATGCTCGGAGCACTGGCACCGCGTCCGTGCTTTGTGAACGCCCCGTTGGGCGACAGCAACTTCCGCTGGAAGAGCGTCGACCGATGCGCGGCCGCGGCACGGCCCGTGTATGAGCTACTCGGCGCCAAAGACAGCCTGACAATTCGACATCCGGACGCTGAACACAGCTTTCCGGACGAAATGCGGAAAGAGGCATACGAGGTGATCGACTCTGTCCTGCGGCCCACGGGCTAAAGTGCCAACCCAGCCATCGACTCAGACCATGTTTGAACGCAGGACGTCGTTCACGTTGAAATCCCGGAGCGGTATCGGGCCAGTACCGACGATCCGGCTGTGACGCTGTCACCGACTTTCGTCAGTAGCTCCAGGCCGTCTTCTTTGGGCAACAGCAGTTCTGTGCGGGAACCGAGTTTGATCATGCCGACCTGCTCGCCTCGATCCAGTTCGTCACCCGGCTTCAACCAGCAGACGATGCGGCGGGCGATGGCTCCGGTGATTTGACGCACAATCATGCGACGGTGCGGGGCCGTGTGCTCTTCGAGTCGAATGGCCAGTTGCTCGTTTTCACGTGCGGACTCGGGACGCAGCGCGTTCAGGTACTTGCCGGGTTTGTATTTCAGTCCAATGACACGCGCGGCGACGGGTGAGCGGTTGATGTGTACGTTGAAGACCGACAGGAAAATGCCGATCTCGATTGCCGGACCGCCGATGAACTCGTCTTGCACATCCTCGATATGCACGACCTTGCCATCGGCCGGTGAGATCACTTCGCCTGGACCTGTCGGAACGACGCGGTGCGGATCGCGGAAGAACCACAGCATTTCGACGCCCAGCAACCACAAGGCGACGTCGGCTGTCCACAGCACGTAAGTCAGCCAGGCGGGAGCGATGTCGCGTGTCAGCAACACTCCCAGCAGCGCGGCGGCTGGTGTCCAGAACAGCGTCAGAAACACAAACAGCTCAGCCATTCCGACACGGGCGAATGGCAGGCGGTCGCGCCAGGTAAACGGGTCGTCGGATGCGTCCCAGTGGCAATCGGTCTGGTTGCGGTGAAACTTCAGATCGCGGGAATCGAGCACCTCGTGCGGCACTCCGGTGGGCTCGCCTTTGCGACAGGCTCGCATCCGTTCGACGTATCCCTTGCGGAACGCTTTCAGCCAGCAGCGGCGGACGCGCCCCCAGGTCTGCTCCAGATGAATGATGATTCCGCCGCCAGGCTGGATGTCTCGGACTTGCGGGTCCATCGGTTCCAGAGGCAGTCGGTCGCCCGTCGGCGCAGCAGTTGATTCATTCATATGTGGGGATCGAACTCACTCTTCACTGTCATTGACCGGATTCCGTTGAGAGACCGGATTCGAGTCGGGCTTGCGGAGATACCACAGCGGATCGCCGGGGTGTTGATCGGGCAGCGGCTGATTGACCAGGCGACGCATGCGCTTGGACCACATGACGACAGACAGAATGAGGAACAGGAACACGACACACACCAGACAAAGAATCAGCAGGGCCGCGACTGCCATCTGACGCTTCTGCTCGTCTGGATCGATGACTTCAACCGGAGCGGTCGTCCGTTCCGCATCTTCGGCAACAATGACCGTGTCTGCATTGGCGTCTGATTCGAGGTTGGTGACCGTTTCAGGCGGCGTCTGAGCGGAAACGCCGTCCGGGACGGCGAGAAAACACGCGGCCAATACAACCAGTATCGCGCTCGGCAGTTGGAGTCGATGCAGCATGAGTGACTTTCGAGCAGCGATCAGTTCGAAGCCGGCCGTGTGCAGAGTTCAATCGCGTGACCGTCCGGGTCGCGGAGGAAGATCTGCTGGGCCCCGTCAGGTCGGAAGCGACGTGGTTCGTACTCAACGTCGTGCGACTGCAAATGCGATTCCCATTCGTCCATGTCATCAACGAGCAGGGCGTAGTGATTACTGCGGCTGCCAGCGACGGTCACAGCTTCCTCGCGCCGGCCAATCAGGTGCAGTTCCTGGACTTCCCCCAGTTGGAACCACGCGCCGGGAAAGTCGAAGTTCGGACGCGGGAGGGCGTCCAGTTGCAGAATGGTCTCGTAGAACTGGCAACTGGCGGGTACGTCTGCCACGTGCAGGGCGACGTGATTCAATTCGAAAAAACGCATGCTGAGATTCCATTTGCGCGGACGTTTGCTTTCAGGCCCTCTTTCGTAGCACACGTCGCGAGCCACGTCGATGATCTGGTGGCGCAAACGGCATTCGCGGCGCCCGCTCCTGATGCCTCATCAACGTTCTTTGATTTGTGTGGAGTCCGAACCGCATGAATGCGGTTACTACGAACGCGATGTGCCAAGCCTACATACCGGTATCGCCGACCTGGATGATCAGAGCCAGCGTTGATTTTGCGGTCGACCGGACCTCCGAGTTTGAGTCGGTGAGGCACCTCTTAACGGCCCCCAACGCTGGTCCGGCATAGACTGCCATTTGAGTGAGCGTATGCAGAGCCAGCAGTTTGACTGTCGTGTCGCCGACTCGAAACAGCTCGGACATATAGGGAACAATTTCGCGAGCGCTGGCTCCCATCATGACGAGTGCCTGGGCAGCTTCGCGGGCGACACGCGGTTCGGGATCGGTCATCGTGCGGACCAGATCCGGGGCAGCGGCACATGCGGAAGGTCCGATGCATCCCAGCGCGAGCGCCGCCGATTCACGCTGCATCTCATCTTCGGACTGCAGCAGCTTGACGATTTCACTCGTTTGCTCGCCCGCTGCTGGACCGACCTTTCCAAGGGCCCGTGCAGCCGCCTGTTGGACGGCGTGGTATTTGTCGCCCAGAAGTGTCGCCAGTTGGGGTGCTGCTTCGGCCGCGGTGCCTCCGACCAGTCCTACGGCTTCCGCTGCCGACCGCCGAACGCTCCCTCGATCGTCCCGCAACAGGCCACATAGCCTCCTGATAGACTCAGGCTTCTGGATACCGATCTGACCGCACGTACGAGCTGTTGCCTCGCGCACGCCCCAGTCTTTCGCGTCGAAACAACTCCCGATGACATCCTCGACGGCCAGCGACGCCGGACCGATGTTCCCCAGCGCTTCAATGACGGCCTGTCGCAGATCTCGCGACTTGTCGGTCACGTACCGGGACAGTGGCTCAACGGCCCGATTGGCATCAGTACCCAGATGCCCGATCGCCTCGGTGGCCGCCACTCGGACACCCGTGTCTGCTTCTCGTTCCAGCAGTTTCAGCAACTTCGGCACAAATGCTTTGGTGATCGGCCCGATCCGTCCCACGGCGTCACCGGCAGAGTCTCGTACCTGTTTGTCGGGGTGTCCGACCAAGGCGATCAGTTTGGGCACGGCTCCGGTGGAATCACGGCCAATGCGACCCAGCGCCTCGGCGGCAGCGGCGACATCCGACGCGCTGTGGGCATCCAGTTCCTCGATCAGTTTCGGAACCGCGTCTCGAGCGGCCGGGCCGATCGCTCCAATTGCTTTCAACAGACTGGTGCGGACCTGCGGACCGGCCGTGCCGAGTCCGTGAAACAGCGTCGAAAACGCATCCGCGGAATCAGGACCGACGATCATCAGTGCTTCCAGCGCTGCAAGCTGCCGGGCCAGAACGGGAACGCCTAACTGCTGCAATGCTGGTCGAACCACGAGGCGTCCCAAAGTGCTGACCCCTTCGGTGGCCGCCGCACGAATCGACTCATCAGGCGATGCCATTAGTTGGAGTAGTTCGGCAGTTGCCTCGGGCGTTCGCGCTTCGAGCAACCGCTCGACCGCCCGCAAGCGTATCGCGTCCGGAAGAAAACCAGTGCGCGCAATAAATCCCGGCACTTTTGCCATGGCAGCACGGCTCGCATGAGACTAACGGGGTGACACAGCGACGACGAAACTCGGAGTGGCCCGCCCCCCGGAGACTTCGACGGGCGTGATTCGGACTGGACCGTCCCGGCGCACCTCATTGAAAGGCGGCAATCGGAACTCCAGTCATCCCGGGTCAGGATGTCGAACACCGGTCTGTCACGCAACTCCACGAGGGTATTCAAACACAACAGGTATCCGTCAAACGACTTCAGATTCGATCCGTGGAAACGAACAGGAGCCAGATCAACACGCCAGCTTCCACTGATCGCCCGAAGCACGCCTTACCGCAACGTTTTGAATCGCGTGTCAGGTGAAGCTGGACATAGCCCGACAGATTGGGGATTCTGTGAGACATGTTCGAGATTCAGGCAACTCATCCAATGTTGTCTGCGTCCGACATGTTCCGGCCGATTGGCTGGAGTTACGGTTCTTGCGGGCATGAAATCGTGGAATCAACAGAGTCCAGACGACTCAAGGAAGTCGATGTCTCTGCCACGTGCGTCAACTGAAGACTGAATTGAGGACATCGAAATGGCTACCTGGAACGGAGGTAACTGTCCCGACTGCGGACAGGACATGCCCGCCAACCTGGTTCACTGTCAGTTCTGCCGAGCTTTGCTCAACCCGGATCTACACCGAAGTGATGTCGAAATTCCGGGATTTTTCGAACTGAAGGAGGTCGAAAGCCTTATGGACGCCGAAGTCGCTGGCTACTTCGTACTCTGCTCGCATTGCGAGCGGGAGTTGAGAATCAACAAGAAGTACGCGGGATCGGGAGTCGCATGCAAATTCTGCAGCGGCCAGTTCAAACTCGACCTGTCTGATCCGCGCGTGCGTATCAAGGCGTTTTACATGCCGTGTCCGCATTGCGTGAAAGAACTGCGGGTCGCTCCGAAGTACCTGGGCATGAATGTGTCCTGCAAGCTGTGCAGCGGCCACTGTCACATCCAGCAGAGCGCCGAACAGACGGCCGGGTGAATTCAATTCCCTGGAGTACCGCTTGCTGGGGTCCAGCTTTCAGACTGCTCGGCGCTGTCGCAGCCTGAAGCCTGAACTCCAGCGACTGGTGGACTCCGCCCGGTACGCTGCGACTGACCATGCAACGTCTGATTATCGGCTGTGGCTATCTTGGCGGACGAGTGGCCCGCGTGTGGGTCGAAGGCGGCGACACTGTGTGGGCACTGACCCGCTCGGCCGACGGCGTCCGACGTCTTGAGCAGCACGGAATTCGACCGTTGCTGGGTGACGTCACTCAACCGGCATCGCTGGCATCGTTGCCCGAATGCGACACCGTCCTGCATGCCGTGGGATTCGATCGGAACGCCGGCCCGTCGAAGCGTGACGTTTACGTCGACGGATTGGGACACGTTCTGGATCAGACTATCGATCGATGCGGCCGATTTCTGCACGTTTCCAGTACCAGCGTGTACGGACAACAGCATGGCGAGGATGTTGATGAAGCCTCGGTGTGTCAGCCAGAGCACGAGGGCGGGCTCATCTGCGTCGCTGCGGAACAGGCAGTCCGCGATCGGTTGAGTGAATCGCGGACGACAAGCGGCAGTGTGCTGCGACTGGCAGGCATCTACGGACCCGATCGCCTGCTGTCACGCATCGAAGCGATTCGCTCGGGGAAAGCGTTGCCCGGACCTGCCGATGCCTGGCTGAATCTCATCCATGTCGATGATGCCGTCCGTGCCGTGATTGCCGCCGCCGATGCCGCGACATTGCAGCTGGCCTATCTTGTCAGCGACGACCGACCGGTTCGGCGACGCGATTACTATGCCCGCCTCGCAGGCCTGCTCGACGCGTCGGCTCCAGAATTCGATGACGCCGCCGTGGGACGACACACCCACGGACTCGGCAAGCGTTGCTGCAATTCACGATTAAGAAACGAACTGGGCGTCGAACTGCAGTTTCCGACGATTGACGAGGGACTGCCGCACGCGATAAGTCAGACGTCAATTTGATGCATCTCCGGTCGAAGTCAGGAACTGCCATGCGCATTTCACGTTTCGCGATCGTCTGTCTGCTGACAGTTCATCCGCTGTGTGCCGAGGCCGCGGAACAGAACGCGCAGTTACGCGGTTCGGTTGCCAATTCCCGGATTCAGTTTGAGACGACCGGCAAAGGGCATGTCGCGTTCATCGGTGGTTCCATCACCGAGATGAACGGCTACCGACCGATGGTCTGTGAGTTTCTGCAGAAGCAGTTTCCAAAGACGGAATTCACATTCACAGCGGCCGGAATCTCGTCAACGTGTTCCACGACCGGCGCGTTTCGACTGAGCAGCGATGTTCTGTCGGCCGATCCTGTCGATCTGTTTTTCGTTGAGTTTGCTGTCAACGACGATCAGGACGCGGGGCATGCTCGACGCGAGTGTATTCGAGGGCTGGAAGGCATCATCCGCCAATGTCGACGTCACAATCCCAACATGGACATCATCGTGACGTACTTCGTCAATCCCGGGATGCGCGATCTTCTGCAACAGGGTATGGTTCCCGTCTCGATCGATGCCCATGCGACCGTTGCAAAGCATTACAGCATTCCGACGATTCATCTGGCGCGCGAAGTCGCCGAACGAATTACGGCGGGCACACTGACCTGGAAGGTCTTCGGAGGCACTCACCCCGCCCCGGCAGGAAACCGCATTTGCGCTGACATGATTCAGGAAATGCTGTTGGCGGCGTGGAGCGATCCATTGCCCGCCGGTGCGAAGCCGGCAGCCCATTCCCTGCCCGATCGTCCGATCGACGCTGGTAACTATGGAGACGGCCGCTTCATTGATCCCGCGAAGGCGGACCCGGCCGACGGCTGGAAGCTACAGGTGCCCGATTGGAAGAACCTGCCAGGCGGTAAACGCAGCCGGTTTACAACGGCACCACTGCTGTGCTCAACACAACCCGGAGCCGTTGCCACGCTGACATTCTCTGGCCGAGCCATCGGTGTTTACGTGCTGGCCGGGCCTGACGCGGGTGCCGTCGAGGTCAGCGTTGACGGTGGTCTGTTCCACCGTCACGACCTGTTTCACCGCTTCAGTCGCGGCCTTCACTATCCGCGCACGGTGGTCTTTGACGCCGACCTGGAATCTGGCGAGCACACGGTGCGCGTACGAATCAGCGAGACAAAGAACGCGGCCAGCAAGGGACATGCAGCCCGCATTCTGCAGTTCGTCGCCAACTGACTGTGATAAGGCGATCGCGTGGCTGGTGACTGCCGGGCTCCACAAGGCGTGCGGTAGATGAGAATTTACCGCCCCTGAGTTTATCTCAGGGGTTCTCGCGTTTCTGCACTACGCAATCGGTAGTGTAAAGACGCGAGAACCCCCGACGTAAAGTCGGGGGCGTTGGTAAATTCTCAACTGCCGGGCGCGGTAAACAAGTCGTGGTTGTGCCATCCGGGATAATCGCATCGCGCCGAACGACTCGCATGTCACGCTCGTGAAGATTGATCGACAGTTCCGTCTCATGTGCTGTTGTGATCAGGACCGCACGGCTGGAGGGAGAACCACTCACACACGGGCAGAACGAACGAACTATCTACTTGACATGTGCCGAAACTCGGTAGGTGACCGGCGCACGAAGCCTGTCACCGCCAGGCCCCGGACGTGGGTCTGTGGATTTCGCATCGGAGATTCTGCCGACTCTGAGGAGTATGTGTGATGATGGAGTTCCGTCGCTGGTTGAAGCAATCTCGCACCTGTGTGGTGACTGGTACTTTCCTGCTGGCTGGAGTTGCTGGATGCCAGACAGACTCAGGAGCAGTGCGGTCCTACACGCCGGAGTCACCGGCGACGACGCCAGCGCCGCTGGTCGTGCCTGAAGCAGACCGAACTGTCGCAGATTCGACCGAGCCGTTCGCAGACGCACCGCAGCCGAATCTCAGCCCCGAGCCAGTCAATCCCGTAGTGGTGCCTCCCACAGAGCCCGTATCGCGAAACCAGACAACCAGTACGGGTGACAGTGACAGTCCGGGTGACAGTGACGACGAACCCGTGAGGACGGAATCCGATAACACAGTCGCGGCAAAGACGTCTCGCACGGTGACTCCTGACGCAACATTCGAAGAATCGACGAATGACACCGCAGGAACACCGTCCGTCCCGACGGCTTCAGTCAAACCCGAATCCGTCCAGCGGACCGATGAGACGGTTGATGCTGGCGATGTTTTCGAGGCGCCGGTGGATTCGACGGAAGCGGCAACCGTCACGGCACCGACAGTATCCTCCATTCAAGGAACACCGCGAGCACTGGACAGAATCGTGCTAGAGGCCGCTCGGACTTCGAACACGCCTGTGGAAACTTCGGTCGTTCCGGTTCCACAGATTGACCTGCCGGAGCCTGCCGAGGCCGCAGCGGTCGCCGAATCACCATCCGAGCGTGACATCGAAACTTCCACGGATACGGAGACCGCTGACCCCGTCAAGGCCGTGACCACACCGGTCATCACAGATGGTCCTGCTGTCGAAGAACGCGGCACAACGGGCGACGTCATCACGGAAAAGGAAACCACAGGCAACGGTTTGGAAGCAACACCCACTGTCTCCACGCCAACGGTCGAGGAAGATCAATTCGCTGCGATCGAGAAACCGGAAGTCGTGACAAGTGAATTGCCTGGCAACGAACCCGTTGTCGGGACGAACACACGCCTGATCAGCGATCAGCGGCTGCCCGTGTTCCACGTCACCGCCGATGCCCAGGGCAATGCGTACCTCTCGCAACGGGACGCCATTCTGCTGGTTCAGCCGGATGGCCAGTCTCGCATCTGGGCGCGCCTGCGTGCTCCGCGCGGTCACATCATTCTGCCCGATGGATCGCATGTCGTCTGCCTCGCCGGGCAGCGAGCGGTTGTCCGATTGAATGCGGATGGCGAGATGGTGGAAGAGATTGCGAGCCGCAGTGAAGACTCGTTCCTGCGGTCACCGTCACACGTCGTGGATGATGGCCACGGCGGTCTGTACTTCACCGACCCCGGATACGCCCGCATCCGCAATCCGATCGGAAGCCTGCACTACATCAGTCCCGAAGGAGAGACGCAGACGCTGGCCCGGAATCTGGCCTCTCCTGAGGGTCTGGCTCTGTCGTCAGACGGGTCGCGACTTCTGGTTGCCGAAAGTCAGCGGAATCGCGTGATCGAATTCCCGGTGCTGGCACCGGGCAAACTGGGAACGAGTCGCGTGCTGGCCCGACTGCCAAAGAAAACATCGGACGCGCCGGATGGATTCGCGCACTCGCTGGCACTCGACAAACTCGGCCGAGTCTATGTCGCACACGGTGGAACTCAGCATGTCGAGGTCATCGACCGGGATGGAACCGTGTCACAGCGACACCATGTGCCGAACGTGATCACCACTGGCGTCGCGTTTGTGCCGGGAGACCCGCAGCGATTGTTCGTGGCTGGATCGGATCGTCAAACGCGTCGCGGCCGATTGCTGGAAGTCACGCTTGACTGAGTGAGCTGGACGTCCAACCCGCAGCGTCCGGCAAATGGACACTATGAACTGACGGGCGGGTTCGCGCGGCGAATCCAGAGCT
>Ga0114996_10001938_pt1 | contig 27308 bp, 25 predicted proteins | sample ArcticOcean_MG_C_4_FD_87039 | JGI IMG/M metagenome (GOLD analysis project Ga0114996, IMG submission 87039) | Marine microbial communities from western Arctic Ocean - ArcticOcean_MG_CB4_134 | ecosystem: Environmental > Aquatic > Marine > Oceanic | place: Arctic Ocean: Canada Basin | collected... | reverse complement strand
CCTAGTGGAAGATGAACCACATTAAGTGCGCCATCAGATAAACCTTGCCCTATCTTCATCTGTAAAAATTTAGTTTAAACTGATCAAATTCAGCTTTTACCGCAGTGATATCGCTACGAAAAATATTCATTATAACACCAAATAATACGAAGTTTTTTATTTTTGGTTTGTCTAATTATTCACTGAAGGAAGTAATCATTCCTTTGTAGTAAATTAAATCAACCAGCTAGTTATCAATTTTAAATGGGCGTAGACAACATGTGAGGTATAGACCAATTATCGACAATTACAGTTTTACATAAGAATTTGGGAATATTTTCATCAAACAAAACCTCATCTACGTAGGTCCCAAAACTGTAGAGACATCCATTACCTTCATTGTCTGTTTGGAACAATGCATAATTTGCTTCTACCATGAAGGTATTTGCATCTGATTCAGTCTTGATGCACACGTTACTAATCAAATGCCTGTCAGTGTGAATGCTATATTCATTTGCTTGACGAAGAGATGCTATTCTGTCGCGGAGCATGTTTTTATTTTCACAAAGCATTAGTGTTACTGGTAACCCAAGGGTTAGGTTTTGTTTCGGGACAATCTTGTATACACATTTCTCGACGAAAAGATCTAACCATTCTTCAAGTCGATCGCTATCTAGACAGGAGGCGTACGCAGAAAACAGATCCTCAATAGCAAAACGTTTTTCTGTTTCTATCAACGAAAGGCTCCTTCTGGCTCAATTCCCATTAACTCGGCATAATATGACCAGAAACCTCTTATTGGCACGTCATTGACTCTGTAGTCCCTGTCAGAAATTTCACCTTTCCCACCTACCTCTATAACTGTTGTTGAATCCCGTTCTTCTGAAGAACTGGCCTTATGAGCAATTTCAATAGCCTCGGCATCTTCCATAGAAACCAGGCCGCCTGGGCCAAATAGATTTAATTGCCGCAACCTGTGGTTAGTCATGTCAATATCGTCGTCTGTGTAACCAAAATAAGTCCATATCAGGTCGAAAGCATCAACTCCCTTAGGTTGTATTTGTCTGGTTGCTAAAGAATTATTTAACTGCTGAAAAGATGCGTTTGGGAACATAGTGGAAATGGCTAAATTACGGTCGTCCGCATATTCTTGGTGAAATTCAAGTAAACTGGGGTCAAGTAACTTCAACTTGTCACTATTAATTTTATTGCCCCCATAAGCTTCCTTGGCATCTAAATCACTATCAGAAGAGGCATGGGCATAAGTAAGATTATGCCGGTGGCGTTTATCCATCTCTACCCCCCCCTTTTGAGTAGCTCTATCTAACCCAAAGGTTACTAAGAACTCATGTAAAAGACTTGCGTGGTAGGTATCCCTTAAATTTTCTAAATAGAACTTCCAATTTCCATGTATTCTTTGACGTTGATAACCAAGTACCTTTATTGGTTTATGGAACAAGCGGGTGATATGGCCTTGCATCATCGGGCCAAGATAATCTTCTATGTTTTCACTGTTTTCTGAGAAAGAACCAAAGATAACTCCTTTGAAGCAAGCGACACGTAGTTTGCGAAGCCCATGATCTGCCTTATCAAAATCATCATCCATGCCCCCCAGGCCCTGTATTCCCCGTTGGAAGGGAATGCCAATTAAATTACCCGTCAAGTCATAACTCCATCTGTGATAAATACAGGTGTGAACTTTAGTATTTCCCTGGGCATGACGACACACTGCAGCCCCACGATGCGCACAACGGTTTACAACGGCATGAATTTTACCGTCTTTGTTTCGATTGACGAGTATCGGGGTGTCACCTACCCACGTAGTTTTAAAGTCTCCTGTCTCGGGTATCTCTGCTTCGAGGCAAAGATATGACCAGGTCGTTCCCCGAAATATTAGTTTTTGTTCATGATTGTAAAGGTCGGTATCATGATACAGCCAATAAGGAACTCGAGAGTAATCGCGTCGTTGCCATTCCACATTTAGTGACATCAGTTTATCCTTCACAAATGGTTTTAGCTTTAGCTTTCTTAATCATTTAATAAGAATCGCTATTCTAGCAAAACTGATAAATCATTAGGCCGCCAAGATAATGTAACGGTATCGCCTTCAGATATTGACTGCGCAGTATCTTTATTTGGTGCGTCGGCTGTTAGTTCTGTTCCATCTTCTGTTATATTTTTAAACCTAAACATTCCTCCAAGATACATTTTTTCTGTTACCAAAACCGAAATACTAGTGCCGTTTAATTGCTCGGTTGTATTCTCTACATTGACATCCTCAAACCTTAATGCAATCGATACGGGTTGTCCCACGGTTAGTCCATCTGGGGTAATACAGCGAAAAACTAAATCTAGACAGGAAACTAAACATTCACCATTTTCTTCAATTTTTGTTACATTTCCGTCAAAAACATTAGTATGCCCAACAAAGTCAGCCACAAAACGTGTTTTAGGTATCTCGTAAATATCTTCAGGTGTTCCAACCTGTAAAATATGCCCCTGATCCATAACGGCAATTCTGTCTGACATTGCCATCGCCTCACCTTGATCGTGAGTTACAAAGATAAAAGTGTTCCCAAGCGATTTATGTAGTCTCCTTAATTCATCTTGCATTTGTAGTCGTAATTGGAGGTCAAGCGCCCCTAAAGGTTCATCAAGTAATAAAACAGAAGGGTTGTTTATAAGAGCGCGCGCCATTGCCACTCTCTGTTTTTGTCCTCCGCTTAGTTGGTCAATTTTACGCTGGCCGTACCCTTCGAGCCTGACAAGTTCAAGTGATTGTTGCACTTTTTGCTCAATGGTTTCAGGTTTAAAACTTTTCATTTTTAGACCAAACGCAACATTCTCAATTACGTTCATATGCGGAAATAGTGCTAAATGCTGAAAGATCATGTTAGTGTTACGCGCGTAAGGTGGTTCCCCAATAGTGTCCTTGCCATCAATTAAAATTTGGCCTTCACTGGGCGTTTCAAATCCCCCAATCATTCTCAACAACGTGGTTTTCCCGCAGCCTGAAGGGCCAAGTAGAGAAAAGAACTCACCCTGTTGAATTGTCAGAGACACATTCTCTAAGGCAGTAACTTCTCCAAACCATTTTGATACATTACGAATTTCGACACTAGATTTTGATTTAGAGGAGATTTCACCTTGTGTCCTATGACCTATATCAATCGTCAAATTGTTTCCTTTGTCATCTTATAAGATATATCAGCACAGTAGTCGCAACATATAGTTGCGACTACTAGCTTTTTAGGTAAATCTATGCCGTCTTAATAATATTCCAAGATTCAACCCACTTATCCATATTAACAGGGAAATCTAGCCCATAAAGCTTGACGCCCCGATCAGCTAAGTCAAGGCCCAGCTTGGTTTTTTGTTCTTTACTGAAAGTCGCAACGACCTCTTCCGATGTTGACGGATAATTCGTTACTTCCGTAAGTGTTACGCCAAACTCTTTTGATAACATCGCATTTATTACCGCCTCTGCGTTGGCAGCATTCGGCGAGTCTTTTGGCACAAATCCAGATTGATGCCAGAATAACAGACCGTCGCTTGGCCAATTATTTACAACATTAAGACCCTTTCCTTGTAGAACTCTTCGCATTGCAATCCAGCCGTACATGGCATCCACTTCGCCTGATGAAATGAGGTTTACCGCTTCACCAAACTTCGTCCACATTGTTCTAACATTTTTCTTACGATCAATTAAATAAGAGGTAATTTCTTTAAGGTCTTTAGCATCCATGCTGACCGGATCCGGATGTCCTTTATGAAGAGCGGCAGCCATAATCATACCGTGTGCATCATCTCTCCAAGCTATACGACCCTTATGTTTGTCGTCGAATAAAACTCCCCAGGATTGAGTAAGCGGGTCGTCGGTAGGGATTTTATCGGCGTTGTATATAACTGAATCATAACCCCAGACAATCGGAACCATGTAAGTTTTTCCGGCCCTAGTCACTATGTCTTTTTTAAATAGAGGACTTAGTTTCTGGGCATTAGGAATTTTGCTCATGTCTAGAGCATGCAAACGCTCGTCACCGTCTTTAGCCCCTAAAGCTGGACCTTTAACAAAATTAGTAAGACTAATCATCATGTCATAATTTTTAGTCCCGCCAGGCGCCATCAGTTTAGCAAGTGTGTCAGTTGGAGAAACGTATGGAGCATTTTCAACCTTTACACCGGACATGCTTTCGACAATAGGTCGCCCCTTCTTCGGCATGAAAACGCCGGGCATGATTGCAACCACTTTTTTGGGTTGTGCTGCTAGCGCTGTTGACATGGGAAGTGCACTTACAGCAATTCCACCAAGGCCCGCTATACCTGCTTTTTTAATAAAAGTTCTCCGATCTGAGCGGTTTTCTTTAACAAAGCTAGATTCTTTATTTTTATTTTTCATTTTAAATCCTCCCTCCAGAGGGTTTTGAGTTTATTTTGGTACATAAATTTCCTCATTTCATTTGCCGAACTAAGTTTTTGTACTTCGTGAAGCACGATGCATAAAAACAAATCCAACAGCAGAACTAAAGATCGAAATCACGATGATTAAAACTGCCATCGCGGGTAACTGAGGGGCTAATTCATCAACTATTAAGCCCCAAAACTGAACCGGAATGGTACGATCATACCCGGTAACAAAAATAGTTCTTATGAATTCGTCAAACGATAGACTAAACGAAAATAGGGCTGTGGCAATGATACCTGGCCTTATAATTGGAAATACGACGCGGAAAAAGATTTGAAAAGGTTTTGCACCAAGATCCATTGCTGCTTCTTCTAATGCTCGATCAAACCCGTGTAAGCGTGGAAAAAGTGTTAGAAAAGCGAATGGTAATACCCAGTTAACATGCGCCACTAGTACAGTTGTCCAGAGAGATGAGCGCACTCCAGAAAACCCAAAGAAGATTAGCAAAACTATGCCGCCTATAATTCCTGGTATAATTATTGGAACAAGAATTAGGTATAGAACAATCGATTTCCCCCTAAAATCATGGCGAAACCCCATTGCCAAGCATAATGCAAGAATTGTCGCTATGGTAGCTGACAGAAAACCGACGCCAAGACTATTTAGAAGTGAATCCAGAAGCTCGGGACTAGAGAAAACCACCTCATACCAGCGGACGGTAAACCCACGAAACGGAAAGCCAACTATCTCAGAGTCATTAAATGACAGTAGCACAATCATTAATAATGGACCGTATAGAAATGTGTAAAATGCCCCCGCATATATCCATAAAGCTGTTTTGTATCCTCTATATTGCGTTTTAGTTTTAAGGCTAGAGCGACTGAGGTGTTTTTTATGATTTACATTTTTAGGGGCCATATTTTTAACGATTCCTTCCCCCAGTAAATACATGCTGCACCCCAATCCATCTCGAGCTTATAAGTAACAGCACTAGGACTATTGCGATTAGCGTTATTGAGAGGGCCGATCCAAATGCCCAGTTGTTATTGGCTAAGAACTGACTGGCAATGACGTTTCCATACATGATGCCGGATGCACCACCAAGCAATTGAGGGGTTACGAACGCACTGATCGACAAAAGAAAAACCATAATACAGCCTGACAATACCCCCGGCCAGCTAAGCGGTAGAACAATCCGTCTAAATATTGAACCTGGTTTTGCACCAAGATCAGTAGCAGCCTCAATCAACGCTGGATCAATTTTTTCTAGAGATAGATAAATAGGTAGAGTCATAAATAGCGTGTAGACATACACTAAACCAAGGAAAACGGCTCCCTCATTGTAGAGCAGCCAATCTATTGGTGTGTCAATAACCCCTAAAGCTTGAAGCATGTTATTGATTGCCCCATTACGACCGAGGATTGGAAGCCAAACAAAAGCGCGAATTACGTAGCTGGTCCAAAATGGCAAAAACACCATTAGGACAAACAGCGCTTTCTGCATTCCTTTTAGGCGTGAAAGTAAATAAGCCACAGGGTAGGAGATGAATACGGTAAGTACCGTTGTCATGAAAGCTATTCTTAAAGTTTTAAAAAGCTGATCTCTATACAGGTCTGTAACAATAACTCTGGCATAATTATCGAAAGAAAAATCTGGTTTGGTACCAAAAATCGTAGAGGTCCAAAAAGACATCATTAGCATAAATGCTAGAGGGGCTAGTCCAAATAACAAAAGCCATATAACGCCGGGACTAAGCAACCAAAATGGGCGTCCAATCGGTTTTACTCCTCCGTCCGGTAGAGATTTACGTTTCCCGGGATTATTATGGAAAGTAGTTGTCATGTCATATTTTTACGCAGAAGTTCAGTCGCTTTAAAGTCTATTTCTAAAAGATCAGGGTTAATAACTACCCCGTAATCCGTTTTAGCCTTTTCAATTGATACATATCCCTGAACCACATCTTCTAAGACCCTTGCTGTTTCTCTTAGTAAGGGATCACCGTATCCTCCTCCCCCACTCAATATAAATTGAATTTTATCATTGGGAGATAAACGACGGTATATTCCGTGGTCAACACTCTCGCCATTAGCCCACATTCCGCTACCACGACCATTTTTTCCACCACATCTACCGAAGACCGGAAAGGTGCCATCTTCGGTTCTACCACTTAGACGAACAGAACTCTCAACGTCGTGAGCATTGTCACCATTACCATCGAGAATACAAAATTCGACTTTTTGTCCTAAACCTCCGCGATTAAAACCAGGGCCACCGGAGTCAGGAAGAAGTTCTTTATGGGTATAATACATCCGAGCTTCATTTTCAGTGACCTCTATTGGGATATTACGTGTGTTATTGGGGAAGCATAGACAAGAATACCCATCATATTGTGCGCTGGCTCCAAACCCTCCGCTGTGCTGGGCAATGGCCATAAACGATCTTCCATCTTTATTGCGCCCATGCAAATACACTTCATTTGCTGGCGACCCACCATTAGAAGCAAGAATAGTCTCAGGCATAATTTTTTCCATTGCAGCAAAAACAATTTCTGGGAATAGATGTGATATCATCGTTCTTCCCCAAGTAGCTGCGGGAGGTCGAGAATTAACAACGGTTCCTTCTGGAGCGATAACTTTTATCGGTCTTAAGCCGCCGTCATTGTTTGGGATATAGGGATCTAGTGCTAGTTTAATAGGGTACGAAGAGTAAGATCTAGTCATGTTATAAGAGCAATTTATCGCTGCTCCAACTTCTCCTGAAGAACCAGAATAATCTATTATTACTTCGTCATCTACAACTGTTATTTCAGCATTAATTCTAATCTCGTCTTCACAACCAGGAATTTTTGGTAATAAAACATTATTTTTATAAGAGCCGTTAGGTAAAGCTGATATTTTTTTACGGAGACTGGATTCAGTGCGATGAATCACCTCTGCTCCCAGCTCTTCTAGCCCATCTAATTTGTATTCATCGAGTAAATTTTTGAGCCCTCTTGTACAAACATTATTAGCCACTAATTGAGCTCTTAGGTCTCCCAAAACTTTATCTGGTACACGTATGTTGGCTTTAATAAACTCAAATATTGTTTGATCAAGCTTCCCTTCTGAAAACAACTTAAGAATTGGGATTTTTAGTCCCTCTTCATACATGTCTTTTGATTCTAGCGTTGACATACGTCCACCCATGTCCAAATGATGAACGATACATAAGGTATAGCCGACGATTTTATCACGATGAAAGATCGGTGATGCAATTGATATATCGATGAGATGTCCACTTGCAATCCAAGGATCATTAGTAATGATTGCATCCCCTGGTTTTAAACTCTCTGGCGGATGCTTTTTTAGGAAGTTGCGCATTACTTCCGGAACTATCCCTAAAAAACCAGCTGTTGTAACAGTCGAGTGGGATAGCATTTGCGCATTGGTATCAAACAAAGCACAACAAAAATCATGATATTCTTTAACAGAGGGGGTGTACGCTGTTCGCATCAGACCCGTCGCTGCTTCGTCGACTATTGTTATTAGTCGGCTCCAGAGAATCTGTATAGTGATTGGATCTAGTTGCATTACTTAACTCTCCCCGATATCGGAATTTATCGATTGATCATCACTTTCTTTCTCATTAGTAAAAGATTCGGCTAAATCCACTTCAAGGCAACCCCGGTTATTAACAGTTAATTTATCACCTTCACCAATTACTGTTGTAGATTCACGTTCCTCTATAATCGCGGGGCCTATGATTAATTGGCCTATACAAAGATCGGTTCGTTCATAGACCGGCACTACTGCTGTACCAATTTTTGACGAAACATAAACCTCGCGTTCTGATTTCGGCTCGGCATCGACGACAGCGGTTGGCCTAGCGATATCAAGAAGGGGCATTGGTTGGCTAACATAAACACGAATACTCGCAAGTTCTATTGGGTTTTCGTCATCTACTTTTCCATAAAGCTCATTATATTCAATCTCGAAACTTTCCTCCCAGTCTGTTTTAAGCCTTTCGTTGTCTGTTGGCTCTTCAATATCAATTTCTAATGGGTAGTCCTGTCCCGAATATCTCAAATCAACTGTTCGCCTTACCAATAATTCACTATCCTCTGGCATTAGAGAACGGGCTTCGTGTTCTAGCTCCTGATAGGCCTCCTGAATTTTCGTAAGATTAACATTACGTACAATTTCTCGAATGGTTCGGCTGCGCTCAAAGGCAACTGGTGCGGCTAACAACCCAAGTGAGGACATCACACCTGAAAATGGAGGCACAATAACTTTGGGACAGCCTAACTTACGCGCCAAACCCAAAGCGTGGACAGGCCCTGCCCCTCCGAAAGCAACAAGTGATAGTTTAGATGGTGCTTGTCCTTTCTCTGCAACATAAACGCGTGCTGCTGACGTCATATTTTCGTTCACAATCTCGTGAACTCCCGCTGCGGCTTCAATTGGAGTAAGCCCTGTTTTTTCTGAAAGGGTGTTTCTAATCACCCGCTCAGCAGCGTCTCTATCAAGACGCATTTGTCCCCCAAGGAAGTAATCAGGGTTAAGGTAGCCTAATAATAAATCTGCATCTGTTACAGTTGGTTCTTGACCGTTCAATCCATAACTTGCTGGGCCGGGATCTGAGCCTGCGCTATCAGGTCCAACTTGCATTAAACCTAAGTCATTAACTCTAGCGATACTTCCGCCCCCAGCTCCAATCTCGAGGAGGTCATAAACCGGTACTGCCGCTGGCAAGCCACTTCCCAATTTAAAGCGGTGCACTCGGTCAACTTCATATGTTCGTGTTCTCGCTGCTCGACCATTTTCGATTATACAAAGTTTTGCGGTTGTTCCTCCCATATCAAACGACAACATCGGGTCAATGTTCATAAGCCGTCCAAAATATGATGCTGCTTCTACTCCTGCAGCTGGTCCTGACTCAACAATTTGTACGGGTACACTCTTGGCTGTCTCAACTGTCGCTGTTCCGCCATTTGATAGCATAACAAAAAGTCTATTTGGATAACCACGGCTCTTCAACCCTTCTGATAATTGATCCAAATAGCCTGTTGCGATACCTTTAACGTATGCGTCAATAACTGTTGTTGATGTTCGCTCATACTCTTTAGGTTCTGGGTGAACTTCATGAGATAGTGACAATATCACATTTGGTAATTCATTTTTTAATATCTCCCCAGCTCTTATCTCATGGGAATTGTTTTGGTATGAATGAAGAAACGCTACTGCGATGGCTTCAACACCGGCTTCTCGGAAAACCCCAGCTGCTTTAAGCACGCTAGCTTCACTAAGGGGCTTTAGCACCGAACCGTTAGCTAAAACCCGTTCTTCGGCCCCCAAACGTAAATTTCTTGGAACCATTGGTTCGGGTAGGCGAATAAACATATCAAATATGTCATAACGAACTTCTCGAGCAATTTCGAGAATGTCTTCGAATCCTTCACTTGTTAAAAGACCCGTTTTTGCTCCCTTTCTCTCGAGAATAACATTAGTTATCAATGTGGTTGCATGAATAACTTCTTTTGTTTCAGCCAGCATGTTTGGGATGGTTTCAGATAAACCATCAACACCAAGGATAACAGTTTTTTCGGGAGCACTCGACGATGTTAACATTTTTTCTACTTTAACTTCGCCAGAAATAGCATCTACCAAAGAAAAGTCGGTAAAGGTTCCACCAATGTCTATACCTAGTCTATACCGAGACATTCCTATTCCTAACATTTTTGTACACGCAATTGATTATTTTAAAATTGAAGAAAGGTAGTACGTGGTTAGTCCTCTTACAAGAAACTTAAGGTCATATTAAAGATCAATGCAAAAAAAAGTAAAGGCGGTCGAAAAGTATAACTCTTATAGGTTTAGAATATCTTTTTCCGAAGAACATTGACAGTGCTAAGAAATAAGATTTACCGTTAGTTTTTTAAACTAATGTTCACATTTAAGTCATGGATTATTTAATGACCCCTTATGAGATAGCAGAGTGCTTAGGAAATTTTCCTACTGCCACGATTTATGAGGCAGCAGGGAAGTGTGGTGACATGGGCCCGGAAATTAGACCTATCGTTCCAGATTCAGGGTTTAGTGCAATTGCCTTTACTGTAAGAACTTTCCCCAGTGATACGACAGCAGTTATCCGTGCATTAGACAGTGCCCCTGAGGGTTCAGTTTTAGTAATTGATTCAGGGGGCACTAATCGTGCTGCCGTTTGGGGAGGTACTTCTTCTCTGGTTTGCAGCATGCGTGGGTTGGTTGGCTGTGTAACAAATGGGTGTGTTAGAGACACTTCAGAGATACTTAAAGTAGGCGTTTCTGTTTATGCCGCCGGGATTGCTCCAAGGGGTACGCTAAAGAATCATGAAGGATGGTGTGGATTATCGGTATCTGTTGGAGGTGTTAACGTGTCTACTGGCGACTATCTCATTGGTGATAATGATGGTGTTGTGGTTGTTCCCGCCGAAAATGGTGAAAATATATGTGAACTAGCCAAAGAACAACGTCAGAAAGAGGAAGAACGTGATAGAAGAGTTCGTAATGGGGAATCCTTGTCGACCATAATTGGTTTGGATAAAATTGGGTAGAAACATATGGGTAAGACTATTACAGAAAAAGTGCTTTCTAGAGTAACTGGTGGAGATGTTTCCGCTGGTGAAATAATTTATCCTGAACCTGAGTTAATAACTGTACATGACTGGTATGTAGTTAACTTTGATAAAGCGCTAAAGGAACTTGGAGTTGAGGAACTTTATGACCCAGATAAATTAATTATATCTACCGATCACGAACCAGTCGCTGTTAGTCCTCAGGCATCTGCGCGTCAAAAACAAGTCCGCGAAATCGTTAAAAAATATGGGATTAAACATTTTTACGATTCTGGACGTGGGGGGCATGGCCACATTTTTCCGGTTGAAATGGGTTATGTTAAGCCGGGTATGTTTGTAGAGGCTTATGATGTTCACGTTACTAATTTTGGTGCAGTAGGGGCTCTTGCCATACCCGTTTTAATTGAAATTACTGAAGTGCTGGCCTGTGGTTCTGTATGGCTACAAGTCCCAGAAACAGTTCGAGTTAATCTTACCGGATCTTTACTTCCCGGCACTAACATGCGTGACGTTGCGCAAAAATTGATTTGCGATCTAGGTGCAGAATGTGTCGATTATGCTGTCGTTGAATTTGGGGGAAGCGCCATGCCTTCAATTGATATTGCAGGCCGTCACACGCTTTGTAACACACCAATTGATATTGGAGCAAAGTCAGCATTAGTAGAACCCGACCAGGTAACACTCGATTATTTATCGGGAAGAGTTAATGGTCCTATAGATCTCATTTCTAGTGATTCAGATGCAAACTTTCGAGAGATAATTGACTATGATCTAAATGTTTTGGAGCCGCAAATTGCTATACCTCCAACACCGGATTGTGTTGTGGGTGTATCTGAAGTAGCTGGTAGAGCAGTACATCATGCTTTTATTGGTTCGTGTGCAGCTGCTAACTTAAGTGACCTGCGAGCAGCTGCGGAAATACTGAAGGGCAACCAAATTCATCCACAAGTACGGTTTATTATAACTCCTGGAACCCAAGAGATAATGTCTGCAGCCGAAAAGGAAGGTCTACTTAGTCTCTTTGTAGAAGCTGGGGCAATGATTACACAACCTGGTTGTGGCCCCTGCGCTGGCGGGCGTATTGGGGGAATGGCTGATGGAGAAACTTCTATAAATACAGGAACAAGAAATGATTATGGTCGCTTGGGAGCTATGAAATCTGAAATTTATCTGGGCAGCGCCGCTACAGTTGCTGCTTCGGCAGTGCGAGGGGAAATTACTGATCCAAGAGATTTTTTAAATTAATAAGGTAAATAATAGGAATAATTATGGATTGGATCTATAAAGGAAAGTGCTGGAAATTTGGAGATAGCCTTGGCATTGATGGTGACGTTATGCCACTACGTTTTGCGTTGGAACGCGAGCTTGATAAAACGATTCTTCGGGATTATCTAATGGCAGGTGTTGACCCTGAATTTCCTAAAAAGGTGTCCCCAGGCGATATAATTGTAGCCGGAAAGCGTTTTGGTCAAGGGAATCCGCATATTCAAGGATTTCTTGGAATAGTTGGGCATGGACTAGGTTTGGTAGCTGAGAGTATTCCGAGAGGTAGTTTTCGAAATGCAATAAACGCAGGCCTACCCTTTCTAACTGGTTGCGATGGAGTGGGAAAAGATGTGGAATCAGGGGATGATCTTGAAGTTAATTTTTTAACTGGAGAATTCAATAATTTATCACGTAATATCACGCGACAATATACACCGTTGGATGCCAAACTTAGAGAAATTATACAGGCTGGTGGTTGGGCGCCGAGCCTAGCAAAACGTCTCTCAAGTTTACGTTAGCATTGGCCCTGAATTATTAAATTAAACTGTTGGCATAGAGCTGAAAAACCTTATTAGATTTTTCTTACGGAATAGATTTTTATGAATAATGGATTTGGTTATAGGATTGGTATAGATGTAGGAGGCACTTTTACGGATGTGGTTCTTATTAGTAATGAAACCGGTGAAACAGCCGTTACAAAAACACTTAATAGGAACTTAGATCGAGCAGTGACAGTTGTTGATTCTGTTGAGATTTTACTAAAAGAAACCGGGGTTAATGCCGACAATATTGACTGTATTAGTCATGGAACTACCATAACTACTAACGCTGTTATTGAACGGAAAGGTGCTAAGACAGCTCTAATAACAAATAAAAATTTTCGCGACATCCTAGAAATCGGGCGTTTTTCTAGACCTGCTGATTTGATTTATCGCATTCATGAAGATAAGCCCTCTCCGTTAGTTCCGCGTTATTTGCGATTGGGCATCTCATGTCGTGTTGACCGAAATGGTACGGCCACTACGGGGATTAACGAAAAAGAGCTTTCTAATCTGATCGAAGAGATAAAAGAGCTGGATGTAGAAAGTGTTGCTGTTTGTTTTTTGTTTTCTTTTTTAAACCCCATTCATGAAGAACAAGTTCGGAAAGCGCTTAGCGGAAACCTACCAGATATTGATGTTGTATTATCCAGCGAGATACTGAGGGAATTTCGTGAGTTTCCACGCACAGCTACGACTGTTTTTTCTGCTTATGTCGCGCCGGTACTTCGTAACTATATAATGAGTTTACTAAATTTATTGTCTGTAAGAGGAATTAATTGTCCCTTATATATTTTTCAGTCAAATGGTGGGGTCTCTCAACCTGATATAATTATGCGTAATCCCGCATTAACCTTATTATCTGGTCCTGCGGGAGCAGTTGTTGGTGCTGCACAGTTATGCGGACAGGCTGGGTATCGTGATCTTATTACCATGGATATTGGTGGTACATCCCTTGATGTTTGTTTAATTAATAATTCTACAGCAGAGGCCACTACCACTCGTGAGATTGATATGTTTCCAGTTGGAATACCAATGTTAGATGTTCATACTATTGGTGCAGGAGGGGGAAGTATTGTAAGAATTGATGATGTTGGTAGGGTTAAGGTTGGTCCTGATAGTATGGGAGCAAATCCTGGTCCATCTTGCTATGGATTGGGAGGTGATCAAACAACCCTAACTGATATAAATCTTTTATTGGGGCTGCTTAATGCAAAAACATTTGCAAATGGGGAAGTGCCTCTTGATATTGAACTTGCAAAATCTGTTGTTAAAAAAAATATTGCTGACCCTTTAGGGGTCGATATTCCTGCGGCTACTGTAGGAGTGTATCGGGTGGCCACTAATCAAATTGCCGAAGCTATAAGAACAATTACAGTAGAGCGAGGAAGTGACCCTAGAGACTATTCTCTTGTAGCTTTTGGGGGAGGCGGTCCTCTACACGCTTCAGCAGTAGCTCTTGAGTTAGGTCTAAGTCAAATAATAGTCCCTCGCCATCCCGGCCTGTTTTCAGCACGAGGTATTGCCACGGCAGATTTTAGCCATGACTATATCCAGTCTATTGTTAGACCTATTTCTAAAGTGGCTTACAGAGAAATTAATGATTCTATCACTGACCTTAAAAAACAGGCGCTAAAGGACCTAAACGCTGAGGATGTTCCTATAAATAGACAGGAAATGGAGCCAGCACTGGATTTGCGATATCTGGGACAAACAACTGAAATTACTGTGCCTATAAAAAGCACCACAAATATAAAAGAAAGAGAAATTTCTGACGTCGTTAGTAAATTTCATCAATTACATGAGCGTTTATATTCATACAGTGTCGTTGATGAACCGGTGGAATTAGTCAATATTCGACTTCGCGCTATTGGTACTGTTCCAAAACCCCCTGTAGTAGTGATAAAAGGAGACGGAGAGAAGCCATCGCCAGTTAATAAGCGACAGGTTTTTTTGCCAAACGGAAAAGGCTCTAAATTAGTTCCAGTTTTTTCTCGGGATCATTTAAAGCCTGGGGTTGAAATAAATGGCCCAGCCTTGATTGAAGAGCTTTCTTCAACCACACTTGTTCTAGATGAAATGAAAGTCACCGTTGATGCTTATGAAAACATGATTATAACTTTAGATAAAGTTGGCCAAAAGATATGAGTATTGACGCCTTCACCCTCGCGGTAGTTCACAGCTCGCTGATTGCTGTTGCGCGTGACATGAAAATTATGACTATGCGCACTGCTTATACTCAGCTCTGGAAAGAGCAGGGGGATCTCTCTTGTTGTCTCATGGATGCTAAAGGCGATATTATTGCACAAGACCCGAATGGTTTTCCAATACATGTTACTACAATGCCCCTTCAATTACAGGGGATGGTAGAAAAAATTGGAAAAGAAAATTTAACGCCTGGTGATGTATTAGCAACTAATGACCCATTTATTGGGGGAACTCATCTACCAGATGTTCTCATTGCAAGGCCCATATTTTATGATAACGAGCTATACGCTTACGCTTGTAATAGAGGTCATTGGGCAGACATAGGCGGGATGGGTCCAGGAAGTTATTCACCAGCAACATCGGACATCCATCAAGAGGGTATATTTATTCCTCCCGTGAAGCTTTTTGAAGCTGGTAAGCCGAACTTTGGTGTGCTTGAGATGATTATGTCAAACATACGCAATCGTACGATAGGTAACGGTGATCTGCGTTCCCAATATGCTTCTTGTGAGACAGCGGAACGTCGGCTTGAGTCATTGATAGTGCGTTATGGTCTGAAAACATTAAAGGATGCTATGTCAGAGATTTTAGCACGTTCTGAGGAAATGACTCGAGCCCGTATTTTAGATTTTCCTGACGGTGATTATCATGCGCGCGATTGCCTCGATGGTGATGGAAAATCAGAGAATAAAATTTGGGTAGATGTTAAAGTCACTATACGTGATAGCAATATTATGGTCGACCTTAGTGAAAGTAGCAACCAGTCTAAAGGTGGTATGAATTGCTCACACTCAGCTGCTGCTTCGGCTGTGCAATATGCAATAAAATCTATTACTGATCCCGAAAATCCTCCCAATGCAGGAAGTTACAAACCAATCATTGTAAAGACACGTCCTGGGTCGTTAGTAGATGCCCAAAAACCTGGTTCAATGATAGGGTTTGGAGAGGTTTGTTACCGTGTACTGGATGCCACTATGACCGCAATATCTAGTGCGATAGGGGAAAGAGCGATTGCCAGTGGCTCAGGATCTACCGGTACAGCAGTGATAGCCGGAAGAAAGCCAGGGGGCGATGGAGAAAACTATTTTACAACTATTGAGCTGTCTTCAGGTGCTTACGGAGCAAGGGCCAGTAAAGATGGAATGAACGCAATTCGTTATGGTCCTGGTAATGCTGGACACATTCCTATTGAAGCTGACGAAATAGAAAACCCGTTATTCTTTGAGGCGTATGAGATTCTACCTGATACAGGTGGCGCAGGGATGTATCGAGGAGGTAACGGTTTTGTAAGGTCATTCCGTGTTGAAGGTGATGACGCACAGATTTGTCTTTGTGCGGATAGACACGAAACTCCACCTCCGGGATTGTTTGGAGGAAAACCAGGGGCTGTTTCACAATACGTTCTTGATCCCGGGACTAATCGTGAGCAGACATTGCCGAGCAAAACTTCTTATATAGACTTAGAGCCGGGTACTCTCGTTAGAGTACAGTCAGCAGGCGGAGGCGGTTATGGTGACCCAAAGAAACGCGACCCCAAGCTTATAGCTGAAGATTTAAGAAACGGATATATTAGTGCTGAAAACGCTTTGACTCAATACGGTTACACTCAAAAATAAAGAGGTAACACTTCTAGATAAAGTTATAGCAGAAATATACCATAAACAGTGAATAATAGAATCAGGAAACCACCGAGATGGAGCCGGTAAAACAAGAATAATAGCTATGGAGGAATTAAAATGCCATATGTAACCACCACTGACGGTGTCGAACTTTATTATGAAGAAACTGGCTCAGGCACCCCTATAATTTTTGCACATGAATTTGGCGGTGATTATAGGCATTGGGAGCCTCAGATGCGTTTTTTCTCGCGCTCTCATCGCTGTATAGCTTTTAATGCTCGTGGGTATCCACCATCAGCAATACCAGAAGATCCAGATATGTATAGCCAGAACAATGCACGTGATGATGTGCTTGCTATACTTGACGGATTGGATATTGAGAAGGCGCACATTAATGGCTTGTCGATGGGAGGTTTCGCCAGCCTACATTTTGGTTTTGAATACCCAGATCGCGCCTTATCGCTAGTAGTGGCTGGCTGTGGTTACGGCGCAAAGTCTGACCATAAAGAACAGTTTGTTCGTGAGACAACTGAAGTTGCTGACCGAATGGAAAACGAAACGATGGCTGTATTTGGAAAAGTTTATGCTTTAGGCCCTACTAGAGTTCAATTTCAAAATAAAGATCCGCGTGGTTGGCAAGAATTTGAACAGCAGATCTGCGAGCATTCAAGTATTGGTTCAGCTAACACTATGCGAGGCGTTCAAAGGCGGCGTCCTTCATTATATGATTTAGAAGATAAGATGCATGCTCTTAAAGTCCCCACTCTAGTAATAAATGGTGATGAGGATGACCCTTGCTTGGACGCTGGACTATACATGAAGAGAAACATTGTATCGTCGGCTCTAGTTCTCCTACCTCGTACAGGGCACCTCTGCAATCTTGAGGAACCTATTCTGTATAATCAAATTTGTGGCGATTTTATGCAAAGAGTTGAATCTGGTAGATGGGAGATGCGTGATCCACGTTCAATGACTACTTCTATTATATCAACTCCAGGGATGTAATTATCGACAAAAGATAAAGGTGATTAAAGGAATTACGTTTTGAGATTCTCATTATCTGTAAACCATTACATTTGCGGTGATAAAATGTCTTTTCCGGATTTTGCAATGGCAGTTAGAGATGCTGGAATTGGATATGTTGGTATTACCCAGGAGGCGTTAGCTGAACTAGATTTAGATTTAGTTTCGAAGTGCCTTATTGATAACAACTTGCGGGTTTCATCTCTAAATAGTGCTGGGTTTTTTACTGGCACTAGTGCAACGAAAAGCTATTTTAGCAATACTGAACTCATTGATATAGCAGCAAAGCTGAAAGCTGATGTGCTGTGTGTGATTACCGGGGGAATTGGAAACCCTCCGATGCTTTTATCTGAGGCACATGACAAAGTAAAAAAAGGAATTTCTGAATTAGCAAATCACGCTGCTGATAAAGGGGTTAAATTAGGTCTCGAGCCTATATACCCAGCTGATATTATAAGTAAAGGAAATATAAATTCTATTGCCAGCGCATTAAATCTTATTGAGCCATATGAAAACATGCAGTTAATCCTTGATGTTAAACATTCTTGGTGGGACCCAGATTTTGTGCCGCTAATTAAAAATTTTCCTGAAAAAGTTGCGTTGGTTCAGCTATGCAATATCTGTATTGAGGGCGAAGAGTTAAAGGGGCGGACTAACTTAGCTTCAGGATCTGTTGATATGTCTCGGCTAATGAAAGAAATAATTAAGGGAAAGTATTGCGGAAATTTTGAGCTAGAATTATTTCCCAGTGATGTAGGAAACCGTCACCCACGAGATTTAATTAGTAACTTCCCTAAAGAATTTTATGGTCTCATAGAATAAAGTTTAAGTTAATTAATATGCAAACGTGCATGATCTGTCTGCCAACCAACTTTAATGTTTTGTCCTGATTCAATCTTGCTATGTTTCTCTCCACTAGATATTTTTCTTACTACTACCTCACTACTATCTGCCAAGCGCACCAAATATGAAGTAGTTAGTCCTAGGTAAATTGTTTCTAGCAAAGTTGCAGGTATTACCTGCCAACCATCCTCATTAAAGTCGTCTGATTCTATTAAACTTAGCAGCTCTGACCGTATTGAAAATGAAACTCCTTGACCTAAAGTTAGCCTAGAAGAAAGTGCTGGAACATTAACTTTGGTGTAGCCTAAGTCTACGGTAAGATACTTTTCATTTGTGTCAGAAACTTTTCCGTCTAGCAAATTATTATCGCCTATAAAGCCGGCAGTAAAGCGTGTTTGTGGAGTTTCATATATGTCTCGTGCAGTACCCTGCTCCACTAAATCACCATCAGCAATGATAGCGATACGATCAGCAACTGTTAAGGCCTCTTCTTGGTTGTGGGTGACATGAATAAAGGTAATACCTACCTTTTCCTGAATACGCTTTAGTTCAATACACATGTCTTTGCGTAATTTTGCGTCTAAAGCTGCCAATGGTTCGTCCAGAAGTAAAATATCCACGTCTAAGACTAGGGAACGGGCTAGTTGGACACGTTGCTGTTGGCCGCCAGAAAGCTCATGGGGTTTACGTTCGTTATACCCTTCTAGTCCTACGAGAGAGAGAATCCAGTTAACTTTATCAAAGATTTCCGCCCGGGGCATTTTTCGAAGTTTTAAACCATAAGCAACGTTTTTTTCAACATTCATATGTGGAAATAATGCATAGCTCTGAAAAACCATCGAGGTTGGTCTTTTGTTTGGTGGAAGGTGACTAACATCTTGTCCATGTAAAAAGATTTGACCTGCTGTGGGACGGATAAAGCCTCCGATTAGGCGTAAAAGTGTTGTCTTACCACCACCACTAGGTCCTAATAAAGTATAATATTGACCACTTTCTATTGAAAAACTCACTGAGTTTAAGGCGTTAACTGGCCCATATTTTTTACCTAGATTAACAACTTCAACAGCGGTTTCTATTGGATTACTCATTTTATCAAAAATCCTGAGGTTATTATCTTAAAGTCCCATTATTCAGACATAACTGGTTCAGCCATAGCACGGGCTTTTCGCTGAATATGTTCAGCTCTTAGAAATGTGTATATCAGCACTGAACCAATTACTATCATAGACACAATGCTCATAATTCCAGCCATTGCATAAGATTCGCCCGACATTCCTATATTAAGCATTTGTGCCACTAAGACATTGGAAAAAGTATCAAATCCGCCTTTAAGTAGACCAGTACGTACTGCTTCGTTAAAAGATAATATTGTTACAAATGCACAGGAACTAAATACACCAACCCTAATTTGTGGGAATTCAACTTGCCAGAAAGCCTGCCAAGCAGAGGCTCCGCACGCCCGTGCTGCTTCAGTTTGTTGTGTACGGTATCGTGACATTGTTATCAATATGACTACAAACGCATAAGGGTGCGTGTATATAATTTGCCCAATTAGCGCTGTTAAAAAACCTAGATCGAACCAACCCTCTAACCAACCTATACCTAATACCTCTGAGAGAAAGGTAAAGAAACCTGACAAATTTTTAAAAAACACCAGAAGACTTGAGCCCATTATATCTGCTGGAACAAATAGTGGGGACATCATTAAAGCCACAAAAGCTACCTTATGTCTTGACCTTTTATAAAACTTAGCTGACAGCAGAGCCATGGGAATTGTTGTCGCTACTGCACTAATAGCCAGATAAAGAGTCCATTTTATTGAGACTACAAGTAACTTATCCCCCAGTACAATTCTGTACCAATCAAACGTAAAATCATAAATACGAGCTCCAAAACCATGTTCGTTAAAAGATATGTAGATTGTATAAAAAACTGGACACATTAAAGCGAAAACTACACCTAATAGGTATAGCCATTTTAACCTGATCGTCCATGGGTTGGCAAAATTATCATACATATTAAATTCAACTAATAGGTTCTAGTACTTTTGTAAGATCAAACAATCGATGACCTATATATAGTAGAAGCACGAGCGTAAGGATCATTATTGTGCTAATGGCCATAGCTAAAGGAAAATCAAGTGCAACAATCGCTTGGTTTGCGATCAATCCAGCATTAACAGCACCAGGCCCTCCCAGGATGGTTGGCACCAAAGCTAAACCCATAGCATTTACGAATATAAATACACTTCCTGCAAAAATACCTGGAGCAGCTAGCGGTATGATGATGTCTTTGAACAAACGAACAGCACCTGTACCTAGGTCATCACTGACTTCAAATATATAATTTTGTACGGCTTCTAATGCTAAAAAACCAGCAAATATCATAAATGGAAGGAATGACATCACATCGCCTATAACTACTCCTAGCGGTGAGAATAAAATAACAGTCATCGGTTCGGTTATAATACCTATATCAATTAATAAATTATTGAGTACACCATTACGTCCTAGTACTGGGCGCATGGCAAAGACCCTAACTAATTCTGAAATCATGAAAGGCAAGATGAAAAGTAGTATTACTCTATGCTGTGCCGCTTGCGCAACGCGACGGCGAACAAAGACTGCTATAGGAAACCCAATAGCAAAAGATACCGTTGCTGCAACGGCTGAGTGTAGCATTGAAAATACATAATTCTCCGCTCGAGCTGAAGTAAAAAAGTTTTCGTACGCAAATAAAGTGAACCCTGGCTCCATCCAAAACATAGTGCGTTCAAAGACACTCCAAACTACAGTAAGTAACATCGGCATTGCAAAAAACATTATGAAAAAAACAACGGGTATGTAAAACACCCACTTCTGAAGGCCATTTTCTCCAAATAACTCTTGCCACCAAACCGAAGGGGCCGAGATATCTCGGCCCCTTCTTATGCTTGACATATTTGATGTCGTTTTGTTTTCTTTCACAGCGAACTAAGCAGCCTGAAGCCTTGACCACCAGTCTTGATAGGCTCGCATATGAGTTGGAAATACGTTTTGCCAGGCATTACCCTTCACAGCAAACCGATTATTCTTTCGGGTCAGAATATCTAGTACTCTAGCCTGAACGTCTGGTGGAAAATCTTTTGGGTTAGCTTTAATGTATTCGTCAACACCTGTCATTTGCGGAGCAAACCCTAGACCCGCCAGAGTGCGCGCGCCAAACCAAGGTGATAAATAAACATTAGCTAGTTTATAATATAATTCATCACGACCGCGAGCACGCCCTCCCTTCGTCAACATAATCATGTTATTCCAGGTTTGGTGCCCTTCCTTCATCGTTCCATATCGAATGTCAGCCTTGTCGCCTGTTTTACGGTTCGCAATAATTTGGATTGGCTCCCAACATGAAGATAATAAAACCTCACCAGTTGCTAGAAGTCCAACACCATTCTGGAAACCGTCCCAAAATGTGCGGAACTGTCCTTTTTTCTTCCAATCAATAAGAAATTGACAGACAGCTTTTACCTCATCCGGTTTCATGTTAGATGGACTCTCAATATCTATTTTACCGGTTTCTTTTAGATAAATCCCCATATTTGTTAGTGTGGGACCAAAGTCATTCTGCAATGCAACTCTTCCTTTGAATTGCGCATCAAACATCATTCCCCAGCTATCAGGATGAAAACCTAACACCTTATAATCATACGCCATGGAATCTGCATTAGAGATCATGGGTGTAGAATAAACCTTTCCTTCATAGCGGATTGTGTGAGCGGCTAAACCACCCTCATTATATACAGGAAGGATATTTTTCCAATTTGGGATTTTGCTGGTATCAAGTGGTACTATAGCTTTTTGAGACGCCATTGCATCTTCCATACCACCGCCATTATCAGTAATAGCATCAAATAACTTATTGCCGTCACCAACCACCATTTTTTGTATTGCTTCATCTGCTCGAGCACTCTTTGCTGTAGCAGCAAGTTTTAGGCCACCTTGTGCTGCCATGGCGCTCCAGTCTTTTGACCCCACCTGGTGAACACCAGGATTAGCCCAAATCTTTAAAGCATCGTCCCCAGCTGCAAAAACATTAGGCGCTCGGCCAATTGTTGCGGCTGCACCAACTCCCGAGGCAGCTGTGTACATAAAAGCTCTACGTGTCCACTCTGATTGGTTCATTAGTCTACTCCCTGTTTTAATTTGTTTATCCAACAATTATTCATTATATTATTTAATAATTCAATTTAACTAATGTTTTGGGCGTTAGTAATTGTAGTTATATAAAGTAAGACCCTGAATTAAATAGTACATTACTCGAACTATAAAATCTAGCGTCTACTACGATAGTATAACGTTATGGAAGTTATATAAAATCTGAAGGCGGGGGACACCATGAAATATAAAAAAAATGAAGCGAAAGAAGCAGGTCTTGAAATCCTTAAAGGAGTCTGGACGGCTATGCCTTACTGCTGGGACTCTGATGATGAATTTGATGATAAAGCAAACAGTAGCAATATGGAGCATATTATTACTGGGCTTAAGATAGATGGGCACTACTGCTCAGGTAATATCGCCGAATTTTGGTCAATGCCAAATAAGGAGCGCATGCATGCTCATGAGTTAATGATACATGCAGCGGCGGGGCGAATACCACAAATAGCGGGTTGCCACCATCAGTCGGTGAAAGATGCAACTATGTTAGCTCAGCATGCCTGGGATGTGGGATTTGATTTTGTAATAATCCTAACACCTTATGTTGCCGCAGGTAATGATGATTCTGTTTTTGCTTTTTATGAATATATTTGTGAACGAACTGACATAGGGATAATTCTTTTTAATGTGCCACATCAATGCCATCCAATAGGTCCTGAGCTAGCAAGTCGTTTGGTGGCTTTACCAAATATTGTAGCAATTAAACAGGCTGATGCCACTCCCTCGGCAACTTTTGCATTAGAAGCAGCAGTTGGAGATAAAGTTGTAATATCTGTTGCAGATGAAGCCCCCTGGCTTCATAACATGACACAGTTGGGCCATAAGTGGTTGATAAACTATAATCCGCACTTATACCAAGTTCCAGGCTATCTTCCAATTAAAGATTATACTGAGCTCGCTCTGGCTGGCGAAATTACTAAAGCCACAGAACTTGCCTCAACTATTAAACCCTTACGTGAACTACACGCTAAGTGGATACAAGGCTATTGGCGTAAGGGCCGTATGCCAATGGCTGAAATGAAATTTTGGCAAGAGTGTATAGGGATGAACGGTGGTTCAGTGCGGCCCCCTATTGTCAATATGGATGACTCCGCTAAGGCTCGGTTTAGAGATGACTTTGAGGCAGCCGGTTTGATAACTAAGCCCGATAGTTTTGTAACTGAAGAAGCAGCCGAGTAAGTATAAAATATTGTTAACTGACGACCAGTTTTTTTAAAATAAACGTATTATAACAATCTCTGCCAATAGATTTTTTGTTTTCTTACAGTTTTGAAAAACACAAACTAGGGGATAATTATGAGCAATAAAATACGGCTAGGATTGATAGGTGCCAGCATTAAAGGAGGGTGGTCCTCGCGCTCTCATTTGCCAGCAATCTTAGCGAGTAATGAAATAGAGTTAACAGCCGTCTGTACCACTAAAGCGGAAAGTGCAGAAGCAACACGTGAAGCATATGGTGCTAGTTTTGGATTTAGTGACTATCGGGAGATGCTGGTATCTGCCGACATAGATGCTGTCGCAGTGGTTGTTAGAGTGCCATCCCATTATGAGCCCGCTAAAGCAGCTTTGGAGGCCCAAAAACATGTTTATTGTGAGTGGCCGCTTGGAAAGACGACAAAGGAAGCTATAGACTTGTTGGAGCTTGCTAAAGATATGGGTGTAACAACAGCAACTGGCTTGCAGGCTAGAGTTAATCCTACATTGATCCATATGAAAAACCTTATTTCAGAAGGATACATAGGTCGGGTTATGTCAATACAGGTTAGCTTAATGCGGGATGGTATACTATCTCGACCATCTAACAGAAGTTGGCAACGTGATGAAGGCCTTGGTGCTAACACGTTAACTATTGCTAATGGTCATACAATAGATGCTATGCGTTTTGTTGTTGGTGATCTGTGCCGTCTTTCTGCCATGATAAGCACACAAGCGGATAAGTGGTTTGAAACAGACACCAATGAACTGGTTAATGTTAGTTCGCCTGATAATGTAATTATTAACGGCCTTTTATACTCTGGTGCAGTGGTATCCTTACAGGTGAGCGAAGTGCCGTTCGCTGGTAGTGGGTACCGTATGGAAATTCATGGTAGTGAAGGAACATTGGTAGCAACCAGTAAAAATGCCCCTCAATTAGGAAAGGTTTTTTTGAGGGGAGCTAAGAAAAACAACGAACTTTCTGTAATAACTGTACCGGATATTTTAGGCTGTGTCGCTGGAGAAAAACTGGAAGACGAAGCCTTAAATGTAGGCCGGATGTATTCTGCTTTTGTTGAGTCTATAAGAGGAAATGAAAGTAATCACCCTACATTTGAAACAGCTCTGGAATTACATCGCTTGATCGATGGAATTAGGCAATCATCAAATAGCAGTAGCGAAATAGAATTTAAAAAATAATTTTTCTTAGGTTAATAGATCACTTCATAGGAGTAGAATGAGGGTATAGATAAAAAACCGCAGAAAACATAGGATTATTGATTCATATAAGTTGCAAACTTTTGGGAACTATTCTCTGTCATTAAAGTTTTGGTGGTCAGGTAATCACATAAACATCAATTACTTACGACGGAAACAGATGTTGTAAATCAACATAACGATCATCGTAATCATAACGATTAGGGGTAATGAAAACCAAAACCAATGTTTTAAAAAATCACGTAAATTCCAATCCCATACATCAGTTAGCGTGATATCTAAACCGATCCAGAATCCTACTAAAGACATCAAACAGAATATGAATAAGACTACTTTTCTCATAAGTTTAATCCCACATTAGAAGTAATTATCACACAAATTTATATGTAAAAACTCTGGCAGATTTATTACTGCATGAAAAGTGATGCCTTTAAAACTGAACAAGTGAATCTAACCTACATAGAACACTATCAACCTCCCTATAAATGTAAGTGGGTTGTTAATAACTGGGCAACATTGTCTGTCTTAACCGATACTAGGTGTTACAAAGTTTGTAGAATCTTTGTAACTTATTTTATAAATATTTTAGAGGAATTATTGTTTTCATTATAATTTTTCCTAATCTACTGATATTGATTTTAAATCTGTATAGTTACAAAGTAGTTACAAATTTTTTTGAAACCCTTGCTGGATAAGGGTTTCATCATCTAAAACTATTGGAGTAGAATAATGGCGCTTCCTGTTCATAAACCAAAACGAGAAGAAATCTTAAAATGTGTTGCTAGGTTTGAAGACATTACACCAGCTGATACAGGTCTACCTGACCAAGAGGTGGATGGTTACCGAAGAACATTTTATAACGCTTTAGGGTTTTCTCAGCCGGCCGGCGAAGGTTCATATTCACCATTAGGTGATGATGCAAAACCTTTAATTAGTCATCTTAGCCCGGGGTTTAACCTGGGTTATGTTGAGGCCACTCCTGGTCAGGGGGTTATGATGCATAACCATGATACTAATGAAACATTCGTCGTTATTTCAGGGACTTGGATGTTTGAATGGGAGGGTCATCACGGAGATGAGAGTGTTATATTGAAAGAGCGTGATATAGTTTCATTTGAACCAGGTATGCAGCGTAGGTTTGAGTGTATGAGTTCTGCTAATAATGCCGATAAAGGAGTTATTTTAGGAGTGATCGGAGGAGATAATCCTGCGGCAGAGTTTTCTCCAGAATCTATTGAAAGACTTAAAGAGCTTGGGGTCGAAGTTCAACAGGCTGCCGAGTAAATTTATTTGTTTGTAGGCAATGAAAAAATTAATTGGCCTGTAAAACCATGAGTATTCTCGAACATGTTATTGTTAGTAATCCAATATTTATTTTAACAGGTGCTGGAATTTCTAAAGAATCAGGGTTGGCTACATTTCGTGACCGTGATGGAGTCTGGTCTAAGTATCGGATAGAAGACGTGGCAACGCCAGAAGCTTTTGCTCAAAACCCGAAGCAGGTTCTAGATTTTTACAATCTACGCCGTCAGCAGATGAATGATCCTCTGATAATCCCGAATAAAGCGCATAAAGCGCTGGCCAAACTAGAAAGTTTTTGGCCGGGAGAGGTGTTATTAGTTAGCCAAAATATTGATAATTTGCATGAGCGTGGGGGAACGATAAACCTTATACACATGCACGGAGAACTTAATAAGTCACGGTGTGATAATTGCGGTAACCTGGTTTCAGGTTTAGGTGACTTAACTTCCGAGATGGTCTGCAAAAACTGTGGTTTGAACGGATGTATGAGACCCCATGTGGTTTGGTTTGGGGAAATGCCACTTTTTATGGACGAAATAATAACTTTTCTAGAACGTAGTAGGTTGTTTCTTTCTATTGGAACCTCAGGAAATGTATATCCAGCATCCGGCTTTGTTCAAAAGGCAAGGAGTGTCGGTGCAAAAACAATAGAACTAAATCTTGAAAAATCAGAGGGGGCAACACTATTCCATGAAGCTCGTTATGGTTTAGCCACAGAGTTGGTGCCAGCTATCGTGGATGAGCTAGAGAAACTTACACAGGTTTAATTCAGTAATTATTAATACTATGTGCTAACATAATCATTAGTCGTTATCCCAGAATCTCCCTACAGGGCGATCCAGTTTATAATGGTCCCGCAGTGTCTTTCCCTCGTAAGCAGTCCTAAAAAGACCACGCTTTTGCAAAATGGGAATAACTTGCTCAAT
>Ga0114996_10001937_pt1 | contig 27314 bp, 24 predicted proteins | sample ArcticOcean_MG_C_4_FD_87039 | JGI IMG/M metagenome (GOLD analysis project Ga0114996, IMG submission 87039) | Marine microbial communities from western Arctic Ocean - ArcticOcean_MG_CB4_134 | ecosystem: Environmental > Aquatic > Marine > Oceanic | place: Arctic Ocean: Canada Basin | collected... | reverse complement strand
GGAATTAAACCTGGAGAACGAGGAGAGATTGGTGGCGTGGATATCACTATGAGGCCTCCAATAGGGCAGGGTTTACAGGGTGCTTTAGTTAAGCGAAAGGTGATTGGGGTCCTTGATCAATTTGCAGACAGCTTAGAGAATCCTGGTACAGATATATATATGCATTATTCGGTTCTTGGGGATTTGTCAGACAAACCGGTGCCGTTCGTTGAGTATAAATTCAGGCTTACTGATCCATTGCGAGCCGGAGAGATAACGCGGTTGCTTGAAACAACATTTATTGAAAATGGCATGAGGGCGCACTCAATCAATGAAGTAATTGCTGAAAACCGAGCGCAAGGCGATGCGTTCAATCAGCTTTTCCAAGGTTTTATGGGGCTAGGGCTCTTAGTGGGTGTGGCAGCGCTAGGAGTTGTTGCCTTTCGTGCAGTTGTTGAAAGGCGCCAATCAGTAGGTATGCTACGGGCTATTGGATATAAGGCACGAATGGTACAGTTGCAATTACTGATGGAATCAGGTTTCGTTGCCGTGCTTGGCTCTTTGCTTGGCGTAGGTCTTGGTACTTTGATAGCTTGGAACATATTTAAATCTATAAGCAAAGAGTCCCCAGGTATGACGTTTTCCGTTCCGGCTTCGAACATTATAGTTATCATACTTATTACCTTAATGTTTTCGTTGTTAAATACGTTACTTCCGGCGTGGCAGGCATCTAAGATAACTCCTTCCGAAGCTCTTAGATACGAATGACAAATACGATCAGTATTAGGTGACTTAGGTCTGTTGTTGTAATGTTCAATTAAGGTACCCTAACGCTCAATATAATATTTAGTTTAGTTAAGGAGGACGTCATGGCCCGTGTGGAGGGAAACTTGGATGCGCTTAGGCGTGAAATAGAAAACAGTGATTTTGATGCGGTGGTTGCGATGTCCCCAGAAAATTCCCCGTATGCCTCTGGAGTATTGCTCTGGACACAGCGGTCTATTCGCGACAGGCTAGCCTTGGTAGTGTTGCCCAAGAAAGGATCTCCAACTTTGATAGTTGCGACTCAAGAGGAGGGATATTGCAGGGAGAAGAGCTGGATAGAAGACATAAGAGGGTACGTACAGGGATACAAATCGCCGATTGATGTTTTAGCTGAGGTGCTCGAAGAGAAAGGATTGGCGGCTGGCCGGATTGGCTATGAGCCTACCTATCTTAGTGTTGATTACTATGAACAGCTTGTTGCCGCTTTGCCGGAAGCGCAATTCGAATCAAGCGAGAGCCAATTTGCCTGTGCCCGCATGGTCAAGAGCGAATCAGAAATTGAAGTTTTGAAGAGAGCAGCCGTTGCCACTGAACGCGCTCTTATGGTGACTTATTCTGCAATTAAACCAGGGGATGTGGAGTCAGAGCTTGTCGCGCGTTTAGGCAGTGAGATTCTGCGGGGAGGTGCAGAACTCCCGGCTTTTCTTTATTTGACTATTGGGCCCAACTCTGGACACGCTCACCCTGACCCTACTGATTATCGTATTCAGCTAGGAGACTTGGTAAAAACGGATTGTGGTGGGTATTTCTCAGGGTATTACTCAGATGTTGCCCGCACTGCGGTTTTGGGAAAGGCTACAGAGGAACAGAAATCTATATACCGAAGAATTTATCAGGTGCACGAAGCGACGATAAAAAGCATGACCCCAGGCACACTTGCGAGCGAAGTATTCGAAGTCGCTGTTGAAGGGTACAAGGAAGCCGAGATATCCTTTTCCCTTTCATTCGCCGGTCATGGAGTAGGCTACGCAATTCATGAAACACCAATGCTTGCAGGTGATGATCACACTTCTCTTGAACCCGGGATGTTCTTTTCCGTAGAAACTAGAGTGCGTTGGCCAGGAAAGGCGGGATATCATATAGAGGATGCAGTGTTAGTGACGGAGAGCGGGCCGGAATTGATTACCAATTTCATGGATACCTCACAACTTATGGAGCTTTAGTCATTCGCTACAGTTTTATTACCCTGCCAGTTTTTGCAGCATCCTGGATTGAATCAAGCAGTTTGTGATGTTTTAACGCATGTTTGAAATCAGGCTCTAGTGGCGTATCGAAAAGAATCTTATTGGATAATCTCCTGTAAAGCTGCGCTATGTTCAGTGGTGGCCCATTCGGGACGGAATCAGGCACAAATCGGTGTTGATTTGGGATGGATATTTCCTCGAACGCTCCGCTTCCCAGATAGCGATAAGAATCTCCCACTTTTTCCTTACGGGCACCATATAGAGAGATATCGCCGTATTGGAGCATTAGTGTAGACAGACCTAACAAACTACCCTCTGACCCAAATACGTGCATTCGCCAACCTGAAGCTGGACCTGGAGTAGAACCTATGTGCGCCGAAATCACGCACCCGTTCTCCAAAAGACCGTTTACCAAAATATTGTCTGGAGCATCTACGGCCACGTCTTCGTTAGTGTCGGACACATGCCAGGTCTTCAGTTGCGTTGTTAAGTAACTTGACAACTCTGCGAAGTCGCCAATGCAGAACGCAAGAGCGTCTAGTGAGTGTCCCGCATGAATCGTAAGTACGTTACCTCCTTGCTTTCGATCTCCTTCCCAAGCGTTTACACTGTCGCGTTCTCTCCCAGTCAAGAACATGGTCATTGAGCAACTTAAAGGGGTGCCAATGTACCCGGTGTCTATCAGTTCTTTTAGATGTAGTATCCCAGGCGAGACCCGAGCCTGAAGTCCTACAATATTCGGCAAGCCCGTGCTGTTAGCTAAGCTGGTCATTTTAGTCGCTTCTTTGGAATTTGCGCCCAATGGCCACTCTGTGAAAACTGACTTACCTGCTTCAAGAGCGGCAACAGTCATTTCGTAATGTAGAGGTGCCTTTACACTGACGCTTACTAAATCGACTTCGGTATTGGCTATAAGCTCTCGGTAGTCACTATAACCGTAAGGAGCGTTCAAGTCGCTAGCGGCCTTAGCAGCCGTTTCCGGCTTTGAAGTACCTACAGCGATGAGTTCGTACTCAGGCAAGGCTGCGATTGCGGGCGCATGGGCCAGACCACCCCAGCCGTAAACTCCACTGCCTCCTAACAATCCCACTCTGATTTTCTTGACCATTGTCACTCCTTTTCATTTGCTGACAATCTGACACAGATAGATTTAAGTATGCATTTAATTCGATGCTTTGTGAATCTTTTGAGCGAAAGCAGGTTTAACGGTTTATTAGCAGGTATAAAATTCAACGAGAATTTTGTTGATGTGCACTTACATACGAATGTGTTAGCCTAGCATTGAGAGTTGCGGTAACTAAGAGGAAACTAATATGTGGCAAATGACGGCTGATGATGTGGAATCCATTGCTATCGGCGCAGGCATTTTGGGTACGGGTGGTGGAGGCAATCCTTATCTTGGAAAGTTGCGATCACAGCGAGCAATCGGTGATCACGGGCCTGTAACGGTTCTCGCCCCAGAGGAGCTGGATGACGATGCTCAGGTTATGTGTGTGGGTTTCATGGGGGCACCAACCGTTACAATAGAGAAGATTACTGGTCGTGAAGCCTACTATTCACTCAAATCCGTAGAGAAATATTCAGGAAAGAAAGTTTCGGCAATTATCTCGAATGAGATTGGCGGCAGCAATTCGATAGAGACAATAATACCAGCAACGTTGACGGGTTTACCAATAGTGGATGGTGATGGTATGGGGCGAGCATTTCCAGAGCTTCAGATGAAGAGCTTCTTTACCTATGGTGTACAGCCAACACCGCTAGCTGTCTCAGATGAAAAAGGTAACACTGCTTTAATCACTGAGGCGGTTGAGGCAAAGTGGGTTGAAAGAATGGCTCGTGCTGTGACAATTCAAATGGGTAGCGCTGCTGGATACGCTTTCGGTCCGATGTCTGCTGAACAAGTCCGTAAATCAGCAATCCCTAACACGATCACTTTAGCGAAAACGCTAGGAGAGTCTGTTAGGAAAGCCCGTGCTCAAAAAGGGGACATAGTCTCATCGATTATATCTACGCACCCTGGGCGGATTCTATTCCAAGGCAAAATCGTAGATGTTGAGCGTAGAACTACGGCGGGATTCGCGAGAGGCAAGATGGAACTGGAAGGCATGAATGAATACAAAGGGGCTGCTATGAGCATTGAGTTTCAAAACGAAAACTTGATTGCTTGGCAGGGAGGGGCGGTTGTTTGTATGGTGCCAGATTTGATCTGTGTAGTTGATCAGGAACAGGGCGAACCTATCACCACAGAATTATTGCGATATGGATTTCGAGTTACTGTATTGGGATTCCCCGCTGACAGTTTATGGAAAACTGAAAAAGGACTAGAAGTTGTTGGTCCTAGGGCTTTTGGATACGATTTGGACTATACACCTCTGGAATTAGAGTAAATGAACTAAGGAGTAGCTGATGTCCACTAAGTACGATTTGTTACTGAAGGGAGGGAACGTAATAGATCCTGCGCAGCGTTTGAATGGGCGGATGGATATTGCATTTATTGATGGTAAAGTCGCATCGATTTCTGAACAAATCCCTTCCGAAACAGCAAATAATGTGGTCGCGGTGAATGATAAGCTGATAATGCCTGGGCTCATTGATCTTCACGGACACTTTGCTCATAAGATCACTCCGTTTAGGGCAGATCCTGACACTACATGCCTTCCTATTGGAGTTACCACGGCAGTGGATACCGGCAGCACTGGCTGGATAAATTTCCCTGGCTTTAGGGCTTATGTGATGGAGAGAGTAGAGACCAGGCTTTATGCGTTTCTTCATCTGTCTTCACTGGGAGTGACCACCGTTCTGACGTTAGGCATTCCTGACACTGAGGATTTTAGACTGGCTAGAGAAGAAGAAGCAGTTCAGTGCATAGAGGAAAATCGGGACCTGATACTCGGCATCAAAGTTCGCCTTTCACCACACGGCACTACGGCTGCTAACGCGGTTCCCTCAATGGAAATGGCTAGAAGAGTAGCAGAGAATACCAATACCAAAATTATGGTGCATGTAATGGATTCTCCCTTACCTATGAAACAAGTGTTCGATTATTTAAGGCCTGGCGATGTTGTAACACACGCATTTCATGGCACAGAGCATAACATAACAACAGATGGAAACAGATTGAGGGATGAGGCATGGCAAGCCAGAGAGAAGGGCGTTATTTTCGACACTGGTTGCTTTATGAGGCATTTTTCTTTGCCGTTATGTAGGGCTGCAATTGAGCAAGGGTTCGATCCTGATACTATAAGCACAGATATAGTAGGACCGCGCCCAGGCACGACTTGTTATAACCTTTTGGAGGTAATGTCAATTTTCTTGGAACTAGGAATGAAAGTTGAAGAAATCGTGCGGGCTACTACGATTAACCCATCTAAGGTAATTGGTGATAAAGGCTTGGGAAGTCTTGCAGTAGGTTCAGTGGGTGATGTGGCCGTGTTGGACATAGTTCCAGGCAATTTTTCTTATGAGGACAAGCTCGGTGATTCGATAAGGGCCAATAACCGTTTTGAACACGTCGTTACTGTGAAAGATGGCGCTATTTGGAATCCTACTGTAGGTTGAGCTATTGACTAAATTTATCAACGAATATATATCAGTGATAATAATGGAGGTGAGATATGCCGAAGAAAACGATTTATGAGAAGAGGAATGGGATAGCCTATTTGACTGTTAACAACCCGGAGAAGGCTAATGTTATGGACTCTCAAGTCATGGAAGAGATGGCGGAGGAATACCGAGATTTCTGGGAGGATCGTGACATGAAAGTGCTGATCCTTACTGGAATGGGCGATAGACATTTTTCCGCTGGGCATCACATACAGCCTCCTCCTCCAGGGCAAAGTTATACAGATATACGAATTCAAAGGAATGAGGGGTTCTTTTGGCCAAGAGCTCAGACTGTAAACGGTAGAGAGATTGCCGTCTTTGGCGGGGGTACAGATTTCCCAAGAGTTTGGAAACCTGTCATTGCAGCAGTAAATGGTTGGGCTGCTGGGGCTGGTCTTTACATGCTGCTCCATACTGTTGACATAAGGATAGCTTGTGAGGAACACGCACGTTTCTATTTTGCGCTTCTCTCAAACAGGGGAGGGATTGGGAGTGGGCCGTCCGCCACACATCTGACTCGACAGCTTAATTATGCCCATGCGATGAAGATGTTACTTACAGATGAGCCGATAGACGCCAAGGAGGCCGAGAGAATCGGACTTATTTACGAGACGGTTCCACATGATCGGCTAATGGCTCGTTGTGAGGAGCTTGCCGAGAGAATAAAGCAGATGCCCCCTGTGGCCGTAAGAATGTTGAAAGAGTTCGCAGTCAAGAGCAGAGAGTTGCCGGAACAGGCAGCGTGGGATATGCAATACACGTACAATCACATGGTAGCTCAGTTGTCTACCGATGGTGATGATGCAGACGCTGCATTCCTAGAGAAGAGGTCACGGAACGTACAGGGTAATTTGCGTGGATAATGCCTAAAGAGGTAAAGAGTGCCAAATTGGCAGTTGATTATTAATCAGTAATTTGATTTGCTACCGGACTCCGTGTGGCTTGGGGTTCGGTAGCAACGGTGGTTTGTCACTAGGCACCGTCAAAATGGATCTCTTCCGCCTGCTCCCTTTGGAACTTAAGGTACTCGCTACGAGTCATGTCCAACTTGGCGCTTGATATCACTTTCTTCGCTGGCGAGGCGTCACTGTGTAGTAGATCGATTGTGAAGGTTGCGTAAACCTTCGCAGTGTTTATGATGGTGTTCTCCCAATCTTCAACTAAGTAGTCTTTGCCGTGCCCTACGCCACTGATACCCGCAACGTTGAATCCTAGAGTGGGAAGCACATAACTTAAGTCACCAAGGTCTGAGGAGTGACCTATATTGACGTCGTCTGAGACAATTTGAAGATGATCGTTGCCGATGACGTACTGGGCACTTTCTATGAAGATGTTCTTCATAGTTTTGTCGTTGTGAATGGGGAAATAACCGGGTATGGTATTAATGTTGACCTTCGCTCCAACTGCGAGAGCCCCAGCCTTAAACGACCTGTCTAGTCGTTTATTGTTCTCATGAACCGACGATATAGAGCCTGCACGGACTCTCCATTCGAGGCGGACATCTGATGGAATTGCGCTCACCGCGTCTCCTCCTCGATTTATGATTCCATGGAAACGGACCATTTCATCGTCTCGAAATGTTTCCCGATTCGCATTCATAGAATGGATCGCGACCATAGCTGCGTTAAGAGCGTTAATTCCGAGATGAGGAGATCCTCCGGCATGTGCACCGTGGCCCTCATACTGTACGAACTTTACTACGGACCGTTGCAGGTACCCCCGACAGACATCTTCATAGGCCTAGGCAAATCCCCGGTGTGCATTCGGATTGCCATGTCCATATCATCAAATTCATCCAGCTTTATTAGTTCCTGTTTACCCCCGAGAAACTCTATTTTGCCTGCAGATTTGAGTTTTAGGCGATTTTCAACTTCTATGAATTCTTCTGCTGGGACAGCGAATGGAACTATGGTCCCTGATAGTGATTCCAGTACAGACGAATCGACTAAACCGATGAGTGCGCCAAGCATCGACCCCATTTGAGCATGGTGGCCACACGCGTGCGCCGCACCTGTTAATGGATCTGAAAATGGGTGCTCCGGGACGCGTAAAGAGTCCAGCTCTGCGAGTAATCCGACTGATGGGCCAGGTCCAGCACCCCCCCCCCCCTTATACTTCCTTTTACTCCAGTTAGGCCTATGCCATGACGATAGGGTATGCTTAATTTATCGAACCACGTTCTGGTGACTTTGGAGGTCCTGATCTCGTTCCATCCAGTTTCGGGATGCTTCAAGATGTCTTGGGCAAGGTAGATAATTTCAGCTTTATGCTGGTCAATAGCGGTAATCGCACGCCGTTTGGCTTCTTCGTTGGTAAGCAATTTCCCTTGTCGACTTTTCCTCAGGTGTATAACAGAAGACTATCACGGTTCTTATACGAGTCCAAATCTCTAAGGAGACCTTTGGCAATATGCCTAGATAATTGCAGGAAGGAAAGCTTGAAGTGCCGATGAAACTAGGAGGAAGCTATACTAGACAAGACGGATGATTGTTCTATTTCCCCCAACAAAATGCCGTGGTCATTTACGACGGCTACGGGCGTATTCTGTTTTGCTACTAGTGGTATCACGTCGTCTATGAGTGTATATTTGAGTACCCGCGGGCAACTCTTGTTGATCGCACGATTAGAAGTTTCAAACCCTTTTTCCACTGCGCTTTCTACTTGGGCTAGATTTAGAGCACCTAACAGTTCTCCGGTTTCAGCTACCACAAACGTGTAATCCAAGCCTTCGGATTTCATGATTTGGAGGGCTTCGGCCGGGCTTTGAGACTCCTGTATTGTTGCTTTGGGTTTTTTCATTATGCTGCCCACTTTTAGCACTTTCGTTTTGCTTATGTCTCTGACGAATTCTTTGACGTAGCCATCGACGGGCTTGGTCACTATCTCCTCTGCCGTGCCTTGTTGGATAATTGCCCCATCACGCATAATGGCTATGTGGTCTCCGAGTTTCAACGCCTCATCTAGGTCATGAGTTATAAAAACTATGGTTTTCTGGACTTGGGCCTGAAGAGTGATTAATTCGTCTTGCATTTCCCTGCGAATTAATGGATCCAAGCCGCTAAACGGTTCATCCATAAGCATTATTTCGGGGTCAAGAGCCAAAGCTCGCGCTATGCCCACCCGTTGTTGCATACCACCGCTCAACTGATATGGATACGAATATTCCCAACTGGACAGACCGACCTTGTCGAGAATTTCACTTGCTATTTTATGGCGCTCTAATTGCTCCATGCCTTGGACTTCAAGTCCATAAGCGACGTTATCAATGACATTCTTATGAGGAAGTAGCCCGTAGTGTTGAAATACCATTCCAATCTTTTTTCTACGAAAAGCGATTATTTGTTCATTGTCATATTGGAGAATGTCTTCGCCATCTATCTCGATAATCCCATCGCTCGGCTCTACCAACCGGTTTAAAGCTCTCACAAGAGTAGATTTTCCTGACCCCGAAAGTCCCATAACTACAAATACTTTCCCAACCGCTACTTCGAATGAGACTTCTCTCATAGCTATGACATGTCCGGTTTTTTCCTGAATCTCCGCTTTTGAAGCGGTTTTAACCCAGTCTTCTTGTAGCAAGGCTTTGTCATTATTGCCGAATAACTTCCATAGGTTGCGGACTGAAATCCTGATATCTGGAGCACTTTCTACTGCCATAAAATCACCTCCCTCATTGTGGGGCTGTTGGTGTTGAAGGCTCAGCCTCAAGGAACTCTCCCGATTGTCGACCAAGTTCCTTAGGTTGCACCAAGCATATCCCTTCAGAGAAAACCCAACGCTGGGTGGCTCGATCGAGCCACCCAGCTATTAATCTAAACCTAATTAGATAAAGAGACTTACTTAGCTGCTAAAGCGTCCTTAACCTTCTTGGCGTTGGCATCAGGCATCCAAGTTGTCCAGATATTCTCGTTATTCTTTAGATAGTAGACGGCTGCCTTTTCCCATTCGCCTGCGATCTCATTGTCGACTGCCCAGGCGGCGGTCTTGTTTATGGGCTGCAAACCAACATTCATCTTGCTCAGCAAGGTGTAAATATCGGAATCCAGGTCCTTGAGTCCACTCCAGACACCCTTGTTTATTGGAAGAGTTTCATATGCACAGGCTTCCTTTGCTATGTATGTCTTGTCATCTCGACTCTTGCCTACTTCGTCCCAGCAAGGCTTGTTGTAGGCTGGTTCTTCAATTACGTACCAGTCGTACATACCCATTATCGCTGTAGGCGCCCAGTAGTAGCCGAAAACGCCCTGACCCTTTTTCTGGGGACCGGCCAATGCTGCTTCCATTGCCCCGGAACTACCTGGGGATATGATGTTGTAGTGATCTGGTACGAGGCCGTAAGTGACTAGTTTGGCTCTATTGATCTCAGCACACTGCCAACCAATTACACAGTTCATGAAAAGACCCTTGGCTTTGTCTTCAGGGTCTGCTAGCGCTTTCTTGACCGCTGGTTTTTTCATGTCGTCAATGGTCTTTATCCCGTGCTCATCAGCGAATGCTTGCGGGACCATGAAGAACTGCGGGCCACCTTCGTACGTCGCACCAAGGTTTTCCAGAGTACCTGCTGCAATTGACTCGTCGTGCCATTCGATGATGTTCTGTTCCCACATCTCCATGTTCACATGCATATCACCTTTGGTAAGACTTGCCTGCATAATCGGCGTAGTCGTCTCAATGGTTTCTACAGGATTACCATAACCGTTCTCGATTACAAATTTTGCTATCGCATTGTTTATCCATTGCGACTCAAACTGTTGATCTGCGAACTTAATGGTGGGTTTGGCTGCTTCAGAACAACCTACGGTGGCTAAAGCCACCAAAAGACCGGCTAATGCCAGCCCGCTGAATCTTACCGAACTACTGAACAATTTTTTCATGATTTTTCTCCTCCTTTTGAAGTTCCATGAATTTTCTAGAGCTTATTTTTACGTGACCTTTGACTCTCGTGACTTTCCTACACTTTGAGTAATACGGTCAATCATTATCGCCATCATTACTATACCTAGTCCTCCAAGGAACCCTCTTCCCACTTCCAGTCTGGCTATCCCGTTCATCACTTCGATCCCGAGCCCTTTGGCTCCGATCATTGAGCATATGACTACCATTGCCAATGCCATCATAATGCATTGATTTATGCCAGCCATTATTGTCGGCTTTGCCATTGGGAGCTGGACTTTAGTTAGCAGTTGGCGCGATGTCGATCCGAATGCTATGGCTGCTTCTACGACCTCTTTATCTACCTGTCTAATTCCAAGGTTTGTTAAGCGAATCAGAGGCGGAATCGCGTATATGACTGTTGCCATAACTGCAGGTGTCTTACCGAGACCAAATAACATAATCGCAGGCACTAAATACACGAAGCTTGGCATAGTTTGCATTGCGTCTAAGATAGGGCGACTTATTGCATCCATTTTGTCACTCTTAGCACCAAATATTCCGATTGGAAGGCCGATTGCGATTGCGATAAGAGTCGCTGTGAAAGTTATTGCTAGTGTCTGCATTGCAAAATCAAATAACCCCAGTATCGCCAATAATAAAAACAGTACGGTTGTCAATATTGCTATATTCCGGCCAGCGGTTCGCCAGGCTATGTATACTGTTACGCCGATTACCAGCCACCATGGCATTGAAAGCCATTGAGGCCACCCGTAAGAAAGAGGTTCTCCCATCAGAAATTTTTCCAGTGGAACCAGTAAAGCCAACACGCCTGCGTTAATAGCTCTAAATAACGGGTCAAAGTTGATTACAACCCAGTCTACCCAACCGTCCATTAGGCGACTCAGCTGGTACCCAATTTCTAGATTTTTAGGAAAATCGAACATTCTATACGTTCACTCGTGCATATTTGCGGTGGCTTTCTTGGTTGCCTTGACAGAAAGAGAGGCTAGTCGAGATGGCGCATGTAGTCCAAGGAGTGCTATAAAGCGTAATAGTTGGAAAAATCATCAAGTAAATCAGACTCCACCACGCAGGTGTGCTGATCTAATAAGCGGCTGCTAGCCGACTACAAACCTCATCATAGTTAGGATCCCCCCCGTTTCTATGCTTTCAGCGCATCAATCTATTAGAGTCTGGCGTTAAAGTCAACTTAAGTTTTGATAAATTGCCGGATTGTTCAGATTGCTCCTCTATTTGATTCAAATCTATATTTTGTTGGTTTATAATTTTCACGTGTCACTGATCTATGATGATTTAGGAGGATTCACTACCAACATGTGCGCGGAAAAAAATCCTAACCAACGTAAGGCCGCTATAGTGGTTATGGGATCCCTTAATTTTGACCTGATTGCAACTGTTCCAAGGTTTCCAAACCCAGGGGAATCATTAATTGGGAGAGAGTTTTACACTTCCTCCGGTGGAAAAGGGGGCAATCAGGCAGTTGCTGCAAGTCGTTTAGGGGCCGAAGCTTTTATGGTAGGGCGTGTGGGAGATGACAATTTTGGAGCTGAGATGCTCGAAAGCTTACATGTTTATGGAGTTAACACCTCTGGAGTAACCGTGGAGCCTGGGTTCCAATCGGGTATAGCACACATAACGATAGACGAAAGCGGTGAGAACAAGATCGTAATTGTGCCTGGGGCTAACTCAAGTTGTGACGAATCCGAGATTGAGCAAGTCAATCTACGGTTAAGATTTGCAGATGTTTTGCTTCTTCAACTTGAACTTCCATTGGAGTTGTCGATGAAAGCGGCTAATCAAGCGAAGAATTTGGGAAAGATCGTAGTGTTTGACCCTGCTCCTGCAAAAGCTCTGCCGTTGAGTACATATGGAAATATAGACTACTTAATTCCGAACGAAACCGAGGCGTCGGTTTTGGCAGGGTTTCCGGTGGAGGATCCAATAAATGCTGTTGATGCAGCTGTTCTTTTGAGATCCCAGGGTGTTGACACAGTTATTATTAAGATGGGAGACCAGGGAGTATCGTACGCTACTGACGGAGATAAGGGCCATCTACCCGGATTCAGTGTAAAAGCTGTTGATACGGTTGCGGCGGGTGACGCTTTCAATGGTGCGTTTTCTGTTGCCATTGCAGAGGGCAAGTCACTTCGAAACGCGATCACTTGGGGTATGGCTGCAGGAGCTTTAGCCGTTACCAAACGAGGGGCTCACTCTTCAATGCCGTCACGCAACGATGTCGAACGGCTTATATTAGAGCAATCACGTTGATTTACCCCGAGACGTGAGTGGTAGGAGTACTCCGTGGAAACGTATCTCGATTACTCTTGTTCATAGATGACCTCAGTGTTAGGCTTTGGCAACTCGGGAGGTGTGGCTATGGCTTTGGAAGGTAAGGCACATTTAGAGATTACGTACTGTTCTGTCTGAAACTATTTCGATATGGCCTCTTGGATAGGGGCAGAGTTTAATCGGCAATTTGGGGGCGATATTCGCATTACTCTTACGCCGGTTACCGAAGGGCGCTTAGAAGTGTATTTAGACGGGAGTCTAATATTTGACCGTAAGAAGGCTGGTAAATACCCAAGTTTACCTGAAGTGAATCAGATGAAGCTCGATGCTCAGGAACAAATTCCTGCCCTTGCAAAATAATTACTGGAATAAAGGGATTTCTGAAAACTATTAACTGACACAGAAGATGATTAATTTATCCGGCGTAAATACGCTGGATAAAGGATTTGAGGTAAGTGTTATGGATGGACCGCTATCAGGATTAAGGATAATAGATTCCACTACTGTCTACGCCATGCCAACCGCTATGTATATCCTGGGAGACATGGGTGCGGAAGTTATAAAAGTCGAGAATCCAGTCGCCAGTCGAGTTAGGGCAGCGAGCGTTTTCCCAGATAACGACCCAGGCGAGAAACCTTGGAACCGTGATGGAGGCTTCCATAGGCTGCATCGTAGTAAATACAGCATTGCCTTGAACCTCAAGCAGCCGGAAGCTGTGGAAGTTTTTAAAGACTTGGTTCGTACTAGCGATGTATTGGCCGAAAACAATCGCCCTGGAGTGATGGCTAGATTGGGGCTAGATTACGAAAGTTTGTACGAATTGAATCCTCGTCTTGTGTATTTTTCATTTTCCGGATTCGGGCAAACAGGACCCTGGAAAGACTTCCAAGGTATCGGGCGAATGTTTGAGTTGACCTCTGGAGTTAGTCAGTTTACGGGTTACCCTGAAGAAGGTCCCCGTAGGGTTGGAGGGGCTTGGTTTGACCCGCCGAATGGATGGATGGCGGTCTTTGCCATACTTTCAGCCTTACATCACAGAAATCTTACCGGAAATGGCCAAAGAGTTGATTTTTCCATGTATCAAATGGGAGTTGCGACTGTAGGAGACGCAATTCTGGACTATATCGCAAATGGGCGCAATGGGCAGATAATGGGTAATCGCCACCCATTTTTAGCCCCATATGGTGCCTATCCTTGTAAAGGCGAAGACCAGTGGATAGCTATAGCCATTGAGAATGACAAACAGTGGCTCGAGCTTTGTAGATTGATGGGTTCACCTCTTTGGGTTAAGAGCGACAAATTTAGCGATGGTTTGTCGCGATGGCATAATCAGGATGAACTCGATCATCATGTAGGTGCATGGACCAGCGGCTATTATCACACAAAATTGATGACTTTATTGAGCGGAGCACATATTCCGTCTGGCGCTGTAATGACTGCAGAGGAAGTGTTGACGGACTCTCATATGAAGGAGCGGAAATTTTTCGAAGAAGTTACTTTTCCGCCTAAATCTAGAATGGGCAGTCGTGTATACACGGGTAGTCCGTGGAAGATGTCCCAAACGCCTAGCTATATAAGGAGACCGCCTCCAGATCTTGGTGAGCATAATGAATTTATCCTGACTGAGATGTTGGGGCGTAGCAAATCTCAGATTGATGAACTTTATTCGTTGGGCGCTATTACTAAAGAGCCTGTTCCATTACCTAAACCCGAACCTAAGAAGTCGGAAGCGGAGTTACTCGCGATCAAGGAGAAAGAAGTCAAAGATGGCACTTTGGCGGGCTATGATCCGGACTACAAAAGCAAGTTGGGGATGAAATAATGACCAAAGGGGCATTACATAACTTTAGAGTTATTGACCTTAGTAGCTATATCGCCGGTCCTTTCTGCGCGAGACTTTTTGGGGATTATGGTGCTGATGTTGTCAAGGTAGAGCACCCTGGGGCTGGAGACATGGCAAGATCTTTCGGGCCTTTTTTTAAAGATGACCCTCATCCCGAAAAAAGCCTTCTATTCCTTTATCTAAATTACAATAAACGTGGTATCACACTTAATTTGAACAACTCTTCTGGGCGTAAGTTGTTCAAAGAACTCATTAAGAGCGCCGATGTTCTGATAGAGGACTTTGACCCCGGATATCTCGAGGAACGAGGCTTAGGTTATGGTTCGCTTGCCGCAGTTAATCCTGAGCTGGTCATGACGTCCATAACGCCGTTTGGACAGACTGGCCCCTATAAGAATTACCCTGGCAGTCATATTGTCTATGAAGCTTTGGGTGGAGTGATGTATACGAGTGGTGCTAGTGATAGGGCTCCACTTGCCCATGGCCATCCCCAAAGCTTGTACATAGGGGGTGTTTCTGCTTCTCACTCTACGTCTGCGGCCCTTTTTGCTAGGAATCAGATCGGCTGTGGTCAGCACGTGGATGTCTCGCTAACCGAAGTGGTGGCTGCACATCATACTGGTCCAACCACAAGATATGCCTATACCGGTGAAATTGAGAGACGAGCTCCCCACAACGAAGCTGGATCTGCCAAAGGGGGGGCACATTTTGAAGGAGTTATACCGGTCAAAGATGGTTTCGTGGGGGCAACTTTTCAAAGAGGTGCTGGTCGTAGGGGTACGCTTGCTGATTACCTGAGATTAGTCGGAAGGCCAGATCTTCTTAAACCCGAATATGAAGAATCATTACCGGCAGGACGACTTACAGATGAACAGGATCAACTTCTGTTATCTGTCCTAAAGGATTGGGGTAAATACGAGTATTTTACAACCGCAGCTTCAGAAAGTTGGGTCGCTGCGGTTGTCCAGAACTCTGGAGATTTGGCAAATAACCCTCATCTCCACGAACGAGGATTCTATACAGAAATGAAACATCCCATTGTTGGGAAAATTCAGATTCCTGGAGAGATTTTCAGATTGCCCGAAAGTTCATTCAAACTACGTTATCCGACGCCACTTTTAGGCGAACATAATATTGAAATGTACTGTGGTGACCTTGGCTATTCTAGGGAAGATTTGGTCAGACTTCATCAGCTAGGCGCTGTCTAGGGTGAGGCCCGTAATGGCAGAGGTTAATCTTGAGATAATCTCGATTTTGACTACCATACCAGATTAATAGGATTCTAAGGAGGTCAATATGGACGATAAATCTAAGCAGAAGATTCTTTGTGTTCTTTATGAAGATTCGGGGAAATATCCGCCAGAATATTCGAGGGAAACGATCCCAGTTTTGCCCCATTACCCAGATGGTCAAACTATGCCTTCGCCACGCTCGATCGACTTTACACCTGGCCATCTACTCGGATCGGTTTCAGGTGAGCTGGGATTAAGACGATTTGTTACGGATCTTGGCCATGAACTTATTGTGACATCGGACAAAGACGGTCCCGGGTCAAAATTTGAGAGAGAGTTGCCCAGTGCTGACATAGTTATATCCCAGCCATTTTGGCCTGCATACCTTACTGCAGAGAGGATCGCAAGATCTCCTAACCTGAAACTGGCTATAACTGCCGGTATCGGGTCGGATCATGTCGATTTGCAATCTGCAATTGATGCTAACATTACGGTTTGTGAAGTTACCTGGTGTAACAGCATTAGCGTTGCTGAGCATGCCGTTATGCAAATGCTGGCTTTGGTTCGTGATTATATACCGCAATACCAGTGGGTTGTTAAAGGTGGCTGGAATATTGCCGATGCTGTCTCAAGGTCATACGACATTGAGGGGATGAATGTCGGTGTAGTGGCCGCGGGTCGCATTGGTCTCGCTGTTCTAAAACGGATGAAGCCATTTGACGTCAAATTGCACTACTTTGACAGACATAGACTAGCTCCGGCCGTTGAAGAGGAGTTGGGACTGACATTTCATGAGAACGTCGAATCTTTGGTTAGTGTTTGTGATGTTGTTAGCATTCATTGCCCTCTCCATCCTGAAACGGAACACATGTTTAATGACGAGCTCATTAGTAAAATGAAGCGTGGTTCTTACATTGTTAACACAGCTCGTGGAAAGATTTGTGACAGAGACGCGATTGTCAGGGCTTTGGAAAGCGGGCATCTTGCTGGATATGCTGGTGACGTTTGGTTCCCGCAGCCGGCTCCTAATGATCATCCTTGGCGAGCTATGCCAAACCATGCGATGACCCCCCACACGTCTGGCACATCGTTGTCAGCACAGGCTCGTTATGCAGCGGGTGTTAGAGAAATTCTAGAGTGTTGGTTTGACGGAAGACCAATAAGAGATGAGTATTTAATTGTACAGGGGGGAGGACTGGCTGGAGCAGGGGCTCATTCCTATACAGAAGGGAATGTGACGGCTGGGTCAGCTGACGCATCACGCTACAAAAATAGGTCTGGCTAATAAGTCCCTCTCCACAAAATCCAATAGTTTCCTTAATCGTAAGAAGGAATGGCGACCCGGATGGGATTTGAACCCACGATCTCCGCCTTGACAGGGCGGTGTGTTAAGCCAGACTACACCACCGGGCCGAATGGGAAACATTATACTGAAGCTTTTCTTTTTAGAAAAGAGGTCATGCACCTTTTTCAATTTGTTCTCGTTGCCAATCGGAATCTACATCGTTGCCGTAAAATTTCTCTGGATTCTGAACTGCCCAAATTTGCTTTCTGATCACCCAGTTGTCGGGCTCTAGATCTCTGCCTTTTTTCCATTCCTCAAGGGCTTCTTTGGTCTTGCCTTCCTTGTAGTGATTAGTCCCGATTTGGAAGTGCTGGATGGCCTGTTGATGATCTGGCCCTCCCATGACATCTTCTTGCGTACGATTGGCTAGCCAATCTGAAGAAGCCCCTTCGGCCCAAGTGTATACGATGTCACGGAATTCGGGTTTTCTTATCTCGAAACCACCATATTTTTGGTAGTTGAGTATTCCTTGTTCGTCGATAAGGAGTCCGTTTGGGACTGCTTTAAATCGAAAAATGCTACTAAGTAAATTGGATTGATCAATTAGAGTGACGAAAGTTGCACCGGCTAACGTAAGATAGGGTTGTACTTTATCGGTGCCTTGGGCATCGACCGCCACACTCACTACTTCGATATTCTTGGATTTATATTTTGAGTAAAAGTCCTGCCATACAGGCAGTTGGTTGCGGCATACTCACCAGGAAGCCCACATAAATAGTGCGACGCGTTTCCCCCTGAAATCTGATAGCCTTGTCGACTCCCCGCTTACCGTAGGTAGTCTAAAATCTGGAACCTCAGAACCCACCAGCAACTGTCCATAGTTCATATGACAACGCTCCTTTACTGTTCATATAGAGGTGATTGTAACTTTTTTTTGAAAGCGAGGAAACCGACTAAGATGGATTGAATCGGCTAAGTCTAAGTGAATTAGTTATCACTGTTACTGAACTCATAGCCATAGCTCCGGCAGCTAGGACTGGGTTAAGGAATCCATAATTACCCAGAAAATATTGCAGTGAGTTTGGTACGGTTCCATTCGAGAAGAATAAGTAGAGAACTCCAGCTGCTATGGGAATTAGTCCAGTGTTATAGAAGAATGCCCAAAATAGATTCTGCTTTATGGTTTTAATCGTAGCTCTTGAAAGCTTGATGGACTTGGGTATTCCTCTAAGGTCTGATTGCACTAACGTTATATCGGCCGCTTCGATTGCTATGTCAGTGCCGGAACCTATCGCTATGCCTAGGTTAGCTTGGGCTAAGGCAGGCGCGTCGTTTATGCCGTCTCCTACCATAGCAACGATTTTCCCTAGTTGTTGCAGATTTTTTATTGCCGCAACTTTCTGCTCAGGCATCATTTCTGATAAAATTGTGTTTATCCCTGCTTGATTAGCAATAACCTGGGCTGTACGTGGGTTGTCGCCAGTTAACATCACCAGATCCAACCCCATTCTCTTCATTTCTTTAACAGATTCACTTGATTCGGGTCGTAAGCTGTCAGCCACAGCTATGATTCCTTTTACCTCTTGGTCAACAGCGATGAAAATTGGCGTTTTGCCATCTGCGGCCATGTCTATCGCTACTTTATCTAGCTGCTCAAGCGGATATCCGTTGTGCTGCATAAGTTTGCGGTTTCCCATAGTAACTGAGAAGCGACCAATTTTGGCTTCGACACCTTGTCCAGGTAACGCTCGGAAGTCCCGGGGTTCGCTGACTTCGATGCGGCGTTCTTTGGCGCAGTTGACTATTGCAATGCCTATAGGGTGCTCAGAGCCAGATTCTGCGGAGGCAGCGAACCTGATAATTTCACTTTCTGGAATTCCCGTAGTTACTATATTTGTTACAGAGGGAGTTCCCGTAGTAATAGTACCGGTCTTATCTAAAATCACTGTGTCTACCTTATGTGCCAGCTCCAAAGATTCTGCGTTTCGCACAAGGATGCCGTTTTGGCTGCCTTTCCCTGTTCCTACTATAATCGCAGTGGGCGTAGCAAGCCCTAGGGCGCATGGGCATGCTATTACTAAGACAGATACCGCGTTTAGTACGGCAAATGTTAAAGTTGGTTCTGGGCCTATTAGAAACCAAGTAACAAAAGTTATAATCGCTATTGTGATCACCACTGGTACGAAGTAGCTGGCTACGATATCAACCATGGCTTGGATAGGGGCTTTGGAGCCTTGTGCTTCTTCTACCATCTCTATCATGTTAGCTAATGCGGTGTATTTGCCTATTTTGTTTACGCGGAATTCAAGATTGCCTGACTTGTTTATGGTGCCTGCATAAACTAAAGCCCCGATAGTTTTTTCCGTTGGCATGCTCTCGCCAGTAAGAGTTGCTTCATCAACTTCTGAGAAGCCTTTGGTTACTTGTCCATCTGCGGGTACTCGTTCACCTGGCTTCAGAACCACAAGGTCGTCAACGCATATTTGTTGAATGGGGACTATCCGTTGTTTCCCGTTACTTACCACTAGGGCTGTTTTGGGTTGCAGGTCTTTCAGATTTGTAATTGCCTCCGATGTTTGACCCTTGGCCCTCGCTTCAAGAAATTGTCCCAGCAGTACCAAAGTTATTATTATTGCAGCTGTATCAAAATATACTGTCGGAGTGATTCCCGGGGCATTAAAAAAACTAGGAAAAAGTGTAATGGAGGCACTGAACAAGTATGCTACGCTAGTCCCGAGTGCTATAAGTGTATTCATGTTTGTAGTGCCCCGTTTTGCGGCAATCCAAGCACGCCGATAGAACTGCCAGCCTATCCAGAACTGCACGGGCGTTGCAAGAGCCCATAATACGTACCAGTTTTGGAGAAATGAAGGTATCCATGGAAACCATGTTTTCATGCTTCCAAGGAATATGATGGCAGCTAGAAATGCCGCAATAAGGAAGTGATTGCGGTGATCCTTAATAACTTGAGTTCGCAGAAATTGTTCCTGTTCTCTGTCTTCATCTGAAATTCCGGCGAAGGTATATCCCGCTTCAGCCAGGGCAATTTTGATGTTATTTATCGTGACCAAATCTGATAGATATACTATGGCAGCTCGTTCTGTAGCTAAGTTGACATTTACAGATAGTACTCCGTGGATGTTGCTTAAGGCGTTTTCAACGTGTAAAACGCAGGCGGCACATGTCATGCCGCCCACATTGAGATTCATTTTGTGATTGGAGTCAGCATTGATTTTTTGGATTGCCATAGTTATTATTTCTCCACGAGACTATATAGACTTATAAATTCGGTTAAGACTTGTTTATCGTGACCGTCTCGGATGCCTTCTACAACGTGTGTGCAAATGACCTCCTAGAAGCTTTCATTCCACTTTTTATCGCTCGTCGAACCGCGTATGTTTGCAGGAGAATGTCGACATAATACTTTTCTGGCTCAATCATTTTTCGTATACCGGCAAGGTGGTCCGCGATGTAGTTGAGTCTTTTGAGGGCGTCCTGTTTTGTTTCGGTGAGCATTGAAGTTCTTTTTTGTAACCCTACAAGTGGGACGGGGGTATCCGGAGCATACATATGGATTCAAAGTTAATCAAGAACTCTGGATTTAATCTATATTTCTTAAAAAGTTACTAACCTTTGAGTTGAATGAATCAAGGTTGTCGGTATGTACGGCATGCCCAGCTTTCGGAATTTCCACCCAAGAAATGTGGGGGTTTTCGTTTGACATGCGAGCCGCAACTTCTTGCGACAGTATCTCAGATTCGGATCCGCGTACTACGAGCGTTGGACATGTTATAGCTTTGACGTAGTCCCAACGGTCATCAGTCCCCTTGGGTCCATTTTTCATATGATTTAGGAGTCCTGATATATCCCAGACCCAAGTAATCACTCCATTTTCTGACGCTTGCATAGAACTTTTTAATCGACGCTCCAGTGCAGGTTTGGATAATTCAGGTCGAATCTTTTTCCAATAAGCGGCCGCATGTTCCCAAGAGGGGAACATTTTTGGAGTTCTCTCCAACTCTGCTTGAATAGAAGATGAGCTTCTTATGGTTTTTTCTATGTGTGGCCCGACATCTTCTATTACTGCTGCTTTAGCGACATTGCGTGGATTGTAATACAAGTACGACATGGCTATTGATCCACCTAGCGAATGCCCAAGGAGGACTATGTTTTCGAGATTTAGCAGGTCTACTACGCTCTGGAGATCCGAACGGTGAGTATCTAAGCCGTAATGACCTTTCGGGTCCCAGTCACTAGTTCCATGTCCGCGTAGATCATACGCTAACACTTGAAAACGGTCCGCAAAAAAGCGTGCTATGCCGTCCATTGCATGAGCAAATCTGGTAACCCCATGTAAAATCAGCATGATTGGCGCGCCGGTATTGCCCCAGTCCAAGTAATGTATTGTCAGGCCGTTAATCTTTAAATATCGATCTTTAGGTTTTGCCATATATTTCTCGGTCAATTGCGAGAAGTGCTTTTATGATACAGGCAAGGATACTAATAATGGATACTTAACAGTTAGATTTTGCAGTGTGATTTGACGTATACTACTTGATTCGGGACGTATACTATTGGTTGATTCGAATTGAATCCAAACTTTGACCTAGTTGAAGGACTAGTCATTTGGTGTGAGATGCGAACTTACGTTGGAAAGCAAAATAAGTAGCGCTAGGCAAAGTAAAGTAGCGCTAGGCAAAGTAAAGGAGTATGCAGAGTTGGGTAAAATAAAAGTCGCAATTATTGGTGTAGGTAACTGTGCCTCATCCTTAGTACAGGGAGTTTATAAGTATCGTGAGGCAGCTGAGGATGGTTTCATCCCAGGCTTAATGCATAACGTTCTAGGTGGATATCACATTGGTGACATAGAGTTCGTGGCCGCCTTTGATGTAGACAAGAACAAAGTGGGTAAGGATTTGGGGAAAGCCATCTACGCGCCACCTAACAACACAGTTACGTTTCATGATGTGCCACCTATAGGAGTGAAGGTTCTCAGAGGGATGACTCATGATGGTATTGGTCAATACGTCGCTGACAAGGTTAAGAAAGCGCCAGGTGATACTGTAGATGTGGCAAAGGTATTAAAGGAAACAGGAGCTGACGTTGTAATTAACTATTTGCCTGTAGGAAGTGAGGAAGCCACCAAGTGGTATACGGAGCAGATTTTAGATGCGGGAGCCGGACTTATAAATTGCATACCTGTTTTCATCGCTACAGGAGGATATTGGCAGAAGAAATTTAAGGAGAAAAACCTACCTATAATAGGTGATGATATAAAGTCACAGGTTGGAGCGACGATAATTCATCGGATGCTGACTCGGCTGTTCCACGAACGTGGAGTGAAAGTGGAGCGCACATACCAGCTGAATTTTGGCGGGAACACAGACTTTGAAAACATGTTGGAAAGATCGCGTCTCACCTCCAAGAAGATATCTAAAACTAATTCGGTTACTTCCCAGCTCCCATACGATTTGGGCAAAGATAATGTACATATAGGTCCAAGTGATTATGTTCCTTGGCTCAGTGATCGCAAATGGGCTTACATTAGAATGGAAGGCCTGAGTTTTGGAGACGTTCCGTTAAATGCGGAACTAAAGCTGGAAGTGTGGGACAGTCCTAACTCGGCTGGTGTGGTAATAGATGCTATAAGATGTGCGAAATTAGCGTTAGATAGAGGATGGGGAGGACCTATGGTGGCTCCATCCTCATATTTCATGAAGTCTCCACCAATCCAATTCACTGATGATGCGGCTCATGATTTGGTAGAGTCTTATATTGATGGAGATGGTTCAGCTAACGAACAATTAGACATGTAGGGGTTGTAGCTGCCTATGAAGATAGCATTGGTTTCACCGTATGATTTCGGTTATCACGGAGGAGTCGTAACTCACATTTCTCAGTTAAGTGAGCAACTTCAGAAGATTGGGCACGTTGTTAAGATTTTAGCTCCTCTCGATTCATCTTCAGATGTGCGTCAGGAGAATCTCATTCCGATAGGTCGTCCCGTACCTGTTCCTGCTGGAGGATCCATTGCCAGAATATCGCTTTCAATTTGGCGAGAAAGAAGAGTGAGAGCCTTATTGAAAGAAGAGAACTTCGATGTGCTCCACGTTCATGAGCCACTCGCACCGATTTTACCACTCTCCGTTATTAACTCTTCTGAAACCGCCAACGTCGGTACTTTCCATGCTTTTCACGGCAGGGGATACATGTACTTTTTCAGTAAAGGCTTAATGAAGAGATGGTTTGATAGGTTGGACAGCCTTATTGCCGTGTCGGAACCAGCTAAGGATTACGTGAGCAATGCGTTTCCAGGTGACTATAACATCATTCCTAATGGTATTGACGTCCAGTTCTTTTCAAGGAATGTAGCGCCATTTGATGCTTTTAAAGATGGAAAGCTCAACATTCTCTTTGTTGGCCGGATGGAGAAACGGAAGGGTCTCAAATATCTTTTGCAAGCATATGGCAGATTAAAGTGGGAACATCCCGAAATTAGATTGATAGTAGTGGGGCCAGGTAATCCAGGAAATGATAACTACCGGATAATATCCGAACGAAATCTGCAGGATGTAGTTTTTGTCGGTCGGGTTACTGACGACCAGAAAAGACGATATTTCCAAACAGCTGACATATTTTGTGCACCAAATACAGGCAAAGAAAGTTTTGGCATAGTGTTGTGCGAAGCCATGGCCTCTGGCAGACCTATCGTAGCTTCAGATATACCCGGGTTTGATAGTGTTGTGACAAATGGGAAGGAAGGGCTATTGGTTCCTCCCAAAGACGATGAAGCTATTTACCTAGCGTTGAAGCAATTAATTGAAAGCCCTTCAAGAAGATTGTCAATGGGGGAAAGAGGTTCAACTAGTGTTAAGGCGTACTCGTGGCATAAATTGATGCCTAAAATAGTGGATTGTTATCATCAAGCCATAAGCCACCATTCCTCGCGGCTGCTAAAGAGCAGGGCGGTGACTCATTAGAGACAGGGTCCGCAATGCGACCGGTGACTATTTTGAGAAACCCGTTGCCGCATTCTTATACAAACTGAACATTCCTGCTGATGTAGTGACTCTGGCTGGATTTGTTCTCACAGTCTTAGCAGCTTACATGATTTACCGTAACGAAGTTTTTCTAGGTGGTCTGGTTTTTCTAGTTGCCAGCGTTACGGATATGATCGATGGATCATTGGCAAGACTAAGTGGGACAGAGACTCGATTCGGCGCTGCTCTGGATTCAATAGTTGACCGGTTAGGAGAGGCGGCTATTGTTTTTGGATTGGTCCTTTTGTTTTTAAGGACTGGTAATGATATAGGTGTGATCTTAGCATTTCTAACTTTGACCACATCGTTTTCCGTTAGCTACCTCAGGGCACGTGGTGAAGGATTAGGGATGGTAATGAATGAGAGTGGCGTTTTTACTAGGCTGGAACGAATAATAACTTGGGCAGTTGGTTTATTAACTGGTTGGATTATAGCCGCCCTGGTTGTAATCACTGTTTTCTCTCTTATAGCTATGGTACAGAGAGTGAATGCAATAAGAGTTGGGTCAAAGTAGTAGCGGTTCTAACCAGTCCTACAAGTGCCCTATAACTTCTCTTATGCTAACTATACGTGGACACGTTCTGTACTCGCTCAAGAGCCCTTCGCGATCAATCAGCAAGGGTGTAATTCCAGCATTTATTGCACCCTCTATATCGGATATTGGAGAATCGCCTACGTGGATAGCTTCTTCAGCTTTGACACCCGCTCTCGCTAGGGAAAGGCGGAAAATAGGGAGGTGCGGTTTACCGATGCCCGCATCTTGAGATGTAACTATGAAGTCAACTTTGTCTCTCAATCCCAATTGTTCTGTTATATTTGGCGCGTTCCCTCCTATGTTGCTAATAATTCCAACTGTTAACCCTTTCGATCGTAGTAAATCTAGAGTGGGTAATACGTCGTCAAACACGGCAAAACCGTAAGGTATTTCTTGGACTTTAGACCAGACCAATTGTGCAGTTTCTAAGTTAGCCTCAATCCCCGCTCCTCGAAGAATTAGCTGTTCGTATTTGGCAAAAAACTCTAACTTTTCTTTGTGTGGCATTCGTGTGATTGGGGTCGGGCTGGAATTAACTTTTGACATCAATTCATCGGCATCCAGATAGCCTTTTGCAATACCTTCGAGATTTGGAGTGAACCCCGAATTGCGCATGGCTTGTGCCTGGACCTTTTCTTTCGGTGGGTTGAATCCAGCAAGCGTACCGTAAAAATCGAAAAAGACTGCTTTGATCAATCTAGCACCAACTGTTGAGTTACTACGCATTCTAGCATGAAGTCTTCGCACCGTATGGGTGTAGTTAGGAGAGTTTTTCATTGACATGATTATTGATTGGATCATAAACTTGGTATCGGTGTTCACTGAGCACCGACAATTTCAAGGCAATGCGGGATAGCTTGAAAGCTTTCTCCTCCCTTGTCGAGGGATGTAACCCATGGGAGTTCTAGCGCAGGTCGATCAAGAAATCGCTCATTCGATTCAAAATGAGGAAATGCGTCAACGTCGTAACCTCGTACTAATTGCGTCTGAAAACTATACCAGCATGGCGGTGCAGGAAGCTCAGGGATCAGTTATGAGTAACAAGTATGCCGAAGGCTACCCTGGGCGCCGCTACTATGGAGGCTGCGAGTATGTAGACGTTGCAGAATCCATAGCAATAGATAGACTTAAACGACTTTTCGGAGCCCAGCATGTGAATGTACAGCCTCACAGCGGAGCTCAGGCTAATATGGCAGCGTACGCTGCCATATTAGAACCGGGAGACACAGTGTTGGGAATGCGGCTCGATCAAGGGGGGCATCTAACTCACGGAAGTCGCGTAAATTTTTCAGGCAAGCTTTACAACTTCGTTTCTTATGGAGTAACCCGAGAAGCGGAGCTAATAGATTACGAAGAAATGGAAAAGGTAGCCAAGAAACATGCCCCCAAGGTTATAGTTGCGGGGGCTACGGCGTATCCTCGCACCATTGATTTCGAGAGGTTTAGGGCGGTGGCTGATGACGTGGGAGCAGTGTTGATGGTTGACATTGCTCACATATCTGGTCTGATAGCGGCAGGAGCTCATCCGTCTTGTGTTTCTCATGCCCAGATAATTACCTCAACGACTCATAAAACTTTGAGAGGGCCAAGAGGCGCCTTCATTATGTGTAATGAGGAATTTGCGCCCTCAATAGATAAAGCAGTTTTCCCATTTACCCAGGGTGGCCCTATGATGCACACCATCGCCGCTAAGGCGGTAGCGTTTGGAGAGGCTTTAAAGCCGGAGTTCTCAGATTATGGGCATAATGTTGTAGAGAATGCTAGGACTTTAGCCAAATCACTTGAAAATGGAGGCCTTAGGATAGTGTCAGGTGGTACGGACAATCATTTGATACTGGTTGATCTCACTAATTTAGGTATAACAGGGCAGCAGGCCGAAGATGCCCTTGGAAGCGTTTATATAACCGCTAATAAGAATGCGATTCCGTTTGACACGAAACCGCCCCGAGTAACTAGTGGCCTTCGATTGGGCACTCCTGCACTAACTACCAGAGGATTCCGGCCTCAAGAGATGGTGGAAGTGGCCCGACTAATAGTAAAAACTTTGACCAACATAAATCATGACCCAGTGGTGGAAGAAGTACGAACGGAGGTTACAGATCTGACGTCTGGTTTTCCCGTTCCTTTAGATGATGTGGCTTAGGTTAATGTGCCGTGCCTGTGGAATCGTGATATAATCTGGGCGATGCGCTGCAATCGTGGCGCATCTCTACTTAGAAGGAGTTGAATCAATATAGTGCGTCAATACGAGTTGGTAATGGTTATTAGCCCAGAAACTAATGAAGAAGAAGCTTCCGAATTGGTCGGACGGGTGGGTAAGTTTATAACTGACAATGGTGGAGTGGTAAAAAATCAGGAAAATTGGGGGACAAAGAAGCTTGCATATCCCATTGGGCATTATCGAGAGGGAAATTATGTAATGTCTGAGTTCAATTCCGAGCCTTCCACTGCTAACGAATTGGAAAAGTTATTACGGGCGTCCCAACAATTGATCAGATATCTTGTAATAAAGCAAGATGAAAAGGTTGAAGAAGATTCGGAGATAAAGGTTGAAGAAGATTCGGAGATAAAGGTTGAAGAAGATTCGGAGATAAAGGTTGAAG
>Ga0114996_10001936_pt1 | contig 27314 bp, 22 predicted proteins | sample ArcticOcean_MG_C_4_FD_87039 | JGI IMG/M metagenome (GOLD analysis project Ga0114996, IMG submission 87039) | Marine microbial communities from western Arctic Ocean - ArcticOcean_MG_CB4_134 | ecosystem: Environmental > Aquatic > Marine > Oceanic | place: Arctic Ocean: Canada Basin | collected... | reverse complement strand
GTAGCCCATCTTCCGAACCGGCCACAAAGAACAACGGTCAAGCCGAACAGCGACCGAAAAGATTGAAATTCTAGACCTCACCGACTCCGCCACACAACGGCTTTCCGGACAGGCTCCTAGGGCGCAACAGGGCGATCAATCTGACCCGGTGCTGCTGACTCGGGGCTTCGCTGCGACCCCAGCCACTCGGATCAATCATTCGCAGCGGCTGCCATTAAATCGCCGTGGCGATGAGGCGGGCGAGTAATTCTCTGGTGGGGGTGCGGTCGTCAGCGCAGCGGACCTGGGTGATGTTTTCGCGTCGATGTAGTGATGCGGGCATGTCACCGGACGTGACGACGACGATCTTCATGTCGTTGAATCGTCGGCTCATGTTGCCGAGCCGGAAGGCTTCTTCCCGTTGACCGAATGCGGCTTCACGAAAGTCGGCGATGAATGCGGCGGCGCGATTGCAGTCGAAGAACTCTTCCACTTCATCGATTGCCTCGCAGACGGCGAATCGAAAACTGCCTTTCCCCTCCGCGGGAAGCTCGCAAATCATTCGCGTATCACAACTGAATAACGCAACGAGTGGTTTTCGCATACGATCAATTCCGCAGGGATTGAAGCGGGTCCGCGCTGACGGTCGGCGCGATGCCTGTGTCTCGATGAAACAAATCTGGTGCCGGGATTCTGCGATCGATAAAGAGGGACGGCGCAACGCACGACCCGTATGGAAGTTACACAGTACAGGGGCAACATTCCGTCGAGGATTGACGCAGGCGTGATGTGGCGTGGCGACAACAGACGTTGTCGAATCGCATCACCGCAAACACGTTGAAACCAGCCCGTCGCGCAAGCAAGGGTTTTCATTCACAACCACGATTCAGACTTTCAAAGCTCAAACCCTTGCTTGCGCTGCGGGCTGGTATCTGGCAATCTGCTTGAGGCTCAACAGAGGCTGTCCAGATCGTTATCATCCGGGGAGCAGGGCAGGGTGATTATTGAGTTCTTGTTGGGGAGAGATTGAATGGCGTCGTTTGCAGTCATTCTCGCGGCGGCGGGACGGAGTACGCGGTTTCAACAGAACAAGCGGAAGAAGCCGTTTGTCAATTTGAAGGGCCGCGCGGTCTGGCTACGGGCGGCGGAGTTGTTTGTCAACCGGGACGATGTCGTACAAACGCTGATTGCCGTTTCGCCGGAAGACATGGAGTGGTTCAAAGAAAAGTTTCGTCCCAATCTGGCGTTCTCGGAAATCGAAATTGTGGCGGGTGGAGCCGAGCGTGCCGACACGGTCCAAAATGCACTTGCCAAGGTGCGCGAGGATGTCGATTTTGTTGCCGTTCACGATGCGGCACGACCGTTATTGGTGACGGAGTGGATCGACGCAATTTTTGCAGAAGCCGAACGCAGCGGCGCGGTCATCCCGGCCGTTCCGGTCACCAGTACGCTCAAACGCGTCGCGCAGGACAAAACCATTGTGGAGACGGTTCCGCGCGATGAACTTTGGCAGGCGCAAACGCCGCAAGTCTTCCGCCGCGAGTTGCTGCTCGAAGCTTTTGCGAAGCGGGGCGACACCGAGGCAACCGATGAAGCGCGGCTTGTCGAACAGTTGGGGCATCAAGTCACAGTCATCGAAGGTTCGCCGATGAACATCAAAATCACCACCGGCCACGACTTTCGCATGGCCAAGTCGCTGCTCGATGCGTTACCGAAGAAGGCCATTCGCGCGCTGCATCCATTCGCCGATGAAGACCCACTTGGGCTGTGAATCGCGAAAGAAATATTTTCCACGGAGACACGGAGAAATGCAGGGCAATGACGCTGGCTTGCGGCGATCTTTTCCTCTCGGTGTTGAAGGAAAACGCTCCGATTTGCCGAAAGAATCTCCGTGTCTTCGTGTCTCCGTGGTTCGATTCAACGCTGTGACATGTTGCGGCTCGCGTGCGTTTCCACTGGCGTCGTCGCAAAACGGCTTGGCAAACCGGGGGGGCAGGCCGTAAAATAAGTGTGGACGTGAATTCATTCATCGCCGCCGCGATTGGCCACAGTGTAATGGTGACAGCGCAGCGGGTGGTGTACAGTTGGGCCATCGGAATTTCAGTCGGGAAATCAGTTACGCCAGAAACGGACGAGTCGATGGAGCCATTACAGATTCCCTGTCCAGAATGCGGTCGCGTACTGCGGCTGCGCGATCGGTCGCGGTTGGGAACGCGGGGGAAATGTCCGAAGTGTGCACACAAATTCGTGCTTCAGCCTTCGGCAGCGGCTGAAGACGAAGTGCAGATGGAACTGGTTGATTTGACACCCGTCGCCGCCGAGTCGCGGGCGCAGCCGGCTGTGGGGACATCGGGGCGATGGATACCAGACGAACCCGCCGCGGCCCAGTTCGAGCCGTTGCCAACAGTTCCACAAACCGTCGCACAACCGCCGGCCGAACCGTCGGTCGATTTCGACATCCGTTCATCGACGGCGGGTGGCGTCTCTCAATTGAACCGGATACGAAGTAAGAGTTCCAAGGGAAAGAAGATTGGAATTGCGGTAGGAGCGGCAACGGCTTTGGCGGTGACGCTGGTGGTGGTTGCTGTGCAAATGGGTGGCCTATCATCGGATGAAAAACCGCCGCCAACCGTCAACCGGAAATTCCAGGAAGAGAAGCAAGACCTCAAAGAGCAGTTGGTCACCGCGAAAAAGGCGAGTCCGACCAAGGGTGACCCGATCAAGCTGTTGTACGTTCCCTCGGGAGCGCGGATTATTATCAATGTCCATCCGGCAACTTTGTGGGAGAACGCATCGGCGGGTGAAGAATTTCGCGCGGGCCTTGGAGGGAAAATCAACACGTGGATGGAAGACACGCTGAAAGACATTTGCCGTTTTGAGCCGTCTGAAATCGAAGAGGCAATGATTTGTCTGATACCGGTAGGACGGACCGTCGCGCCAAAGATTGCCGCCGTGGTGCATTTGAAGGATGAACAGAAGAAGTCTGATTTGATTCTCGGTTTTGGTGCCGAACGCGACGACAGTTTCGGCCGCCCGATTTATCTGAATGACGAACATGCCTTCATCCTGATCGATACAAAGACCTTCGCCGTCGGGCCACGCGGTGACCAACAAGACATGATCGACGCAATGAAGTTTCCGCTGGTGACCGATGCGGACATCGAGGAATTGATCAACTACACCGATCGCGATCGGCATTTCACAATTCTATTCGAGCCGACGGATTTGCGGAATTATCAGGACGTGCTGGTTCCCGAAGAAATGAAGTCGTTCTTGAATCTGTTTATCGACTGGTTCGGCGAGGACGTTTCGACGGTCGCCTGGAGTCTGCATTTGGGGAATGAACAATTTCATTCGGAAATGCTGTTACGCAATGGTGGGAGTGGCGTCAGTTCTCCTCGCCGCGTGTACAAGGAGTTCGATCGCCGGTTGGACGAGTTGCCGTACGAGGTGTTGGGCGCGGTGAGCAAAATGGAACCGCAACGGTTCGGGTTTCGGGAAATTATCGGGCGTTTCCCGGCGATGGTGATGGGTTATTCGGCGGCAACAACTGGAGGTATCGGCGATCGATACGTGCAGTTGACGACCGTGCTTCCCGAACGGGCCGCACCGAATCTGGCGGTGGGGTTGTCGTTAACGTTCGCAGAGTCACTGCGGACCGACTTCACAAAGGCGGCCCCCGATTTGAGCAAGCCGAAGCTGCCGGATCTTCTAGCCGATCGGTTGAAAATGAAAATCGAGATCGATTTCCGCAACACACCGCTGCACGAGGCGTTTGATTACATTGGCGAAGAGACGCATATGACAATCGAAACCGACGGTGATGCGCTGAAGGACAAGGGCATGACCCAGAATATGGTGCAGAACCAAAAACTGGGAGAGGTTCCGGCGATCGACGCCATATACGCAATCATCGGCGGATATAAAAAAGAGGGAATGTGTGTTGTTGTCGATGAGAAAACGAAAGTGGCGACCGTGATGACACTGAAATTCCTCGAAGTGAGGGGGGTGAAGGAGTCGCCCACCGTGAAGGTTCTTCGTCCCACCGATAAGTGACGGGCCGTATCTTTCGACGGAGTGGAACCGCCGATGCAACCAAACCGGCTGCAATGCCCTCATTGTTCGGTCGTGCTGCGAATTCGCGATCGCAAGCACGTCGGGCAGCAGGTCGATTGCCCCGATTGCGGCGAGCAAATTCAAGTTCTGGCCGATGGTCCGCGCGAATTGCAGCTGGTGAAAGTCACGGCCACGCTAGTTAAGGCAGCGGCAAACGGACCTGCGGCAAAGGTGGCAGGAACGGCAAAGGCAGCGGTTGCTACAGGGCGTTCGGTGACCCAACCGAGTCGGTTGCAGCAGTGGGCTGGGTCGTTGACGTCGGCGACCGGTGTGGCATGGAGCGTTGCGGCGGTGGCGGGTGTTCTGCTGTTGGCGATCGCCTGGCCGTTCGGTATGGAAGATTCCAACGGCGAGCCGAACGCTAGCAATACGCCGGGAACTTCACCTGCCGATAAACAGAATGTCGGCGCAAACGAACTTGTGGGCAATGTGGTGCAGCGGCGAAAAGAAAAGGACGACGGCCTTCAAACGAGGTTGGGAAAACTGGGGCGATCGATGATGACGTTCGTAGGCGAACACGGGCGATTTCCTGCTTCGGCTTCAGCAGCGGAAGGTCTGACGGAGAGTCAGCGACTGAGTTGGTTGGCGGAACTGGTGGCCGACGTGGACGCCAAGGCCGGTTCGCAGCCGCAGTGGGATCAAGCGTGGCGCGACCCGCTCAACGACCGGTTTGCTCGCCGAAGATTCTCAGAATTCTTGAATCCCGATGTGCCGCAGCTGACCGGTCCCGATCGTTATCCCGCGACGCATTTCGTCGGCATTTCCGGCGTCGGCGAGGATGCGGCGATGTTGCCTGTCGGACACTCGAGGGCCGGGATTTTTGGAGTCAATCGCCGCACGCGATTGGCAGACATCAAAGACGGACAGGCCAACACGATGATGTTGGCTGGCGTGACGCGGGACATTGGGGGTTGGGCCGGTAGCGGAACGGCAACCATGCGGCCGCTGTCGCGCGAACCGTATATCAACGGTCCCGACGGATTCAGCACCGGTGAAAACGAGGGAATGTCGGTGCTGATGGCCGACGGCAGCGTGCGGTTTCTTTCGTCGAATACGGACCCACGTTTAATGAGACGCATGGCGGCGATGGCCGACGGCTTTCCGCTCGACGTGAAAGTTCCCGGAGAGCCGGGCGACCCACGCCCAATCACTCAGCCGAAACCTCCCGGCGATCCCGTGGCGAAAGCGAACGGGGCCGAACCGATTCCACCGCCGAATGAGGAACATGTGGCGTTGGCAGAACCGGCGGTGGTAGCTCCGGTGCCCCCGCGTGTCATCGATGTGGCAGCGTTACTTTCGCAGAAGATTCTTGTATACGAACATCGGCAAGCGGCACCGTTTCGTGTTGTGCTGCGGGAAGTCGAAGAGATGGTGGGCGCGCCAATTCGCATCGATAAAGAGCAGTTGGGCGCAGCCGCGGATCAATTAGAAAAACCAATCACGGTCAAGAAACTCGAAGAGACGACCGTCGGGGCGATTTTAACGGCAGTCGTCAAGCAGGCGGGATTGGCATTTGTTGTGGAACGGGACGGAATTCGGATCACGTCCCAATAGCTGAGATGCAACGCATCGCAGACATCCAACGTCAGTCGCGATCCGTCGGTCCATACCGCGCGCGTTCCAGTTCCCCAGCGCGGTGCATTTCCTCTTCAGTCAGCGAGGTGTCATACAAGCTCTCTCCCAGCTGCGATCCCATGCCCGCGGCCAGTTCGGTATGAAACCGCTCCAGATCCGCTGGTGCGGTTGCAAGATCGCAGATCCCCGACAATTCCGGCGCGTACTCTGATGCTCGCCACATCAGACTGCCGTGTTGGAGAATCGCCCCCCGGCGACGGCGCTGAGCGCTGCCGAGAATCTTGTGGCCGGCCAGCATCACGTCGTTCGGGTCGCCGCGAGTGAAACAGAGGAAAGCGCTATCGCTTTGCTGCTTCGCATCGTCGGAGACATTGGCATCGCTGCGGAGTGCCGCATCGATGCCGTGACGGCGCAACAGGTTGACGATCGCGTTGTGCATTCGTGTGTAGAGATCACTTGGCACACGAGCCAGTGGGGATGCCGCAGGTACGGCGCAGGAGTAGGTCCATTCGTAGTGATGGACGATCGCGCCGCCCCCGGACAGACGCTGAACGATCGGCAATCTTCGCAGCGATGCTGGAATGTTGGGATCGTTCGGCTTTTGGAAATAGCCGAGTGACAGTGTCGGCTGCGACCACTGATAAAAACGGAGAGTGTGAATTCCGCGGTCGAGCGCCGATTCGAGCAGAACCTCGTCGATGGCCATGTTCATTGGGCCGGGGCGTGGATCAGGATCAATGATGACACGCGCGGCGGGTGGCATGGTTGGGGTCCGCTAAACCGCAAGCGATGAATGGCTACTCTTGTGACGTCCACTTCACCACCGGCTTGCGGGCGGCAGTGACTTCATCGGGGCGACTGACGGGCGCATTGTGCGGAGCGAGGTGGAGAAACTCGGAATCTTCCTCGACGATTCGGTGCAAGGTCTCGGCGAAGTGATCCATCGTTTCTTTCGACTCGGTTTCGGTCGGTTCGATCATCATCGCTTCGTCCACCACCAGTGGGAAGTAGACTGTCGGGGCATGGAATCCAAAATCCAACAGCCGCTTGGCAATGTCCATTGCCGAGATGCCTCGTTCCTGCTTCAGAATGCGAGCCGTTGCAACAAACTCGTGCATGCAGTGTTTGCCCTGTTCGGTCGGCAGGATGTCGGCCACTTTGGCCATCAGGTAGTTGGCGTTCAGAACGGCATTGTCCGACACATCGCGAAGCCCCTGTGCCCCGAGTGTCTTCAGGTAACAGTAACCGCGAACTAATATACCGACATTGCCGAAGAATGTGCGCATGCGGCCGATCGATTTCTCCGGTGTCGTGAGATGGAATGTCGCGTCTTCAGTTCCATCCACCGCTTGCCGGGTGACGATTGGGCCGGGGAGATAGTCGGCGAGAAAGTCGCGGACGGCAATCGGGCCGGCTCCCGGTCCGCCAGCACCGTGGGGGCCGGTGAAGGTTTTGTGAACGTTGTAGTGCATCATGTCGCCGCCGAAATCGCCCGGTCGGGTCACGCCGAGAATTGCGTTCATATTGGCGCCATCGACGTAAACCAACCCGCCGACGTCGTGCAGCATTTGCGAAATCTTTGCGATGTCCGGTTCAAACAACCCCAGTGTATTGGGGTTGGTGATCATGAAGACGGCGGTCTTCTCGCTGAGATGCGAGGCGAGCACATCGAGATCGACCAGACCGTTCTTTGATTTTTTCATTTGCACACACTCAAAGCCGGCGAGCGCAGCACTGGCGGGGTTGGTGCCGTGAGCGCTGCTGGGAAACAGCACCTGTGTGCGTTCTTCTCCGCGTTCGCGAAAGTAGGCGGCTGCCACCAGCAGTGCTGTGAATTCCCCCTGTGCGCCGGCTGCGGGTTGTAGCGAAACGGCCGGCAGCCCGGCGATTTCCGCCAGCATCTGCTGCATATCGAACAACAACTGCAGCATGCCCTGCGAGCGGTCTTCCGACTGGTAGGGATGCAAATCAACCAGGCCGGTTAGCCCAGCGAGCCGTTCATGTCGTTTGGGGTTGTACTTCATCGTACAACTTCCCAGCGGATAAAAATTCGCATCGACCGACATGTTCAGTGTCGAGAGATTGACGAAATGCCGAATCACGTCAGGCTCGGTCAACTCCGGCAATTCCGGCGGACTCTCGGCAAGCTGATCGGTCGGCAGCAGTTCATCCAACGGCCGCCGGGGAACGTCGCTGTCGGGAAAGACAGCACCGCGTCGCCCGGGGACGGAGAGTTTGAAGAGGGGTTGAGTGGCTAATTTGTTACGCATAGATTTCAGTCCGCAATTTTCCAGCAATGTATAGTCGCAAAAAACACAAGAACGCGCAAAAATGAAAACAGAGACGCAGAAGCTCAATTCATGCGTCTATCATGTTGCGGTGTTCTACAGTTCTTTTTTGCGACCTCTTGCGTTTTTTGTGGCCGATCAAAAAATCACGACAGACAATTTTCTCAAGTCGTCAAAGTCTCTACTAACCGGTCAATTTCATCCCGCGTTCGCGTTTCCGTCACCGCGACCAACAGCCCTTCGTTGGTGTTGTTCACTCCCGAGAGATTCCCGAAGCTCGTCAACTCTGGTCCGAGATCGAACCCTGCGGCGGCGGCTTTCTTCTGAATATTCTGCGCGCCGCCTTGGCAGCGTAGTGTGAACTCTTTGAAGAACGGGCGGTTGAACATCAATTCGATGCCGTCGATTGTGGTCAATTGTTCGGCGGCATAGTGAGCTTTCCGGCAGCAGAGTTCGGCAGCTTCACGCAGGCCGACTTTGCCAAGCAGCGACAGATACACGGTGGCCCGTAAGGCGAGCAGGCCCTGGTTGGTGCAAATGTTGCTCGTTGCCTTTTCGCGGCGAATGTGCTGCTCGCGGGCCTGCAGATTGAGAACGTAACAGGTTTTGCCGTTGCGGTCGGTGGTTTGCCCAATCAGACGGCCCGGCATCTTCCGCACAAACTTTTCGCGGCAGGTAAGGATGCCCAACAGTGGGCCGCCATATTGCAGCGGGATGCCAAGCGGCTGGCCTTCGGCGACGGCGATATCGACGCCGTAATCGCCGGGACGATTCAATAATCCGAGGCTGATTGGATCGAATGAGAGGATAGAGAGGGCACCGCATTCGTGGGCCAGATCGGACAACTGTTCGGCCTGTTCGAGCAGACCGAAGAAGTTGGGATGCTGGACGACGACGCAGGCCGTTTGATCGTCGAGGGCGTCGGCGACACGGTCGAGATCGACGGTGCCGTCAGGCGTGGGAACCTCGACCAACTCGCAATTCAAGCGTGTGAGATAGGTCGCGAGAATCTGCCGGTATTCCGGATGAACCGAGCCTAACACCACGACCTTGCCGTGTCGGCGGGTGACGCGCATCGCCATGAACACGGCTTCGCTGACGGCGGTGCCTCCTTCGTACAGGCTGGCGTTGGAGACATCCATTCCCGTCAGCCGGCAGATGAGCGTTTGGAATTCAAAGAACGCCTGCAGCGATCCCTGGCTGGCTTCGGCCTGATAGGGCGTGTAGGCGGTGTAGAACTCGCCGCGTCCGACGATTTCATCGACGGCGGCCGGCACATAGTGATCGTATGCACCGCCACCCTGCAGGCAAACGCGCGAGCCGGCTCCATCGTCCTGTTCGGCCAGTTCCCGCAGGTGGGTTTCCAACTCGATCTCGGTCAGCGGAGGAGACATGTCTAACGAGCGCTGAAGCCGTAAGTCGTGCGGTATGTCGCTGTACAGGTCGTCGATGGAGCTGACGCCGATCACATCGAGCATCTGTCGTTGCTGTTCGGACGTGTTAAAGAGGTATGTCACGCGGTCTCTCTGTGGAAGATGTTGCTGGTTCAAAAGTCGGGAAGGTCCGTGGGAACCCGATCTTATAGTCCCCGTTTCGGTCGGTCCAGCCGCACGGAGAAACGAATTTCGACAAGATGGCGACAACGGCCGATTTCTGGCCAAAACTTCCGATTGCTGGCGTAGTTTCCCCCAGCGCGACGACTTGCAATTGGCAAGGTTTTCGCGGCTTTCCTATTTTGTTGGTCTACCGAGATGTGGCGGATGAACAGCCTGCCTGACCGGAATATCCCTTGCGGGTTTTCTGGTCTTCGCACGGTTCCAGAATCGTTCAGGTTCCCTGCGGTGCCAATAGGCTCATGCTGGTTGAAAGAGTGTGACGAAATGAATGGTACGACAGTCAATATTTTTTTTGCAACGTTTGACGATAACGAATATCGGTGATCTTGAATGCGACTTAGCGGGTCGGTCGCATCCACTCCCGATTTTTGCGTTCCGGTTGCGTAACACGATGTACGCCGTTTCGCGACAGCGAAACGCCGACCGCAGGAGTGCTATGATTAGCAGTGCTCAAACTTCTTCCTCGCACGGTCAGGGTGGCCGGACGACGAAATCTTCTCAACATCCTTCCCCACCCCTGGTGCTGGAGATATGTAGTGGGAAAACCCGGTTTCCGCTTCGTCCTGTGGAGTCGAATCGCTTCTTGATTGGTGCTGCGGAAGGATGCGATCTGCGGCTGGGCGGCGCCGATATGCCGCCGCTTCACAGTATTGTTCACGTCGATCATGTGGAGGCGCTATTGGAAACTGTCACGCTCACACCCCCATTAAAGGTGAATGGTTTGGTTGTTGAAAGTGTGCTGTTGCAGGACGGCGACCGAATTGGCATTGGGCCGTTTGAACTCCTTGCTCATCGCCCAACGTTGGTTACCGAAAGTTCGTCGAATGAGGCACCGTCGGCCAATGGTGTGATCGACATCGACGACGACACGGCGCAACAACCTGCCTTGTCGGATCTTTCCGCCGCCGAACTGGTTGATTTGATCGAAGACGAAGAGCAACAGGTTCGACAATTTGAACAGCGTCGCCAACTGGGGGCGAATGCGCTGATGGATGCCGTTGCGGAACGTATCGATTTCGCTGCGGCGGCTCCACCGGAGATTGCAGTCGTATCGCACAACGAAGCTGACGAGACGCAGGAAGAGTTCGTGCAATTGCTGGAGCAAGCGAACACGCTGGCCGACGACTTGAAGCGACGAATGGAGCAACTGGCCGACCGCGAAGCGGCGCAGGTGCAACTGACGGAAGCGGTGTTTGAGTCTCAGCAGCAACTAGCGAGTCGTCTGGAATCGCTGGTATCGCGCATTGCCGACCTCGAAGGGCAGCGTCTGTCGCGTTTCCCGCGAGTGGCTTGAGACCAACGGGTTCAGCCCGCTTTAATCAATCGCTTGCGGACGATGTCGGCGTGCTGGCGAAACTGCTTGCCAATCTGCTTGCTGCCGCTCACTTTTTTGAGTAACGCCTCGACTCTCTTGACTTCAGACGCCGACAGCTGTGCTGCGATTTGTTCCAACGCCTGCAGCGTATTCAACAAGCGGACGTCGCGCTGATACTGCAGATCGTTGATCTCTCGTTGCCGCTGGGCGGGGTCCGAACCGGCTGTGTTGCTCGAATTGAGCGGATCGGTTGATTTGTTAAGGACCGATTCAAACACGGAAAGGCCATCGGTCGAGCCATCGCGACTCAAAGCAATTGCGGCGTTGAGTTTCGTGTTCTCATCGGGATCGTCCAGCAGAACAACGAGTCGCTGGCTGCCCCGTTCACTGGCGATGAGTCCCAGCGTGAAAGCCGTAACTTGACGAATCAACGGGTCGGCATCGGATGATATGTCGATGAGATCTGTCACCAGCGCGGTATCATTCAGCGGCTGTTTGTGATCGCGTGCGCGGCCCGCAATGACGGCGATCGCGGCGATCGAATTCTTGCGGACTTCGCGATCGTGCGTCGATTGCATCCCTTCGCGGAGAACGGGAAAAACTTTGTCTGGTGACTCGAGCCGTCCCAGTGTGCGGGCGAGAAAAGCCTGAAACTGAATGTCGTCATCGCTCGGCGAGGATTTCGCGAGTTCTTTCACAAAGAGTTCGGTCAGTCCATCAACGATAATCGGGTTTTGAGTGAGTTTCGGGCTGTCGGTGTCGCCTTCGGGGGCGGTCTGAAGCAACTGAGCCAGCCCGTACGCGCCCCGCCAGCGGCGGTGTTCGTTGCTGTTGCTCAGTTCAGAAACGAGTTTCGTCCAGTCTTGTTCGCTGGAAGCGAGTTGCCCGAACAACGCCCAAACACCGACGACCGCTAACACGATCAAGCCGGGAACAACAAAAAGTTGAATGATGAATCCAGCCGAGGGCGGTTCCACCGGTGGAAGATCGACCGACGGCGACGCATCGGCATCGGTCTTTACGTTGATGTCATCTGACATGGGAATCGCGTTCCGCAGGGAAGAATGAGTCTGCAAACTTTATGCAGTCTAAATGAGTCCGGCCAATTCTGCGAGGATCGGCCGGGACAAATTGATGCGGGGACCGCAAGATTCCTCGAATGAATATCTGATTCACCCCACGGGCAGTGACTCGGCCTGTTGGAGAGTTGGGAAACGATTGCTATAATTCGGCAAGATCGATGTCGCACCATGTCGCAGGGGATGTTCTTTATGGATGGAGCGCCATGTCGAATTTCTCCATTGGGTCGGATTCCTTCATTGGCAGGGAAAGGATGTATTGATGGCTTTGTACGAAATTGAGACCAAATTACACATCATGATTGGCTGGGCCGAATCGCATGACGGCGCAGTGGCGCTGGCCGGGGAACACTACCCCGACGAAGAAATCATGCGAGTCACCAAACGGCCGAAGGACATCTGGGTGATTTCCAAGGGCATGCTGGGCGTTTCGGGCGTCGGCGAGCCGAGCGAAGTGGCCCGCGATTGTCTGAATCGGGCCGGCGGCGACAAACTACATGCAATTCGCCTGTATTTGCTCGACACCGGAGTCGATTTGCACGAAGCACAGCGAGCCATTGAGACAAACATGTCACTCGGTTGGTGATCGCGGCGCGAACGAACAACCCAAACCGACCGTCTACGGTCGGCTTGGGTATCCGGTACGGGATGCTGCCGGATTATTTCAGCAACAACTCCACAACAGTTTCTGACGTCAGTTCACCCTTCTGCAGCGTGAGCTTCGCCTTCGCGGCGGTGTAGACCCGCGAGAGCGTCGCGGTATCATCGGCGATCTTTTCCGTGCCGGCGATTGTTAGCGGTGTGGGTGCCGCCAACGCCGTCAAACCGGCGAGGCCACCATATTTCAACGCGCCCGGCAGAAACATGGGATCGGATGTCGCTTCGACCTTCGCAAAGTCGAAGCCGTTGGCGTCGGCGACAACCGCAGCGATGGCATTGCCCGCCAATCCTGCCGCCAGCATTGTCCACGGTCCGGCTGTGCCGTTGCCCACCAGTTGGATTGCAGTCACCTGCTTGTCGGTTTTCAACCAGCCGATAACCGTCAAGATGTCGCGGACGCGGTTCGACAACAGCGGGCGATTGTAGCCGAACGTGTAACCCTGATAGCCGTCGTTGACCTGTTGTCGGTTGGCGTCTTCGCCGGGCTTGAGCAGCTCGCCGGTCAGAAGGACGTCGGCAGACACGACGACGCGGCCCGCTTTGAGCAGCCGTTGGACGGCGGCTGTCGGTTGTCCTTCTTTATTGAACAGGGCCGATTTACCGTTGCCGTCAAACCATAGCACGGCAGTTCCGGTTAGAGATTTCGGAGTGAGTTTAAGAAACGGAACGGCCTCACCGCTGCCTTTTCGCGTGACGAAGCCCTTCGTTAACGTCACGTCGCCGAGAGCCGATTTCTGCACCGCCGATGTCTCAATCTCACTCGCCGCCGGGACACCATCATCGAGCATCACACGGGCGGCACCACCCACCACGCGTTTGTAATCGGCGAGGCCGTCTGCGTGTTTCGGCAAGAGTTCCAGGAACTGGGCCTGCGAGGTGGCCGTGAGATATTCGCGAAGTTCCGCGGACGATTTGGCATCGTCGGGAAGCTTGTGCTTGTCGTCGAACACACTGAGCCGTGCCGTCTCGACGGGCCAGAAGTCCTCTTCTTCAATTGGGCCAGTGATGCCGAGCTTCAGGTGGCGGTTGAACCACTCATACATCATCTGGCGGGAAACCTGATTGTAGTTGTGATCGAAATGCGGGAAGGCTTTGGCGTAAACGAGATCGGTCTTGCCGTAGTGTGAGTAAACCTGCTTCAACTCGGGGTAGCCTTTGGTCTCGATGTTAACGGTCCAGTCGTTTGCTCCACTCAATGCCATCGGCCTGGGGGCGAACAAAGCCGCCAGCGCGATGTTGTTGATGCCGATTCGCAGGTACTCGGCGTTCTCGCAAACACACCCGCCCTGCATGGCGGTCGAGACCATGACGGCCGGGAATGCGACGGTTGGACGCGGATCGATCGCACCCAGCATGAACGTCTGCGTGCCGCCGCCGCTGGCGCCGGTGACGCCGATTCGCTTTGCATCAACATCGGGTAACGACAGAATAAAGTCGAGTGCACGGATGGAGTTGAAAGTCTGCAGCCCCATGAAATTCTGCATGCGGAGACCGGCTTCAACATCAGTGAATCCGGCGGAATGGCCAATTTGCTGACTGTCGGCTCTACCAACCATGTCGTAGTGAAAGACGATACAGCCCATCTTTGCCAACTGAACCATACGGGCTTGCAGCGGATAGCGTGCGCCCGCCATGTGTTGTTCGGCCTGCTGGCCAACTTGTCCTTTGGCCGCCTGTCCGCCGGCATCGTAGAAACGGCCGTTTCTCCAATGGCCGTGCGGAGAGAGAATGCCCGGTGCCTTGCCGTCAATCTTTGTCGGTCGATACAAACTCCCCGTCACGTAGTGCCCGGGGTGGCTGGCAAAATACACTTTCTGAATCGTATACGTGCCACGGTCAACCATGCCGTGGATGACCGGTTTGAGCGGCAGACTGGGGGGCATCGGCCAGAGACCGTTGCTCACTAGCACGCGCTGCCGAATTTGCTCGGCTTGAATTTCCCACGCTGGCTTCGACGTCGCCGGTGTCCAGGGATGGTACTCGTCGTACAAATTGCGTTGCTTCTGCAAACGGCCGTCGGGCGGCAATTCACCTTGCGGGGCAACGCGGGAAACGTCCTCTTTCGTCCCGCTGGCCGTTAGTGTTTCGGTGACAGCAAGAATCACAAGCACCGACAATAATCCGGGCAAACAGTTGCGCATCGATAGTCCCACCGAAGGAGAATCCGCGATTGTTACAAACGTCGACGTCGAACGCTTGCATGAAGCTGATACCAGCCTAAGCTGGGCGGTAATTGAATGCAACGGCGCAAAGCCCACGGGATGCGTCCCGTGGGAACGAACAGGATTCAGGAATTCCGAAATGATCATTTCAGGCAGACTCGTCTTCCCCGACCAAACGCGCGCCGGCCACATTCGCATCGACGGAGAGACAATTGCAGAAGTTGGCTGCGACCTCGGACAGCCGGACGTTGAATTCAACGACGATTGTCTGGTGTTCGCCGGCATGGGCGACATTCACATTCACGCTCGAGACGACGTAAGCGAAGAGCAAACGTACAAGGAAGATTTCGTCACCGCGGCGGCGGCGGCAGTGCAGGGCGGGGTCGTTCACGTGGCCGACATGCCGAACAATCCGGCGGCGCCCATCGACGATGAATCGTACGCGGCCAAACAGCAGCATTTGGAACGGCGAAACGTGCCGATTCAAATCACGCTCTATGCGGGCATTGGTCCCGACACGCGGCCGCTGTCACAGCCGGTGCCCTACAAAGCCTACATGGGGCCGAGTGTTGGCGACTTGTTTTTCACGTCGCTCGAACAGCTGGAAAACGCGCTGTTCCATTATCGTGGATGTGACGTCAGTTTTCATTGTGAGGACCCGGTGCTTCTCGAATCGCACAAACACGAGGCAACGCACGAACAACAGCGACCGCCGGCGTGCGAATCCTCGGCGACGCGGTTCGCACTGGCAATGATCGAAAAGTACGATCTGACCGGCAAGCTGTGTCATTATTCGGTCGAAGAGGGGTTGCCGTTGATTCGCGCCGCCAAGCAGAAAGGGCTGCGTGTGACCTGCGAAGTGACGCCGCATCATTTGTTCTTCGATGAGTCAGAAATTACGCCGACGAATCGCGGATTGATGCAGATGAACCCACCGTTGCGATGCGCGGGCGATCGAGAAGCGATGTTGGATGGCCTCCGCGACGGCACACTCGATTATCTGGCGACCGATCACGCGCCCCACACACTGGAAGAAAACGCCGCTGGGATCTCCGGGCAACCGCACCTCGATACTTACGGTGCATTCGTTACCTGGTTGATTTCTGAGAAAGAATTCACGCCCCAACGGATCGCCGAAGTCTGTTCGGCCAACCCCGGGCGTTTCGTCAACCCGTACACCGCCCCGAAAAAATTCGGCCTGATCGAGGCGGGCTACATGGCATCGTTGACGGTGTTGAACATGCGGCGGCCAAAACTGGTGCAGCGCGCCGATCTGAAGACAAAGTGCGGCTGGTCGCCATTCGAGGGAACGACCTTTCCAGGCAGTGTGGAAGCGGTGTATGTCGATGGGCGGCGACTGACGTAGCTGAGAGCCAACGGCTCGCAGTCAGCGTTGCACCGCAGCTGGGGGCGAATTAAATAAACTTTCAGGATTTCTGGAATTTTCTCGCGTCCTTGCGCATCACAAGAAGTAGGAACGAGAAGTCTGGACCGAGGCATTCTCTGGTCTTTAGAGTACTTGGCCTAAGAATTCCCTCGTTCGCACGTCGTCTTAAAGTGGTGAGTGATCGCAACTTCGCGCCTCACACCGACAAATACGGTTGATGCATTTCAGATCGGCAGGCAATCAGCCTGCTCGATGGCGGCTCTCCCTCTGTCCAACAAACAGGAGTCACGATATGCGCTGCGCCATGTGGAGTTTGACAGGGATCGTTCTGGCAGTTGCAATCGTTGGCTGCGGAGGCGAAGAAAGCGCGCCTGTGACATATGAACGGCTTGGAAACACCTCGTCCGTCGATGGTGCAGTGGCAGCGAATGGCGGTGATGATGCGGCCGAATACACCGTCCGTGAGGCCGCTGATCTTGGCACGGATATGACACCGACAGCCGGAAAAGCGGCGCCGTCAGTGGTGCATCGGGAAGTGCGAAGTGACGACGCACGTCCGGCCGTCGAACCGGAATCACCAGCCAAGCAGCAAGCGCAGCTCTGGAGGCCGGAATCTCAGTTCCGCCCTGGCACGCTCACCGCGGGCAGCATCGACGACCATGCCAAGTACGATGCTTACCGCGACTACCTTTCCAAAACGCTGCAACAATACCCGGGCCGCTCGTTTCCCAATCTAAACATCGGCCGCCGTATTGTCATCCGTGTCGCCAACGCGCAGGGTGAAGGCATCGGCGATGCCCGCATCACCGTTCGTCCTTTTACGTCCGACAACCAGGATGCGAACGGTATCAACAGCGAATTTACGACCACCACCGGCAGCGACGGTCGGGCGTTGTTCCTGTCTGCCCGCGATCTCTCGACCGCCGGTTCTAAATTCCAACTAACCGTCCAGCCCGACGCTGATTCGCCATTTCTCTCCCTACCTGTCTCGTTGGATCAACCGGAATGGAATGTCGTTCTCCCCGAACGTAAGCAACAACTTCCCACGCAACTCGATTTGGCTCTCGTCATCGACACCACCGGTAGCATGAAGGATGAACTGGATTATCTGAAAGTCGAAATCGACGACATCGCCGCCGCCGTCAAACGGCGATTCCCCAACGTTGAGCAGCGGTTTGCCCTCATCTTGTTTCGTGATGAAGGTGACGAATACGTCACGCGAACATTCGATTTCACCGGCTCGCTGTCGGAGTTTCGTCGCAAACTCTCGGATCAGTCGGCCGCCGGTGGTGGCGATTATCCCGAAGCAATGCATCTGGCGCTCGAACAGGCGGGCCAGTTGAGTTGGCGAAAGACCGATGCCGCCCGCGTGTTGTTTCTCGTCGGCGATGCACCGCCGCACGCTCGGTTTTCTGAGCGAACAATCGCTGCCGTCGAAACACTTCGCAATTCCAACGTCAAACTGTTTCCAGTCGCCGCCAGTGGCGTCCGCGATGAAGCCCAATGGGTCATGCGTTCGGCAGCATTCCTCACACTGGGCCGCTATCTGTTCCTCACCGATCATTCGGGCGTCGGCAACCCGCATGCAAAACCGCAAACGCCCAGCTATTCGGTCGAACGGCTCAACGCGCTCATGGTTCGCATGATCGCCTCGGAACTGGCCGGTCGTGAACTACTACCGAACGAAATCATCGCCACCGAAGCCAACGCCGACACGATCGTCCCGCAACAGAACCAGCCGGTCACTCGTCCGCAGACAGTGTTCGTCGAACCAATGGCGGCCAGGCCGGCAGTTCACAGGGAAGGAGTTGGCGAAATGTATGCGGAGTGGTTCTATGAAACCATTCAATTGCCGGCTATCCGTGTTTTTGCTGCGTTTCTTGCGATTGTGCTCATGTGGAAACTCGACACAAGACGCCGCAGCGCCACGGCGTAATACGACAAGTTCACGCGGGACTCGGCATCACCGCTTGCGGTTTAGCGCCCGCTCGGCAGGCAGTTCAATCGGCGAGTATTACGAGGACCCCGCCAGGACCACCCGCCGAATTTCCTCGACACGCGCCGACAACTCCGCCGGATCAACCCGCTCGGCGACATCCGCAAACCCCGCTTTTGCAATCATCGCCTGCGCGTTGCCCGCGATTTGCGACAGGCTGAATTCCAGTGGATCGCCCATCGTCAACCGATCGAGGTGGAACATCGCGTTCTTGCCCGTCGGATCGTAATGGTAATGGGGTTCGGACTCGAAACAGTCGAATCGCAACAATTGCACGTCGCGTCCCTTGACTTCGCTAAACACGCGAATCGCCGGTCCGCGGTCGTCACCGGTTGTTCGGTGTTCGATGCGAAACGTGAGGTTCCCGATGACAATGTCCTGCATGAGGGGACTGCCTTTCACCTGCTGCTACTTCTTAATCCGGTACAGATGCGTGAAGTTGCGGATGATGAGCGAATTGTCCACAATCGCCGCCGATGAGTTGAAGCCGGCGTCGAATTCGTTTTCGGCCAGTTGCTTGAACTCTCGCGATGCCGCGACCACGAAGACTTTTCCCTGTTTGCTGAAGAAGTAAATCTTGCCGTCGGCTGCGACGGGCGACGCCCAGAAGTCGCCGCCGAAGCGATGCTGCCATATGATCTTTCCCGACTTCGCATCGCGGCAGGAGGCCACGCCATTGTCGGCAACCATGTACAACGAATTGTCAACGAGCAACTGCGAGCCACGGCGGGGGATGCCGACTCCGGAACTCCAGGCGATGTGGCTTTCGGTGACGTCGCCGTTGCCACCGGGACGGACGGCAACAAATTGCGTCTTTCCGCCGCCTGCGGCAAGGTAAATTAAACCGTTGGCAAACAGCGGCCGCGGTGCGGCATTCATTCCACCGTGACGAACTCTCCAGAGTTCGTCACCAGTCAGCGGCGAATAGGCGATGGTGGCAACCGCAGCAGGACTGACCAGGGCCGCTCGTCCTTTGTATTCGATCACCGTCGGCGTGCTGTATGCTTTTTTGCGGTCGCCGTTGTCGGTGCCGTAATCGATGGTGCGTTCTTTTCTCCAGGCGGTTTTTCCTGTTTTCTTATTCAACGCGACAACATACTGCTGATCGACGCCGTCAAAGTTCAGGAAGAGCATGTCGCGAAAGAGGATGGGTGAACATCCCGGCGCACGAAAATGATCGCACTCAAAATCTCTTCGCGACCACAGCATATTACCGGTTGCCGAGTCGAGGCAGGCCGTTCCGTAGCTGCCGAAATGCACGTAGATCCGGCCTTCTTCAATCACCGGTGTGGGCGAGGCATAGCTGTTGGTCGGGTGACAGAATCGCGGATTGGCGTTCTCGAACACCAACACATCGTGAATGATTTTACCATTGTTGAGATCGACGGCGACCGCGGACATCTTCTTGCCGTCTTCGGTTGCCGTGGTCATCCAAATCTGTTGGCCCCACACAACCGGAGATGACCACCCCTTACCATGAATCGCAGTTTTCCAAGCGACGTGTTCGCCGTCGCCGAATTTCGCCGGCAGCCCGGTCGCGGCCGATTGACCGTCGCCCGCCGGACCGCGAAACGCGGGCCAGTTCTCAGCGAAGGCAAGTTGGGAAGAAATCAGGATGCCGCAGGTCAACAGGGCCGTTCGCATGGTGTTCCTCTCAGAATGGAAACTCTCGATTCGAATTCTATTCGTTCGCATGACTCGCCTGCGGTTTCGCGGCCCCAATTGCCGTCTTACGAACCAATCACTTCACGTTCATGCAACGTGTTTTCGTCAACCGGGTAATTCCGGAATTGAATGGTGTAATATTTCTCGAACCATTCCTGTATGTCATCGATAGGCCCCTCATCGTACTTGGGGGCGACGTGCAACAGGCGGCCCTCGGTGTTGCTGCGAATCTCGCCATCTTCCACAACAATCTCGCCGCGACGAATCACATAGCGGGGCAACTCGAACATCCGCTGGTAGTCTTCGTTGGGTTGATAGATGGTGACGTCGGCATCGGCTCCGATGCCGAGATGTCCCTTGTTCTTCAGTCCCAGTATCCGCGCCGGCGAGGCTCGCGTGATGATGGCGATTTCGTTCAGCGTGTATTCGCGGTCAAGGTCGGCCAACGTCGTCCGTTCCTTGAGTCCGCCGGGAACGCGTGCCAGCATTTCTCGTCGCCGGTCACGACTCATCAACAACGCAATGATCTCGGGATAAGCACGAAACGAACTGCCGTTGGGGTGATCGGTACTCATGGCAATCCGCCAGGGGTCCTGCATCAACAGATACCATTCCAGGCCGATGGCCCACTGAATGGCGTGCACCAGACTCTTGTTCTTGTATGTGATGGGAACGATGCCGCATCCGGTTTCCATTTCGGTGTCGCCGCTGAACCATTTGCGACCCATCACCTTGTGCAGGAAGTAGCCGAGCGGCCCGTCGCCGGTCATCGAGGTTGTTTCGCCGAACATCACCTGTCCGACATCGACAGTGATGTTTGGATGCGACTCAACGTATTCGACAAGGTCGGGAACTCGCGAACAGAAGGTACTCTGATCGTCCGGGTCGCCGCCGTAACTGTGAAACTGAATGTGGGTGATGTGTCCGCGATGGCCCTCGAGCGCGTTCATCGTATCCAGCGTGGTGTTGTAGTTTCCCGGCACGCCGAGGTTATTCGCGTGGATGTGAACGGGATGCGGCAGACCGAGTTCATCGACGGCGGTTGCGACTCCGGAAATGATTTGACGGGGCGTGATGTCGAAGTGATCGATGGTGTCGTCGAGTGATGTCGCGTTGCCGCCCCGCGATTTCCAAACCTCGACGCCGCCCGGATTGACCAGCTTGGCGGCGAAGCCTTTCGTTGAATTGAGCAGCCAGCCGACGTAGCTCTTCAATCGCTCCGGTTCGTTCTCTTGCAATTGCTTCATCAGGTAATGGTTGTTGCCCATCAGGACGTAAAAGCCCTTGTCGATGATGGGTGTGTCTTCCAATTCCTCGTGCGCGTGCCGCGCCAACAGCGGGGGGATGGCAGCATCGAACGCCGTCGTGTATCCCAGGCCGGCATACAGATAACCTGTTGCGAATGTACTCGGCACACTGCCCGTGGTTCCCGATCGCGTGAATGCAGTCCGCCGAACGGGTTCGGCGGTACGTTTGTCGTCGGGCATCATCTTGCGGGCGACGTTCACCTTGGGGCCGGCGATGTGACAGTGCATATCGACCCCGCCCGGCATCACAACCATGCCGGCGGCATCGATGGTCTTGTCGGCGCGCCGCCCCAGGTCAGTCGGTGCCGCGACAACACGCCCGTCTTCAATCCAGACATCGCGGACTACACCGTCGATGTTGTTGGCGGGATCGTGAAGCAGTCCGTTGGTAATGCAGGTGAGAGTCATACGTTGTGAATTCAGACGATTAGGGACAATCAATGAAAGAACGAATCAGCGGATTCACTCGGCAACTAGACGCCCAACTGTTTCGCCCGTATGCGTCGTTCGATTTCCTTCAGGATTTCGTAATCGCTTTTGTAAGGCGACTCGAACGCCGGTCGCAACGGGATCGGTACATCGTCCATGCGGTAGACGGTTCCCGGCGTGTTGATGCCGTAGGTTGCCGTGGTGAAAGCGACAGTTGCCGTTCGGGCGGTGTCGCTCAGTTTGGGGTCGAGAACCACGCTGGGGATTTTCGCCAGATGCTCGCGGGCCGGCTGGCTGAAGTTCGACATAGGGTCGGACGCAATGATGAGTGCAGCATCTGCTTCTCCGCGGGCCAACACATCCGACGATGTAAATTCGCCCGGGTTGAATCGCGGATAACCTCGTCCCAGGTTCACACCGAACGGATAGCCGGTCGACCACGTCACCACGTTGTCGGCGCCGGTCACGTTGCCGTGCCCGCGCATCGGTTTGGCAATCCAGCGAGTGTGGCGGTTCATGTCGCGTGTGAGCGCCAGGATCGCTTCGCTGTTAATGTGTTTGCCACGCGTCATCGTCACACCCATGCCAAACAAAATCGCACCGAATTTGGCTTTCTTCATGCGGTCCATCAGGTCGGTCAGAGTCTCCAGCGAGATGCCGGTCTTCCTTTCGATATCGGGATCGATTTCCAATCCTTTGGCCAATCCGCGTAACGCCCATGCCAATTCGAAGTCGGACCGTGGTTTGATCTGCAGGAATTGGTTGGCGGCCTTCGCACTCTTCGTTTTGCGAACATCGATGAGTACCGCCGTGCGGTCTTTGCGTCCGTTGGGTACAAATTGGCCTTTGGGCATCAGGCTGTATTTGGTGAAGTGCCGCGGATGGCTTTCCGCCGGATTGCCGCCCCAAAAAATGACAAAGTCAGCGCGGTTCTTGATCTCACCCAGCGAACACGTCACCTCGCCCACGCCTTGAAACGCCATGCCAGACGGTCCGTGACAGACGGATGTTGTGGTGTCCAGATTTCCGCCGATCCAGTCGGTAATCGCGACCGCCACCCGCTGCGCTTCGCTGGTGCTGTCCGACATGCCGTACGTCAGCGGGTTCTTTGCGTTTAGCAGAATTTCGGCCGCCTTGTCGAAGGCTGCCTCATACGTGACCGGCTGCCCGTCAATTGTCGCGTCAGGCCGGTCTTCAATGTGGTGATTGAAGAACCACGCCTTGCCCAGCACGCAGGCGTTCTTGGCCTTCGTGATCCGGTTGTTCTCGACCGTCAACTCCATGTCATCGCAAACGCAACCGCAAAACGTGCAGGTGGCGTCTTTGACGATTTTCAATTCGGGAGTCTCGGTCGTCGGCGGTTGTTCGGCGATACTCATGTTGTACTCATTCTGTGTTTTTACGCGTGTTTCAGCATTCAAAGCCCACGGGCTGCGCCCCGTGGGTTCCCGCCGGATGCAACCGGCGGGCTTGGCCCTCTCACTCCGCTTTCGCAAGCTGCACGTCCAGTCCTTTGCTTGTTGGCATTCCGCTGCCGTGGGTGTCGCCACCCATCAGTTGACTTGAAATGTCGCCGTAGCTGATGAACAGGACCCCCGGCGGCGACTCACCTTTGTCGGCCTTGCAGGTGACGACGACCTCGGCTTGTTCGTTCCACATCCGCACGCGGTCGCCGGTTTCCAGGTCGAGCCGCTGCATATCCTCGGCATTCATCATCAACGTCGTGATCTCTTCTTTGTATGTGTCGGTGTACTTCCCCTCGTTGAGCGCCGTACCCTGTCGACTCGTCCGTCCGGGAATCAGTACAAATATGTCAGACATCATCACCCAATCAACAGTATAAAAAAACGCCCAATTTCACGCTTGCGGTTCAACGCACCCTCGATGTCAATTTCGGCTTGCCGCAATCGCTCTCAACCATCTCATCGGGCAACCAACCGTCGTCGCTCCAGCCCCGCGCGAGATTGTAACTTCGAATCATCGCGTTCAGCTTTCGGGCGCTGAGAATTGCCCCTTTGCTCGCACCGGTTGGAATCGCTTCGCTGAAGAATCGCGACGGCAGCGTGTCTTCGGCCGGCGTCCAACCCTGTCTTATGTTGTATAACTTGCGGGCCGAAACAATCCGCGCGGCCGTCTCTGTGAGTTCGGCCGCCGTTACGTTCCAGCCGGTCACCAACGACAGCATCTCTGCCATCGAGGTCATCTGGTCGTCGAACACTCCTCGCAAAAACTTGCAGAGAATCAACGAGTCCATCACGGCCGCTTCATTTTCAGTTTCAATCGCCGCCGGCACAACGTCCGGCCCGGCATCCATGCGGTCGAATTTTTCGGAAAAGTCTACTTGATACGCACCCGAGCGATTGTGATCGGCACCGCGTGTGCCGACGGCAAATCCCAACGCCATCGCCTGCAGCGCCCGAGGTTCGTAACCGGGAATCTCCAGCCCTTTCACATGCGGCGCGAAATCTTCTGCGCCGCCGCCGATCTCCGCTGCTGCCGCCCGTGTCCCTTGTGACAGCAACTCGCCGATACCCTCTCGCGCACCAATTTTTTTCAGCGTACTCAGCAGCGCTTCGCCATCGCCAAAACGTAACTGCGGTTCGTCAATCAACCCGCGTTCGGCACACTCCATCGCGAAGGCGACCGTTGCCCCCGCGCTGATGGTGTCCATTCCCCATTCGTCACAGAGCCGTGATGCCGCCAGCACGACGTCGGGATCGGAAATGTCGCACAACGGGCCAAGGGCGAACAGGTTTTCGTATTCCATTCGCACGCCGACATCGGCTTTCTTGTCGCTGCCCTTCAATTGAAAGATGTGCTCGCAACCAATGGTACAAGCCGCGCACGAGTCGCGCGTTCGTGTGTGAGTCTGCGAAACTACTTCGGGTGAGAGTCGTTTCGCGTCGGCAAATGTACTCTGCTGAAAGTTCCGCGTTGGCAGCGTTCCCAGCCGGTTGAACGTCATCAGATTACTGACCGTTCCCAATTCACGGTACTTCGCAGTTCCCGGCCCCATCGATAGCCGCGAGAGTTCTTTGGCGAATTGTGTGAGCTTGTCGGGATGCGCGAAGTTCGTCGTGCGGTCGCCACAGACTGCGATCGCTTTCAGATTCTTCGATCCCATCACCGCGCCGTGGCCGCCGCGCCCGGCGTGGCGACCGTCATGTGACACCGAGGCGAACGGCACCAGATTCTCGCCGGCCGGACCAATCACCGCCGTGCGAAATCGTGCGCCCAAACCCACACGCAGTGCGGCAGCCGTCTCGCTGATCGGCTTGCCCCACACAGCGGTCGCGTCTTCAAACCGCACACCGTCGCCCGGCGTGTTTCGGTCCGGCTCGATTACCAGACACGTCGGCGAATCGGCCGCTCCCACAATTACAATCGCATCGTACCCGGTCTTCTTCCCGGCAATCGCGAAGTGCGACGACGAGAGCGAATCGTTCAGCCGCCCGGTCAACGGCGACTGCGCGACGACAGCGAACTTGGCCGACGTCGTCAACGGACTCCCCACCAACGGACTGAACACAAACGCCAACGGAGCTTCCGGAGCAAGAGCAACCAGCCCGCCGCGCAAGCAAGGGTTTCCGTCATCTTGCTCTGAGGGCGACTTCGCTATTTCCCCCTCCTGCAGCAACAACCACGTCCCCAACCCGGCCCCACCAATGAACCGGCGCAGCACATCGGCCGACAACGCCACCGCCTCGGCCCGACGCGCGGTCAGATCGATTCGCAGATAACGCCCGTGATAACCACAGGGGGAAGCCGACATAAAACCCACAAGTCGTCCCCATCAAAGGGGTTCCGAAAAACCACCAGGAAAAACTCCCCAGCAGCCCGGCCTTGTGGTTTCAGAGGTATCCGGCACGGAAGAATGCGAAATGTTCTCGTCCATGCATTATAGACAATTCAGCAGTGAAAAACATAGCCCCGCAATTCGCATTTAGCCCCGTGTGAATACACACGGGGCCGGTTTGCGTTCGCGTCAGTATGACCGATTGACAGTTGGTTGTTTGACAAGGGGACATGGCAAACCGTGACATGCATCAAATGATGGCACCGTTGTTGGTTCTGAATCTGTGCCTTGTCGGGCGAATTTGGCCGTCTCCGAATAGAAGCGGCTTATCGAATGGGAGTATGACAGGTCGAGAAGGCGAGAAACACCAATGCCAATGTCATGCACGTTGTTCGGAGAACTCGTTCGCGAGTCTGGGCCAAGACCTCGCCGAGAAACGGCAACAACAAGACCTCCCAAGCAGCCAAAAATCAGCATTCGGTAACTCCCCCGATAGTAATGAGTCGAGGGGTAGCTCGAAACAAAGATAAACGTGGGACCCAACATCACCGCATATCCAGACAAGATGCCACAAGTAATAAAGTTGAACCGTGTCAACGCGCCCGGTGTCGAAGCCAGCCAAAGCGGCACCATCATGAGAAATAACTTGCTAATGTGCGTGCTAAGAATAACGAGCACGAGGCCGGCGACTAGCCAAGCTACAAGCCATGCGACGAGGCGCAACCGTGAGTATCGGCTTGCGTCAGCGGTCGTTTGGGTTGATGCATTCATTGCTGACGCCACCTGATTGCAGAAACCTCTCACGTTACTGGAACTCCAAGGTCGCGGCAGATTTTGCGTGCCAGGTGATCTGAGATCTCTTTGTGCCTTGGTACGGACGAACGACGATCGCTTTCGAGGTTTCCCCACCACGAGTGATTGCCTCCCTCGCGCACCAATTCACAGCCGTGATTGGTCAAATGCCGAAGCAGATCGCGGCGTTTCACGGCTGGATGCCTACTTCTTCGTAGGGTGAACCAGCAGCTTGGCGGGCATCTTCGCGGTTCATTTCGAGAGCTTCGGACAAGGCTTCGCGCAAATTGGAGAGCAGTTCCTCGCGTGTTGCTCCCTGTGAATTGACGCCCGAAATTTCTTCAACCCAGCCAATCCACCAATCACCGTCCTGACGAATCACAGCGTTGTAGGTTGGCTCTGCCATATCTGAATTCTCCGATTGTCGAAATTGCAAATCAAAACACTTACTCTTCGACCATTATACAACCAGATCCAACGTTGAGAACAGGGCATTTGCCGTGTGCCGACACGCAAGGGAGCGCTCCGCTTCGTAAAGACTTCGCGTCGCGGCTAACCGGGTGAAACTGATTCGCAAAAAAACAGCCCGGCTGCAACAAGACAGCCGGGCTGTGGTTTCACCAACTTACAACATTGCCGTCTTGCACCAGGCGATGACTGCCGTCAGGCCGTACGAGCTTAGCTCGTCGAGGGCCTTCATGACGACGGCCATGTCGAGCAGGCCGAAGCTGTAAGGCAACTTCAGGCCGTTGAATCGCTTGATCTTCGCCTCGACGTTTAGGCGGCTGGTGAGGCGGTTGGCGGCCGCGACCCACTTGTGCCGTGCCTGCTCCTTTGCCTCGTAGCTCTTCAGCAGCTTGTACTGCAGAGCGTAGCCGACCGGTTGTCCGCTGCCGACTTCTTCCAGCTTGCGGTCGCCGTCGAGCTGGGTGAAGTTTTCTTCGTGGCGTTCGTAAACGCGTTGGACTCGCTTGTGCCGCATTTCGGCCAGCTTGCGAAGCGCGTACGCGACACCTCGAATGAATCCATAAATGGTTCTTCGCGCATTTTAGTGGGTGCTGCTTGATTTGACGTGTGGAATCGATCTCGGGATCATGGGGGATTTCCGAGGTCGAGACGATGGAATCTCTGAATGCGCATTACCGACTTCTT
>Ga0114996_10001931_pt1 | contig 27360 bp, 21 predicted proteins | sample ArcticOcean_MG_C_4_FD_87039 | JGI IMG/M metagenome (GOLD analysis project Ga0114996, IMG submission 87039) | Marine microbial communities from western Arctic Ocean - ArcticOcean_MG_CB4_134 | ecosystem: Environmental > Aquatic > Marine > Oceanic | place: Arctic Ocean: Canada Basin | collected... | reverse complement strand
GTCAGCGCGGAAACTCGCTGCACATCTTCACGGGGACGCGCCCTCGCGGGCAGATCGCTCTTGTTGCCAACGAGCAGGCCGCGCCCGCTCTCGCGGGCCTTCGACCATATTTCTCTATCGGTAGGTTCGAGGTCCGCCGACAGATCAATGACTGCCAAAATCAGGTCGGCGTCGGCGAGGGCTTCGTAACTCCGTTCGACTCCCATCGATTCAGCGACGCCCTCAGCCATCCGGATACCGGCCGTGTCGATCAGTTTTACCGGCAATCCGTGAATGGAAACGACCTCGCTCACCGCGTCGCGAGTTGTGCCGGGAAACTCAGTGACGATCGCGCGCTCTTGTTCCAGCAGGCTATTGAACAAGCTCGATTTCCCGACATTCGGGCGCCCGAGTATCGCCAGCGTCAAACCGCCGCGAATAACCTTTCCGAATCGAAAGCTGTCAGTCAGCTTGGCAATACCTTCGATCACCGGGCCGAGCCGCGACAGGATTTGGCCGTCGGAGGCGACGCTGATGTCGTCCTCGGCAAAATCGATTCCGGCTTCCAGCAGCGCGATCAGATCGCGGAGCTGTTTCTTGATCGGCGACAGACACCGCGAGAGAGCGCCTCCCACCTGCTGCACGGCGACGCGCGCCTGGTAGAGAGTCGTCGCCTCGATCAGATCGCGAACCGCTTCGGCCTGCGCTAAATCGATACGTCCGTTCAGGAAAGCTCGCTCGGTGAACTCGCCGGGCTCGGCCAACCGTGCTCCTAGTTCGATGGCTCTCTCAATCGTGAACGAGAGCACCACGGGCGAACCGTGGCAAGACAGCTCGACGATGTCCTCGGCGGTATAGGATCGCGGTTTCTCGAAGAACGTAACGACAATCTGATCGACGACCCGATTTTGCGCATCAACCAGCTCGGCGACAGTAGCGCGGTGAGGTTCAAGCAATTCCGTGCCCAGGCTGGCATCACGGCGAATCAGGCGCTGGGTGATGGCCACGGCGGCCGGTCCCGACAGGCGCACGACACCCAGACCGCCTCGGCCCGGCGGAGTCGAAAGGGCGACGATCGTGTCTTCGGGAAGAAGGGGACGAGACTGCGAAGCAGGCGGGGGGACCACGGGAGGCAATTTCGACCTCACCTACAGCCGTTCTTTGGGATCGGCTGCGTAGATCACGGTGTGCCGACGGGGAGCGACACCTTCCGACCCCGATTTGATGCCCTTGCAGTCGCGCAGCGCCAAGTGAAGAATGCGGCGCTCGCGCGAGCTCATCGGCTGAAAGCGGAACGGAATGCCTGACTGCTGGACTTTCTCGGCAGCCGCCTCGGCGCTGAGCCGCAGCTCTTCGATGCGCAGCACGCGATAGTCCTGGCAGTCGAAAATGAGGCGGTATCGTTCCTGGTGCGCGACGCGCAAAGCTTCGAGGGTCAACTGTTCGAGCGCCATCAATAGTTCGGCCCGCTGTGCCAGGAGAAGATCAGCATCGGGCCCCTCAAAGTCGACGATCAAGTCAGGCGAGAAGAGATTGCGGTTTTGCAGGTTTTCGCCAGACTCCACCGCGTAGTTGAGGTCGAGCCGGGCTGCCTCCAGCAGCGGTCCCAGAAAACCATCTAGCTTGGGTTCGATGGCCTCGACCGTCCAGTCTTGAAAGGACATCTTTTAGCGGAGAAGAGCCGGATGTACTAGCTACTTTTCTTCTTTTTCCTTCGTTTTTGCGGCTGCTCAATCTCGACTGGGTCTGAAGGGAGGTGATTGAGCAGGACCTGCTGACCTACGCCGACCAAATTGCTCGTCAACCAGTATAACACCAGGCCCGCCGAAAACCCGTAGAAGAAGAAGCCCATCATGAGCGGCATGAACTTCATGAGCCGCATCTGCGTGGCGTCGCCTCCAGGTGTCGGCGTCATGGTCTGCATCCAGAACTGCGAGGCGACCATCGCCAGCGGCAGAACCCGAACGGCTATCTGTTCTGGTTGGGAGAGATCGGCAACCCATAGCCACTCGGCGTGGCGCATTTCAATAGCGACGGTAAGAACGCTGTAGAAGGAGATGAAGAAGGGCAGTTGAATCACCATCGGCAGGCAGCCGCCCATGGGATTGGCGCCGTGCTTCTTGTAGAGCGCCATCATCTCTTCATTCTGCTGCTGCTTCTTGGGGTCGTTCATTTTCAGGCCCTTGTACTTGTCGTTGATCTGCTTGACCAACGGCTGCAGGGACTGCATCTTTTTCATCGAGCCCGAACTCTTCCACTTCAGCGGGAACAAGACCAGGTTGATCACAAAGGTGACAAAAATGATCGCCCAACCGTAGTTGCTGATGACGTTGTCGTGCGTCCAGACCAGCATGAAGAACAGCGGTTTGGCAAGTACCCCCAGGTAGTAGCCAAAGTCGATCATCTCTCCCAATTCCGGCCGGATGCCGGTGACCAGCTGGAATTTCTTGGGGCCGATGAACGCCTGGAACTGGTTCTTTTCCCCGCCCCCGATCGCCATCGCGGCGAAAGGTTGCTTATCGTCTCCGCCCGCTGCTTCAACTTGAACCGCACGTGATTCCAGCCGAAGCTCCGAACCCTCGTCGGCGGGCAGGAAGGCAGCCGCAAAAAACAAATCATCGATTCCAGCGTAGGAATAGGAACCAGTGTGAACAGACCCTTCCTCTTCGACATCCCCAGCCAAGTTCCGCGTTAGCGCTTTGTCGGCTCGATCGTAGTAAAAAGTCGTACTGTTGAGGTAGTCATTGAGCTGGGCGGTATCCCCGAATCCGCCGTTCCAGGTCAGCATGTGCGCGCGAGGAGTGCCGTTCTCTCTCAGCTCCGATTCGATCTCGACTAAGTAGCCCTCGGGCTCGAAACGAAATGTCTTCGTGGCGGAGCGGGCGGCGTCTGCATACTCGAAAACCACCGTGGCGGGCGCTCGCCGGACCCCGGTCCCCCGATTGACGGTAAACAGGGCGTTATCGAGAGCCGCAATCGGCTCCCCGCCTGGGAGGGCCAGCCTGAAAGGGTTGCCGAACTCCTTGGCGCCCTGGGCGTGGACCAGGTCGAGCGGCTCGCCCGCGGCATTGTCATAATCCTTCAGCACCCACTTGGTGACAACTCCGCCGCGGTTAGAAAAAGTGACCGTGAACGTATCCGTTTCAACAACAATCTCGCGCTCGGTGTCATCGGCCTTGACTTGAGATGGATCTCCGGAGCTTGTTTCGGCGGGGACTCCCGCGGCCCCATCCGACGACGACGCCCCGGATGCGGCCGACTCAGCCGCCGAGGGCTCCCCGGACGCACCTGGCTCCGGCGACTCCGCGGACGTTGCCCGCGAGCCCGGCTCCTCCACCGACTCTTGGGCCTGCGGCGGCGGCCTCGGTGGCGCGTTCAGATTCGCGACGTAGACATACGCCGCAATAGCCACAGCCGAGATCACACAGGCCAGCAGCAGCCTTTTCTGAACAAATTGCTCGTCGTTTTCGTCAGGCATCGGGAACCGGATCATGGCCGCCGGGGGCAAACGGCCGGCAGCGCAACACTCGCTTTACCGCTAGCCATACGCCTCGGCGCACTCCGTGCCGCTCGACCGCCTCCATGGCGTATATCGAGCAGGTTGGATAGAACTTACAAAAAGAAGGAAGCAGCGGCGAGATGCCGCCTTTATACATCACCAGAGCCCCCACGACCACTCCGCGCCCAAAGCGGGCGAAGAAGCTATCGCTTTTGCCGACGCTGTCCAGGTCTAGCTGAAGCTCCAGGTCTTGCCGCAGCTCCCGCTTCCGCCGAGGCACGGCGTCTTGCTCGAACACGGGTTGCTTGCTCAAAGGCACGGCGTACGTCTGCTTCAATTGCGGGCCAGTCCGAGTCGACGATCCGGCGCCGGGCTTGCAGCACGATCTCGCAGCCATCCGCCAGCGCGGCGAGGTTTCGCCGGACTGCTTCTCGAAGGCGTCTCTTGACACGATTGCGGACAACAGCATTCCCTATTGCACGACTGACAGCCAGTCCTGTCTTGCCGGGCTCCCCTGTTTCCGCCTGCCTGAAAATGGCGGCAAAAAGGGGGCTCGTCCATCTGGCGCCGTCGCGGTAAACACACTGGAATTCGGCTCTATTGCGGAGGCGCCGGGATTTGGGGAAACTTGCCGAACCGGGTGAAACTGCCTCCGCCGGCCTATCTCTCGGAGCTGACGGTGAGGACATGGCGACCCTTTGCTCGCCGCTTCGCCAGGACTTTCCGTCCGCCAGGGCTTTTCATGCGAGCGCGGAATCCATGCACTTTGGCGCGCCGACGTCGATTGGGTTGAAATGTTCTCTTGGGCATTCGCTTTCCCCACTGCTTTCGGGGACAACCCTTCGGATCGTCTCGCCGTTAGCGCTGTCGTAAAAACTCTCAGTCTATCAGTCGCTTGGAAGGGGGGTCAAACGCGCGCTTCCGTCAAGCCGCGACTGGCGCCATCCCATTCCTCTCAGCAGCCGCTAGCCGCCCGTCTTCGCTTTCTTCGTCGAGACAGGCCGGACGCGGGCCGGAAGAGTCCGCTTGAACGGAATCAGCGATCGAGAGAAAGCCGGCGGAGGCTCCCGCGGCAGCGAGCCCATCTGCTCGGTCACGTACTCGACGAACTCGTGCATCTGGAGCTGCATCTCTTCCATCTTCTCCCGCATGTTGAGAATAATCTCTACACCCGCCAGATTGACTCCTAAATCGCGGGTCAAGGAAAGAATCACTTCCAGCCGTTGCATGTCCACTTCGGTGTAGAGCCGCGTATTCCCTTCCGTCCTGGACGGCTTGAGCAGCCCTTCGCGCTCATAAAGCCGCAGCGTCTGCGGATGCACGCTAAACTGGCTCGCCACAACGGAAATGGTGTAGGCCCCTTCTGTTTTCTTTCGTCTCGCCATGCTATTCCTGATTCCACAAGTCCACGCGCGGGTCTTCCGGGTTCACTTTCGCAAACTCACGCGCCAAGTCTTTGGAAGCTTCGTCGGCAATCGAGGGTACCACTATTTTCACTTCAACAAACTGATCTCCGCGGCGCTGAGTGCGGCGATTGAGCACTCCCTTTTCCCGCAGCCGGAAAGTCTTTCCTGAATTTGTGCCCGGAGGAATCTTCAGCAAAGCCTTGCCGTCAATCGTAGGCACCTCGATCTTCCCGCCCAGAATGGCTTCTGGAATCGTAACCGGCGCTTCGATGTGGATGTCATCCGCTTTCCGCTCGAAGAAAGGATGAGAATCTACGCGAGTGACTATGTAGAGATCCCCGGCTGCTCCGCCCCGGTGTCCGGCATTTCCCTTGCCCGGGACGCGCAAACGTGAACCCGGCTGTGCACCGGCCGGAATCCGCACCTCGACCGTCTCGTTCTGGCCGACTCGGCCCGAGCTGCCGCACCCCGAGCACGTATTTCGTAGCTGTCCCCGACCCTGACAGCGGGGGCAGGTGATGTTGAACTTCATCGCTCCAACGGTCTGATCGACCTGACCGCTGCCGGCGCACTCGGCACACTGGGCTGAGCCGGACGCAATGTTACCTAAACCGCGGCACTGCCGGCAGTTTTCCTGACGAAGGATATTCAGTCGTATCGTCGTTCCGCGAATCGCATCCCAGAACCCGATATCAACGGTGTATTCGAGATCTTCTCCCGGCCGGGAGGCCGTCTGAGGACTTCCGCCAGCGTCACCCTGCCGGAAAAACTGTCCGAATAGATCGGAAAACCCGCCTCCGCCCCCCTTGCCGGCCTGCCCGCGAGACCCGCGCGCGCCACCCGAGGTGAAATCGGAAAAATCGAAGCCACTGAAGTCAAAGCCGCCCGGCCCCGGCCCCTTTGCCGCTCCCGCGTAGGGGCCGGCGTCAGAGTAAAAACCGAACTCGTCATACATCTGACGCTTCTTCTTGTCGCTGAGCATATCGTAGGCTTCTTGGACATCCTTAAAGCGATCCTCGGACGATTTGTCCCCAGGATTGACGTCAGGATGATGCTTGCGCGCCAGACGGCGATAAGCCTTGCGGATCTCGTCGGACGAGGAGCCGCGCTTCACGCCGAGAACCTTGTAGTAGTCCTTTTGTTCTGTCGTCGTCACGGCGAAACTTCCTCAATTCAGCGACAGCGGCCCGAAGGCCACGTGTTGGGCGGAGCGCACCGGGCGCTCCGCCTTTGTTGTAGTGTCAAACACTCTCAACGTGCTGTCAAACGCTCTCAGCTCTTGGACTTGTCATCGACGTCGACGAACTCGGCGTCGACCACGTCGTCCTTCTTGCCGTCGTTCGCCTCGCCCCCGGCCGCGCCATCCGCACTCGCGCCATCAGCACTCGCGCCATCAGCACCGGGCCCGGGCTGTCCATCGGCCGGCGTTTCGGCCGCAGTAGCTTTATACATCGCTTCGGCCAGTTTATGGCTGGCGGCGGTCAATTCTTCGAGGGCCTTGTTCATCTCGTCAAGATTGCTGCCCTGGATCGCTGATTTCGTTTTCTCAAGAGCGGCCTCGATGGCTTTGGCATCTTCGTCGCTGATCTTATCGCGGTGCTCCTTGAGCGTACTCTCGGTGCTGTAGATCATGGCGTCCGCACGGTTGCGCGTTTCGACTTCCTGCTGGCGCATGCGATCTTCGGCGGCATGCTGTTCGGCGTCTTGGGCAATCTTGTCGACTTCTTCCTTGGATAGGCCGGAAGAGCTGGTAATCGTGATTTTTTGCTCCTTCGATGTCGCCTTGTCTTTAGCAGAGACGTTGAGAATGCCGTTGGCGTCAATGTCAAAGGTCACTTCTACTTGCGGAATACCACGCGGCGCCGGGGGAATTCCGATCAACTGGAAAACACCGAGCAAGCGGTTGTCCGCCGCCATCGAGCGCTCCCCTTGATACACCTTGATTTCAACGGACGTCTGGCTGTCCGACGCCGTCGAAAAGATCTCGCTCTTGCGAGTGGGGATCGTGGTGTTTCGCTCAATCAGCTTGGTGAAGACGCCGCCCAGGGTCTCGATGCCCAGCGAAAGAGGCGTGACGTCGAGCAGCAAAACGTCCTTGACGTCTCCGGCCAGCACGCCGCCCTGCACGGCCGCGCCAACAGCGACGACTTCGTCGGGATTGACGCCCTTGTGCGAATCCTTGCCGAACAGCTCCTTCACCAACTGCTGAACTCTGGGGATGCGTGTCGATCCGCCCACCATCACCACCTCATCGATTTGGCTGGGCGTGAGTTCGGCGTCCGTCAAGGCGCGCTTGCATGGCTCCAAGGTGCGGCGCAATAGCGGCTCCATCATTTGCTCGAGACGAGCCCGCGTTAGCTTCAACTGCAAGTGCTTCGGACCGGTAGCGTCCGCCGTGACGAAGGGCAGGTTGATCTCGGTCTCAAGCAAGGTCGAAAGATCCATCTTGGCCTTCTCGGCCGCTTCCTTCAGCCGTTGCAATGCCATCTTGTCGCCGGAGAGATCGACGCTTTGATCCTTTTTGAATTCGGCAATAATCCACTCGATCAGCATCTGATCGATGTTGTCGCCGCCCAGGTGCGTGTCTCCATTCGTCGCCTTGACTTCGACAACACCCTCTCCAACCTCAAGAACCGAGATATCGAAGGTGCCGCCACCGAAGTCATAGACGGCAATGGTTTCGTTCTTCTTCTTATCGAGGCCATAAGCAAGCGCGGCGGCCGTCGGTTCGTTGATGATTCGTTGTACGTCCAGACCGGCGATCTTTCCGGCATCCTTGGTCGCCTGGCGTTGCGCGTCGTTGAAATACGCAGGCACGGTAATCACTGCTTGCGTCACCTTTTCGCCAAGATAGGACTCCGCCGCATCCTTGAGTTTCCCCAGGATCATCGCGGAGATTTCCTGAGGTGAATAGTCTTTACCTGCCGCCATAATCTTGACCAGCCCGTCACCCGGACTAATGCTATAGGGGGCCAGTTTCATCTCTTCCGCGACTTCATTGGAACGCCGTCCCATGAAGCGCTTGATCGAGAAAATCGTATTCTCCGGATTGGTCACACCCTGCCGTTTCGCCGCCTGACCAACAAGCCGCTCGTCATTCTTTGCGAAAGCGACAACCGATGGAGTGGTTCGCCCACCCTCCTGATTCGCAATGACGGTCGGCTGGCCCGCCTGCATGACAGCCACAACCGAATTTGTCGTTCCAAGATCAATACCAATGATCGCCATGGTTTGAAGTCTCCCTAATCTAATATCGCCACTGCTCGCAGCGAAGCCCACCCTCCGCAAGGACGTAAACTACTTGCGGGGAACTACCTGTTTTTTAGTATACACCCAATATTAAATATTAGTCTCACGTTGTCAACATACGGCATGCCAAGACTACCAAGTAAGGCCGCAAATACTTGATTCCTAGCCTGTTTCGTGCCGACGACCAATATAGCGAAACCAAGCACACGAGAGACCCGTCGAGCACTGAGAAATGCCCGCCAGACCGGCCCCGCCCCAACCAGACACTCAGAGCCCCGCGCGTCAGCGCGGGGTCAAGTGAACAATCAGGCCCGTCAGCGCGACCAGCTCTATACAAAGACGCAGAGCCCCCGCCCCAAGCGCGCCACCTCCGAGCCGGGCTTCCCAACAGAGCCGCGCCCGCAAGGGTGCGGTCGAGTCCGGCTGCTATCCCCTTCCTGGACCTATCTACCTTATGACCAGATTTGCGAATATAATCACCCTTAGGACGATGCACCCGCCCGAGCAAGCCACTTCAGACCTAACAGTCTGCTACATTACCGACCGCCGCGCACTGAAGTGCGAGCTCCCGCACCAGATCGCGCGCGCGCTGGCGGCAGGGGTAAATCTCATCCAGATCCGCGAAAAGGACCTTTCGAGCCGAGAGCTTTATGAACTCTCTCAAAGTGCGCTCAGTATCGAAAACCCGGCCCGAACCCGCATCCTATTGAACGAGCGGACCGATGTGGCACGAGCGGCGGGCGCCGCCGGGGTTCACTTGCCGTCCAACTCCCTGGCCCCGTCGAGGATTCGCTCTATCACCCCCCCGGGTTTCTTGGTCGGAGTCTCTTGCCACAGCTTCGAAGAAGTTCGGCGCGCCGAATCGGAAGGCGCTGACTATATCGTGTTCGGCCCGGTCTTTCCAACGTCCTCCAAGATGAAGTTCGGCCCCCCGCAGGGGCTCTCGGCGCTGGAAGAAGCGGTCAGGGCGGTCAAGATTCCCATTCTGGCCTTGGGCGGCATTACGCTGCGGAACGCCGGCCGCTGCCTGGATCGTGGGGCCGCCGGAATCGCTGGAATCTCTTTGTTTCAACAAAGCGCTGATCTCTCTGCTGACATTGCCACCCTTCGCCACATGTTTCGGCGTTGACGCGAACCATTTGAGCCGATGACGCTGTCTTTTGCAAGCCAAAGTCTCACGCCATGAAGCTCAGAGCCGCGAGCGTCAACTCGCGTTCGAGCGGTAGCGGGAATCTCAGGCAGTAGCTGAAAATCCGCGCTCGCCCCATAGTTCACAGCCCCTCCCGCCATTGAGATACCATACCAGCAAGTGCGAATCGCAATCAGCCTCACGATCTACTTACTGGCTGCCCTCTCATGCCAGCAGCACATCCCCAGCCAGGCCAACACCCCCATGAAACTTGAGGTCGGACAGCCCTTCCCCAATATCGTCCTCCCCAACCTCGCCCTCCCCAACCTCGAGAATGGCCGCGCGGGATCGATCAGCCAGTTTCGGGGCCGCAAGCTGCTGCTCCACGTCTTCGCTTCTTGGTGAGCGGGCTGCCGCGTACACGTGCCCGGGTGGCACGAAGCGACCAAGCAGTTACAACAGCAAGGCAAGATCCAGATGGTTGGGATTATTCAGGAGCAACACCCCGACCGCTGCCGCCTCTTCATGCAATGGAAGCAAATGGATTGGCCGATTCTGGTGGACTCTCTGAATCAGCTCGAGGTCACGGCCGTCCCAATCACGCTAGCTATCGACGAGTACGGGATCATCCGGCACAAGGGCCTCAGCTTGCAAGATGCCGAGACGATCGAAGAGGTATTTCTGAATCAGTCGTTCGATGCGCCAGGGGACGAACAGAGGTCAGCGTCCGCTAATCCTGCATCCCCCGATATCGAATCGCTAAGAGCCGCCGCTGAGGGCGGAGCGGAACAAGACCTGCGGCACTACGCCAACCAGCTCACCGTTTGGGGAGGACCCGGGCAAATGGGCGCGGCGATTGGCGCCTATCAAGACGTCATCACGGCTGACTCGCGCCATGACCCCGATGACTTTGCTTCGGATCATTTTAGGCTCGGTGTCGCCTTCCGAAAACGTTACGACTCGGACCATCGAGAAGCGGACGATTTTCAGCTCGCTGTCCAGCACTGGAAAACCGCGCTCGACCTGGACCCCAATCAGTACATCTGGAGAAGGCGCATTCAGCAGTATGGGCCACGCCTTGACAAGCCCTACCCCTTCTACGACTGGGTGCCCGAGGCTAGAGCCGCCATCAGCGCTCGCGGCGAGACAGCCGTGGAGCTGGCCGTCGAACCCCGCGGCGCGGAGTTCGCCAAACCGCTGGAGCACTTTGAAACGGGGGCGGCCGCGGCGGCGGAACCCGACCCCGGCGGACGTATCCATCGCGACGAAGGTCAGTTTGTGCATGCCGAGGCAACGGTTGTGCCGCCCGTGGTCGCGCCAGGTGAGACGATTCGGGTCCACGTAACGATGCGTCCCAATCTGGAAACCAAGTCTCACTGGAACAATGAGGCCGAAGAGCTAGCCTACTGGGTGGCCCCCCCTGAAGGCTGGGAAGCCGACCGTCAGCACTTGACGTATCCGATTCCGCCCGAAGTAGTGAGCCTGGAGCCGAGAAGTGTCGAGTTTGAGCTGCGCTGCCCGGACGATGCTGGGTCAGGTGCGGTCGAAGTGTCTACGTATGCGCTCTATTACGTCTGCGAGGATGTCAAAGGCACCTGCCTCTACCGTCGGCAGGACGTGATGGTGAGAGTGCATGTTCGGTAGCTCGCATGGCGGGCCGGTCTGGCGCGCATTTCTCAGTGCGTGAGAGACCTCTCATGCACTTCGTCTCGCCACCCGGTGAGAAATGCGGGTTAGGTGGAATCATGAACATCTTGCCGCCGCGGGCTCCAGGGTACCGAAAGATGTTAGCCTCAACAGCCGAATGATAAAGTGAGTCCCTTGATGCCAGCCGTTAGCCACATTTGCCGCGTTTCACCGGACAAAGACACTGCCGCCACGGCAGCCGCGAACCATATTCTGCAATCACTCGCTGCCGCTCGCTCCGAGCGTCCCTTGGCGACGATCGCTGTCTCGGGCGGATCGACGCCGAAGTTGATGTTTGAAGCAATGGCGGCGGCAGAGTTCGGCTGGTCGCGAGTTCACGTCTTCTGGGTGGACGAGCGCTGCGTCCCGCCGGATCACCCTGACAGCAACTTCGGCATGACAACGCGGGCCTGGCTCGACCGCGTCGCGTTGCCGCCAGAACAGCTACACCGCATCGAGGGCGAACTGGAACCCGGGCAAGCAGCGGCAGACTACGAAGCCGACATCCGCCGCTTCTTCGAACTTGAAGGGGACGGCTTGCCGCGATTCGATGTCGTCCACCTGGGGATGGGCCCCAACTCCCACACCGCCAGCCTCTTCCCCGGAGAAGATTTGATTGACGATCGCCGGGGAATAGCTTCTTCGGTCTACGCGGCCTCCAAGCAAAGCTATCGCGTCACCTTGCTGCCCGGGGTCTTACTCAACGCAGCCGAAACGGTTTTTCTGGTGTCAGGGTCCGACAAGGCAGAACCGTTGCGCGATGTGTTTCAAGAACCTCTTGACGCCTCGCTGCGGCCGGTACAGTTGTTTGCGCGGCAGAGTGCCAATGTTCTTTGGTATCTCGATGAAGCGGCGGGCGGGTACTTGCGTTGATCGTTTTGCTTCGGACGACGCCGGCCCGGAGGGTGGGGCGAGAGTGGACTTCCGTCCACGCCGAGTTACGGGTTCGATTGCGATAAGCCCTGGAAGGGCGGTACCAGCATGCCGCACAGCCTCGCCGATCTGCTGATTCTCGACGGCGGGTTACGATTGAATTTACAGAAGCACGAAATGAGTACGATGAAACCTCTGGTCGCAGGTTTGTATCGCCCTTGCCAGGGCTCGGCTTTGTTTAAAACAGCTTCCCACGGCTGAAGCCGTGGGCTATTTTTGTAGCGACCCTGCCGGGTCGCCCGCGGAATTTAGAAATTCCAGGGCACGGCTCTGCGGGTGCGGCAGGCGAAGGGCACGACTCTGCCGTGCTTGGCAGGCAAGGATGCCTGCCCCACTGTGAGCCGGGTGAGCACCGCGCTTCAGCGGATCAACCCCTGATTCCATGGCTCGATTCCTGAGTTTCGACTCCGTACTTCGACTCCAGGCTTCGACTCCGTACTTCGATTCCGTACTTCGCTTCCACCCGCGGAGGCGATTCCCCGAACCGCGCGCCGGAGGCGCGAGGCGGCACGGCAGAGCCGTGCGCCACGTTGGGGCGAAGCGGGTCGTGGAACTACAGCCAACCCTTTTCCCTGAAATAGCGCTCGGCCCCGGGGTGCAACGGGATGCCGGTCTTCTCGATTAATCCCCCTTGCTCGGGGACGAAGTCCAGCCAGGCCTTGTGCGCCAGGCCCATCTCCTCTTTGTTCTCGCAGACGGTCTTGGTGACAAGATAGGCGAGTTCGTCGGAGAAGTCCTTGTGGCAGATCAGGACCGTCCCCATATCAACCGCTTTCGTGGGGCCCGATTGGCCTTTGAAATACTGAGGTAACGGGATCGCATTCACTCCCGGTCCCTTGAGCTGGTCCAGGACTGAATCGGGCAGATCGACGAACCGGATGTCCACCGTCGTCGTGATCTCGGTGATCGTGGGGTGGCCTCGAATGGCGGTTTCAAAGTAAAGATCCGCGCGCCCGTCCCGCAGGATCGACGCAATCTGGTTGGCGGAAACCTGCGTGACCTCACCGCCGGCCGAGACGATTTTTTCGCGGCTGGCGCCGAACGCCGCCAGCACCATGTCGGCGAAGACCGGCACGACGCTGCCGGCCGGCTTCATGACAACGCGAATCGGGCGGTCGTCGCTCAGCGCTTTTTCGAGCGTATCGTTCCCCGTGCGGGCGATGTATTCCTCGCGCAGCAGGGCGGTAACCCAAACCGAATTCAGTCCGCCGACGAGGGCTCGGATGTTTTCATGCTTTTCCTTGTAAGCTTTGGCATCTCCGTTGGCGGCCCACACAGCGGTCGCGGCCTGTGCCAGCGCAACGGACGCATCCCCGCGGTCAACGAGGATGGGATTGCCGATGGCCCCGCCCCGGGCAATGACCTCGGCGCTCATGCCATCAGGCAGATCTTTCTGAAGCAAGTTGGCGAGAGTGGCCGCGAAAACGTACCAGGAAGTGCCTGGGCGCATGGCTCCGATCGTGACGCTGGAGCGCTCTCGGTTGTCGCTGTCACCAGCGCCGCCACATGCGGCCATCGCAAGCAGTACCAAGATGACGGCGACGGCCGCGACAGACCGGCCAAGCCGGCGTTGAGAATTTGTCATTCGATTGTCCTTCGCCCGCATTTCTCACCGGGTAGCTGGCCGAGCACATGAGAGGCCCGCTATTACTTCGTTGCGCTTGCTCGGCACAATTGGGCGTCGCCGCGTTGCGGCGATGGGGCGGCAAGATTGCCGGTCCCTACGGCGCGCGCCTCATACTGACAGGCCTCTCATGCACTGTGCCTCGCCACCCGATGAGAAACGCGGGCTAGTCGCCGCTCTGGGGTCACCGCTCCGGGGTCACCGCTCCGGATCAAAGGCTTTGATGATAGCGCTATTGTCGGCTTCGCCGAAACCAGCGGCCTCGACTTCTTCGAGCAGGCTTCGGTGCAATTGGGAGAGAGGCAGCCACGCGCCGGAGCGCTCTCCGGAAGCGAGAATCAAGCGGACGTCCTTTAAGTGTTGCGAGAGGCGTGCCTGAGCCGAGAAGTCTTGGTCGATCATCTTGCGGCCTTTGGTATCCATCACCGTCGAGTAGGCCGCGCCCGCCTGCAGGACTTCCAACGCCTGAGCGGCGTCGATGCCACTCGCTTCGGCGAAAGACAAGCCCTCGGCCAGTACGGCGCGATTCAGACCCAGAACGAGGTTGAAAACGAGTTTCATTCGCGCGCCACTGCCGCCAGGGCCGACGTGGAATGCGCGCTTGGAGAAAGACGAAAACAGTTCCTGGCAGGCCTCGAAGGCTTGCGCCGTGCCGCCGACGAGAACCAGAGCGTCGGCCGCGCGGACTTGCTGACTGGATCCTCCGACCGTGGCGTCGAGGTATTCAACCCCGCGCCCGGCCAGCCGGGGACCGAAAGCGGCGATCTGGCCGGGATCTCCCGTGGTGGTGTCGATGATGATCGATTCCGGGATGATCGATTCCGGCGCGAGGTCATTCTCGATTTCGCTGAGCAGCTGGTCAACGGTATCGGAGGTTGGAAGGCTGAGCACGATTCGGCTGCACTGCCTCGCAATGGTGATGGAGGAGTCGGCGGCCTCGCCCCCCAGCCGTTCGAGATTGGCGCGGCGATCGGCGTCAATGTCGAATCCCACGACGCTGTGTCCGGATGCCAGGAGGCGCTCGGCCAGCGCGGAGCCGAGAAGTCCGAGACCGATGAGACCGATTGCCCGTGAAGCCACTATGAATGTCCAGAGATAGCGATCCGGTGGAAGGAATCACATCATAACACTGGAGTGCCGGCCGAAACCGTATGAAACGGCTACAAGCATGAAGCAACAGAGTCGTGGACGGAAGTCCGGGCTCTCGTTATCGATCGAATTATTTGCTCGAAACGGCTGATCGAATTACTTGATCGAAACGTAGCGTCTGAGGCATCTGAGCCCGCTCGCTGAGCGTGGACTTCCGTCCGCGCCTCTGTTGTTGCCTCCCGCGGCCCGCGCCCGGTGTCGGGGCGATCAAAACTGGTTTTCCCCACCGAGTATTAAACGAATGGTACAATTTGGCCCGAAACAATGAAACTCTATCCGGGAGCACGAGATGTCTAAGAGAGCCTAATTTCCTGGACGAAGGTGCAAAACGTGAAAAAAAAGACCCCTAATACGACCACGCAAGAACTGATTCCGGCTTTGCCGGCTTCGAACGCTACTGGGAACGCTGCGGGGAACGCCGCGGGGAGCGCCGCCGGTTCGGGCGCGAGCGTGGATCAAATCCGCAATATCATTTTCGGCTCCCAGATGGAGGCGTATGAAAATCGATTCAATTCCCTCGAGGATCGTATCCTAAAGGAACTCGCCTTGCAGCGGGAAGAATCCGGCCGCCGTTTCGATTCCGTACGCGAGGAGCTGGCGGCCGAACGCAACCAGCGAACCGAAGAGGCCGCCCGAGACCGTCTCGCCCAAGAGCAGCAGCTCAATCAAGAAGTGGATACGCTGAATGCCGATATTGAGAAGCGCTACCAGGAGCTGCTGACTCTGCTGAACAAACGCACGGATCGTCTCAGCGACGACAAGACGAATCGCCGCGACTTAGCGCGGCTTCTCTCTAAGATGGCCGACCAGCTCAGCTATGACTCCAAAGCCGCAGCCGCAAGCGCCAAACCAAAGAAATGAGCCCGGCGCGGACGCGGCGCTCTCATCGGGCGCCGGCGGCAATGCCGCGCGTCCATCCGGCGCAGGCGGCAGGGCCACCGGGCCGGATGAGGCGTTCGCGAAGCTTCGGCACATTCTTCTGGCTCCCCAGCAGCAGCGCATCGATGTGCTCGGCGAACGCCTTGATAACGTCGGTCTTCGCGCCGACGAGCTGGCACGCGTTCTGCCCAAGGCGATTGTCCGCGGCGCGCAGCAACAAACGGGCATCGAGACAGCGCTGCAGCCGATTCTCCAAGACGTGCTGCGGGCCTCGGTCAAGCGCAATCCTCAGGTATTAGTGGACGCTTTGTTCCCGGTCATGGGGCCGGCGATTCGCAAGGCCGTGGCGGCATCGGTTCGCACCATGGTTGAATCGCTGAACCAAATGATGGAGCGGAGCTTCACCTGGCAGGGGATCCAGTGGCGGATCGAGGCCATGCGCACGGGAAAGCCGATCGGCGAAAGCGCCCTCGCGCACAGTTTGGTTTACAGCGTCCGGCAGGTCATCCTAATTCACAGAGAAACGGGTTTGCTGCTGCAGGCGGTAGGCGCCGAAGAGGGGAGCAAAGATCAAGAACTGCTGTCGGCGATGCTCACCGCCATCCAGCAGTTTGTCAAGGATTCTTTTGAAGTCGGAGAGTCGGAGGAGCTGGAAAGTCTGGAAGTCGGCGATTTGAGTGTTTGGATCGAGAGAGGTCCTGACGCCATTCTCGCCGCCGTCATCCATGGCAATGCGCCCCAGCAAGTGCGGGGCACGCTGCAAGACGCACTGAGCAGCATCCACGGGGAAATGACGGAAGAGTTGGAGGACTTCGACGGCGACGCCCGCCCGTTTGAGCTGGCCCGTCCAAGTCTGGAGCCATGCCTACGCGCGGAATACGTCAAGAAGGAAAAGAAGAAATCTCCCGTACTCTACCTCATCTACGCCAGCGTGCTGGCACTGCTTTGCGTCTGGGGATTTTTCAGCTACCGGGACAGCGCCCGATGGTCGCGCTTTCTCGATCTGGCCCGCGCCGAGCCGGGTATTGTCGTCGTTTCCTCGGAAACGCGCGACGGAAAGTTTTGGGCTTCTCTGCTGCGGGATCCGCTAGCAGCGGACCCGGCCTCGCTGATGCGCCGAGCCGAGGTGGATTTGGAAGAGGCCGCCTATGACGACGAGCCTTTTCTGTCGTTCGATGCCAGGATTGTCAGCGCTCGCGCGGCGGCCCGGCTGCGAAGTCCCGACGGCGTCTCGTTCCAATTTGAAGCGGGCGTGCTGACCGCTTCCGGCGCTGCTCCGCGTGCGTGGATCGTCACGGCTCGCACCGAGGCTTTGCACGTTCCAGGCGTCAGCGGTTATCGTGAAGAAGGGCTTTCCGACTTAGATCTCGAAGCTCTGCTTGAACGCAAGCAGGCCATCGAAAGGGAGGCCGTGCAGTTCGCTCTCAACACCGCCCGGCTGGTGGAGGGTCAGCAGCAATTGGATGCCTTGGCCGCCACGATTCGCGAGTTCAGCGGCGAGGCCGCGGCGCTCGGGCTCCAGCCAGGCATACGAGTCGTGGGACGCACCGACAGCAGCGGGAACGAATCGAGAAACATCCGGCTCAGCCGCCAACGCGCTAACCTTGTCGCCGACCGGCTCGTCTCCTCCGGGCTGCCCGCCGCGATGATCGAAGCAGCGGGGGTCGGATCAACCAAACCCGTCACCGACGAAGGCGACGAAACCAGTCGAGCGCTCAATCGCAGCGTCTCGGTTGAGCTGTCGTTAAACGAGACGGCGGAGAAGCCGGAGGCCGGTCGATGATATCGAAGAAAATTTGTCTGCTCGGGGCATCGGGCGTGGGGAAAACCAGCTTAGTGCGGCGTTTTGTCCACGGCAGTTTCTCCGATATCTACATGACGACGATTGGGGTCAAAATCGACAAGAAGATCGTCGACACCGAGGGGGAGTCACTCAATTTGATCGTGTGGGACCTCTCGGGAGAAGACGAGTTTAGTCAAGTCCAGATGAGCTACCTGCGAGGCGCCGCCGGATATTTGCTCGTGGTGGACGGAACCCGGCCCGCTACCTACGACAAAGCGCTGGAGTTAAGAACCCGGGCTGACGAAGCGTTCGGCAGCGTTCCTTTTGTGCTGCTGACCAATAAGGCGGATATCACTGACCAATGGCGGATATCGGAGCAGGACATGCGCGGCCTTGAAGCGCAAGGCTGGTTATTGGCAAAAACCAGCGCCAAGAGCGGCGCGGGCGTCGAAGAAGCGTTCTTGCTGCTGGGAAGACAATTGCTCGCCGGGAAGAGCGCACGCAAGTCCGCTCCCTAGCCGTTTCCCGGTTTCCGTCCCATGGCCCAGGCTCCGACACCCGAATTGAATTTACCCCCGGACCAGCTTCCGGGCTTATTCGCCGCACTCGATATCGCCGTGCTCGCCGAGCGCGCTGACGGCAGCTTCCATCCGCTTGGCGTCAGGCCAGCCTGGTTTCGCGATTTCTGCCCTTCGGGCGGGGCCGAGGAGCCCATTCATCTGGAAGAATGCTTCCTCTTTCTCGAACACTTTCTCGTCGATGCGCGCGCATTTTGGAGCAAACGAACCCCCGGACGGGAGCGCTCCGGCCCCTGGACCGAATCCGATCCCCGAGGCGTCGAGCGGCATTTGGAAGCAGCCGCCCTCTTCCATGCCGAACAAAATATCCTGCTGATTGAGTTGTTGGGCGGCGAGTACGAACAAAAGCACGGCATCTACCAAAAAGCCCGCGAACGGGCCATCGAGTTCCAAAAGCTCGAGCGCGTGCATGGGGCGCTCCAGGCAAGTCAAGCCGAGACCGCCAGTTTGTTGCATTCGGCTCCCGATACGACCTTCCGTTTGGATCGGGAGGGCCGCTATTGGGACTTCAGCGACATCGTGCCGAACATAGACGTGCCGAACCTAGACGCCGAGGGCGGCCAGGGACAACCGCGGTGCGTCACGGATGTATTTCCCCCGGGAATCGCCACGACCCTGATGGATAGTTTGAAACGGGCGCTCAAGGCCGGCGGTCCTCAAGTAACGGAGTACGAGGCGACGGGCGACGGCCCCCGCCAAGACTTGGAAGCCCGCGTTGTGCCCTGCGGCGCCGGCGAAGTGCTGGTGGCCGTCCGCGACATCACCGAGCGTAAGCAGCAAGAAGAACAGCTTAGTGAGATGCTGGTCCAAATGCGCGGCAGCCGCGACGACTTGCTAGTGATTCTGAATCAGCTCGATGTCGGCGCGGCTCTGGTCGATGAACGGGGCAGCGTTGAATTTCTGAGCCAGATGGCCGCCCGGTTACTAGGCGTCACGGCGGATCAAATCCAGGGAAAGAGCTGGAACGAGATGCCGCTTCTCAGCCGCGCGCAACGCGACGGTCTGCGGGTCGTCTCGGCTCAACCGCTCAAACTGCGGCATCGTGTTTCGTTGCGCGGCGAACGCCCCGACGGTGCCTCTTTTGCGATTGATGCGGATATCCGGGACGATCCCCGTGATCCGGCTCGCAGGCTCGTCTTCTTCTACGATGTTTCCGAAATTCAGGATCTGCGGCGCTTGCTGAGCGAAAAGGACCAGTTCGAAGAGCTGATCGGCAAGAGCGGCGGAATGCAGCGCGTGTTCCAAATGATTGAGGACTTGGCGCAAGTCGAGGCAACGGTTTTGATCGAAGGCGAGACCGGCAGCGGCAAGGAACTGGTGGCACGGGCCCTTCATCGGCGCAGCCGCAGGGCCGGCAAACCCTTCGTCGCCGTCAACTGCGCGGAGCTGACTGACTCTCTGGCGCCGAGCCAGCTTTTCGGTCACAAACGCGGAGCCTTTACCGGCGCCGCCGAAGAGCATCGCGGTTTGTTTGAGGCCGCTCACGGCGGAGTCCTCTTCCTTGACGAGATCGGCGACCTGCCCGGCGCCATTCAGACCAGCTTTCTGCGTGTTCTTCAGGAGCGGGAAATTCGCAGGCTCGGCGAGACGAAAACCCGCAATGTGGATGTCCGCGTGGTGGCCGCAACCCACCGCGACCTGCCGGTGGAAGTAGAGAAAGGCAGCTTCCGCCAGGACTTGCTGTACCGCATCCGGGTCGGCCGGGTATGGCTTCCTCCTCTGCGAGAAAGAAGGGAAGACATTCCGCTGCTGGCGAACCGCTTCCTCGGCGACCTGCGCGCCGCAACCGGCAAGCCCGTGCGCGGGATCTCCCCCGAAGCCATGCGTCTGTTGATGGACTATTCCTGGCCCGGGAACGTCCGTGAACTCCGGAGCGCCCTCGAGTACGCGGTGGTGGGTTGCCGCCATGCCATCATCGGCCCCAACGATCTGCCTCCCGAAGCGCTGGCGGTCGCGGCTCAGCCGGCCACGCTCAGCATCGCAGCCTCGAGCGATCCGGATAGCGAACGCTCCCGCTTCATTGACGCGCTGGGCCAAGCAGAGGGCAATCGAACACACGCCGCCAAGCTGCTCGGCATGAGCCGCGCCACTTTCTACCGCCGTTTGGATGCACTCAAAATCGACCCCAACTCCGGCGGCTGAGTTTCCACCCAGGGGGTCGCGTGGCATCACCTTGGGCTACTTTCCTGCGCCGCTTAGCGGCTGAACCCGCATTTCTCACCACCTAACCCGCTTTTCTCACCGCCTGACGGCCGAAGCACGCGATTGGCCCGCCACTACTTCGTTGCGCTTGCTCGCCGTGCTCAACGGACTGCGAGAGGTAACGTCGGCCCGGAGGCCGACGCAGCCCGCCAGGAGGCGCGCGCCACCTCAGAGCGGCGGGCGTCTCGTACTGGCGCGCTTCTCACGCACTTCGCCTCGCCATCCGATGAGAATTGCGGGCTAGCAGTTTCCCTGACAGTTTAGTTTTCGCTCGCCCTGCTCGTTTCGTTTTGCTCGCAGTGCTCGGGGGACGCTCCGAGGCGATGTAGCCATGGATGGCGACACGGCACGCTGGAACCGTGCGCCACGTCTGAGGGGCACGTTTGTCGTATTGGGTGACGCTACTGTCTCGCTGGAACAACGATGAGACATCTGAGTGTCTCATAAAGTGTCTCACGAGTCATATACCCTCACTAGTCCGGTTATACCTAAGTGGTTTTATAGCAATAGGTTAATCACACTAGATCCATTTGGCCTCGATATTGCAAACTTCTAACCGAAATGATGACAGACGATCCGCCGTCGGATAGCCGGAAAGCGGTCGGGCAACTTGGCCAGGAGTGGGCTGTACATAAACACCCTGAATTAGTCGACGCCCTAGCGGACACCCCAGGACAGGAAAGGAATTTTAGACTCATGCGGCAAAACCTTTGGACACTGACTGAAACGAGGGATGAGGCACGAGGCCCGCTTGACGCCGAGATGGGTCATCCAGCCCGAGGCATGCGCGAGGAATCGCCCGACCGTAACCGCGACGGCGAACCTGAGCCATTGATCCTCTCCCTGAACTACGAATCCCCGAACACCGAACCCGGTCGAAAGACCGCTCCCCCCCTGCAACCGGCCCAGCCAATCGAGGACACCATGTTTCGGCTCTCAAACGACGGTATTGTCACGATAAATATGGAAGGCGAAATTATTCAAGCAAATGAGACCTTTCTGAAACAGCTCGGCTACTCCCGACAGGCCCTGCTGGGCCGTCCCGCGATTGCGTTTTGTCCCAGCGGCGAATTAGAAACTTGGAAGAACGGCTGGCGAACCATGCGGAGTCAAGGGAGCTGCCTGGTGGAAACCGCATTACAAAAGAAAGACGGCACGGAAATGGCGGCTGAAGTCGCGGCCACGCTGATTGATCTCGGCGACAGGCAGATCGCGCAAGTTCTTGTGCGTGACGCGGCACAGCGTGAAAGGATCGAGGGAAACCTGCTTCAGACTGAAAAGACAAACACACTTGGGATGCTGTCCGGGGGAATCGCTCACGATTTGAACAACATTTTCACTTCGGTCGCATCTTTCGCTTTTCTTGCCGAGACTTCCTTGCCGGCCGGTGCCGAGGCCCGCTCTTATCTGGAACAACTCGTCGGGGCGAACGAGCAAGCCGCGGCTCTGGTCCAGCAGATTTTGGCCTTCATCCGGCCCCATGCCGGGGAAACCGTTCCCGTGGAAACCTCCGCGATAGTGAAGGATGTTTTGTCACTGCTGCGGGCCGGGTTAGCGCCAAACGTCAAGCTGCGGCAGGTCGTCGACGAGCAGGAGAACTGGGTACTCATCAACGCGGCCGAGGTGTACCAAGTCGTGATGAATCTTTGCACCAACGCCTCGCAAGCCATGGGGCAATCCGGTGGCATCTTGGATGTCGAATTACAACGGATCGAGATGTCGCATCCGCAATCGCATCGCCGCCGCGGCGTGAAAGAAAAATCATTTGCGCGGCTGACGGTTCGCGACAATGGTCCGGGCATCGACCCCGCCATTCGGGAACAGGTTTTCAATCCCCTATTCACGACAAAAAAAGAAGGAGAAGGGACGGGTCTGGGGCTTTCGATTGTGCGCGGCATCGCAACCCGCTGCGGCGGGCACGTCGACATTGAAAGCGAGCCCGGCGCCGGAACGGCTTTCCACGTGTATTTTCCCCTGAGCGGGGCCGAAAGCGGTGTTTCAGACAGAAAGGCGGTGGAATCGGACCCGCGCGGCTCCGACCGCATCTTGTTCGTCGATGACAAGGAATTACTGCTGCTTGCCGGTGAACAGCTTCTGGAAAAACTGGGTTACCGGGTGACGACCCGGCTAGGCGGCGAGCAGGCCCTAGACACTTTCCGGTCGACGCCGCAAGAGTACGACCTGATCATCTCCGACGTGACCATGCCGGGCATGAGCGGAGTCGAGTTTGCAGGCCACATCCGCGAGATCCGGCCCGGTGTCCCGATCGTGTTCACTTCGGGATACGCCGATCCCATTTCTCCCGAGGACGCCAAGACCTTGGGCATCAGCGAGATCTTGATGAAACCCTACCGGGTTCGCGACTTGGGGGCGGCCATCCGGCGGGCTTTGAAAAGCTCCGTACGCACCGGTTGAACGCCGGCCATTCTCCGGGGGAATTGGGAGTTATCCGGCCGGGGGGGCTCCGGGCAAGAAATCCAGTCCGAATCCGGCGGCGAGCTGCACGACAGCGATGCTCATAGATACAACTCTTCAAAGAGCTTGGTGTCGGCCGCTTCCTCGAACCAATCAGCCAGCCTGTCGTAGCGCGAATCCTTGTCAGCCACGGGCGGCAGCTTGACGCCAAACAACTCCTCGATGACAGCGGCATTTTCGAGCACTCCGTGAAGATACGTTCCCCAGCACCGGCCTGCCCGCAGACCTTCGCCGCGGCCTTCAACGAAAGCGAACGGGCTGCTGCCGGCCGGCCGCGTCGTCTTCCCCATGTGAATCTCATAGGCCGGAAATCGCACGCCCCCGGGCGTGGAGCCCTCGACAACCTGGGTGATCTTCTCGCGCTCAAGGACCGTTGTCACTGGCAGCAACCCGAGCCCCTCCACCGATTCGTCGCCCGATTCCACGGCAAAAGGATCGTCGATCCGCTCGCCCAAGATCTGATAGCCGCCGCAAATCCCGAGGACGAGCGCTCCGGCGTCGTGCTGCCGCCGTACCCATTCGTCCAGACCGCGGGAGCGCATCCAGGCGAGATCCGCGACGGAATTCTTGGTACCCGGGAGAATCACGATCTCGTAGGAGGAGTCGTTTGCGCGATCGATCCAGTCCGCCCAGCGAAGCAATTGGAAATCGGTTAGGTTCGAAACGCGGGGAAACTTCAGGATGGCAATGCTCGGACCCTCCCGCGGTGCGGGCACGAGGTAGTCCAAAGCGACGCCATCTTCCTCGTCAATGTGCAAGTCGTCGACGTAAGGAAAGACCCCCAGGCATGGCCGGGACGCTTTGTCTTCCAAGATCCGCCTTCCGTCGTGAAACAGCGCCGGATCGCCCCGAAAGCGGTTGACCGCGAAGGAGCGCACCAGCTTCGCCTCTTCCGGCTGGATCAGTGCCAGCGTCCCGTAAACCGCGGCGAAAACACCACCGCGGTCGATGTCGGCGACGAGCAACGTCGGGGCCTGGAGAAGTTTCGCCAGGCCGAGATTGACCAGATCAGTCCGGCGCAGATTGAGTTCGGCGATACTGCCGGCGCCTTCGATGACGATGAAATCATATTCGTGCGCCAAACGCTCGAAGGCATCTAAAACCCGCCCCAGCAAGAAATCAAAATGCTCGTAATATTCGCGCGCCTTGAGGTTCTTCCAGACCTTGCCGTCAAGGACAACTTGGCTGCCATTGTCCGCATTCGGCTTGAGCAGGATCGGATTCATGTCGGGCGAGGGCTCCAGTCCGCAAGCCTCCGCTTGCACGACTTGAGCGCGCCCGATCTCCCCGCCCGCCCGGCAGGGGAAGGAGTTGTTCGACATGTTCTGGGCCTTGAAGGGCGCGACGCGAAGTCCGCGGCGGCGCAGCCAGCGACAGATCGCCGCCGTCATCCAGCTCTTGCCAACATGAGATCCCGTACCGCCGACGAGCATGCATTTCGCAGCCATATTTCAGTCGAGTCACTTTCATGCAGCGGTTACGCTGCTTGACGGCGTTCCATACAGGCTGGGGACAGACCGGCGTAGCCAATTACATCGCTGATAAACAGGGATTCGGGAATGGCAGTCCCCGATTTTTCACCACTTTCCAGTCGACTTAACGGAGTTCTCGACCGCGATGAGTTTCCGAAGGAATTGCTTGCGAAGGTTGCCGGGCGGCTAATGACCGTTCTCTGGGGGAGGCCTTCTGATAAACCCGTCCACGACGTCGATGAGGCCGTTGAGTTTGTCACCCATCTCGGCCAGTTTGTCACCGGTCCGCGCAAGGGTGTGGCGGATCTCGGCGATCTCTTTGTCGTGCGTGACGAGGCCCTCAGCCTGCATGCGCTGCAACTCGCCCTGCCTGCGCTGGATGTCAGCCGTGACAATTAGGGTGTCTTTGAGGCGGGCGATCTCGGTTTCAAAGTTCATCATTCAAGGTCCGCCAAGGTCCGCGGCTCGACCGGCCAGCGCGGGTTCACGATTCATTTGTAGTCTACCATTCCCCGCTGGCCGCGGTCCTCGGGGATTCTTCTTTGACCTCGTCCTAGTTTTGACCGAAATCCGAAATCAGACCAGGATTTCTTCCACGACTCGTGCGGGGTATTGGCCGATCAGGCGTTCGTCTAGGCCGTGGAGGTTGTAGGTGAGGGCATGGGGTTCCAGGCCGAGCTGGTGGAGCATGGTGGCGTGGAAGTCGTGGACGCTGACGCGGTCTTCGACGGCTTTGTGTCCGATGTCGTCGGTGGCGCCGTGGACGTGCCCGGCTTTGACGCCTCCGCCGGCCATCCATATGCTGAAGCCGGCGGGTCCGTGATCGCGGCCCGTCGAGCCGGCCTGTCCGGTTTGAGCCAGCGGCATGCGGCCGAATTCCCCGCCCCAGATCACTAGCGTATCGTCGAGAAGGCCCCGTTGCTTGAGGTCCTTGATCAGAGCCGCAACAGGCTTATCGGTCTTGGCGCAGGCGTAGCCCAGCTCGCGGTCGAGATTGAGATGGTTGTCCCAAATCTGATACTCGATGAAGACCTGGACGAAACGCACGCCGCGCTCAACCAGCCTCCGCGCCCGCAATAAGCGCATGCCGTAGGAACGCGTGCGCTGGTCATCAAGCCCGTACATTTCTTTTGTCGATTCACTTTCGTTCGAGATGTCGAGCGCGTCGGTGGCTTCCAGTTGCATTCTCGCGGCCAGCTCGTAGCTGGCGATGCGCGCGTCGAGCTGGGACTGGAACGGCCGGGCTTCGCGGTGGGCCTCGCTGAGCCGCCGCAACAAGCGGCGTTCGGCCTCAACGAGCTGGCTGGGCAGCTCCTCTTGGCGTTTCAGGTTGAGGACCGGCGGGCCTTCCGAGCGGAACTTCGTGCCCTGATAGACGGGCGGCAACCAGCCCGACTGCCAGTTCTGAAGGTCGTTGATCGGGTAGCCGATCGGGTCGTCCAAAACGACGTAGCCGGGCAGGTCCTGGTTCTCGGTGCCGAGCCCGTAAACGACCCAGGCTCCCAGAGCGGGCCGACCCGGGAGCGTTCGTCCCGAATGCATCAGGTAAAGCGACGGTTCGTGGTTGAAGTGCTCACCATACATCGACCGGATCAGGGTGATGTCATCGACGACTTCGCCGAAGTGAGGAAGCAGGTCGGAGATTTCCATGCCGCTTTTGCCTCGGCGTGAAAAGCTGTAGGGCGAAGGCATCAAACCGCCAATTTCGTCGGTGAACTCGATCTGGTTAACGATATCGCGCGGAGGAGCCGACCCGGCGTGCTTCTCCAGCATCGGCTTGTGGTCGAACAGGTCGACCTGGCTGGGACCGCCGTTCATGAAGAGGTGGATGACGGATTTCGCCTTCGGCTCGAAATGGGGCTGGCGCAGCTTGTGGTCGTAGGTCTTGCGGCGGCCCGATGCGGTTGCGGCTTGCGCCGGGCTTCCGGAAAACAGATCGGCTCCCAGCAGTGATGCCAGGGCCACGCCGTGCAGGCCGTCACCGATGCGGGAGAAGAAGTCGCGCCGGGAGGGTTGGTCCCCGGCCGCGAGTTGTCGGGTGGCTGGTCGCATGGCGGGTCGATGCATGGCAGTTCGATTCATCCCAAGGCAATCCAATAAGGTTCAGTTTAATAAACGTCAGGCGATCAAAAGTCCGAACAAACGTCAGTCAATGTAAACGAACTCGGGCGAATTGAGCAGCCCGTGAACGAGCGATCCCAGTGCCATCCACTCGGCGGCGGCTTGTCTCGGGCCATCGTGTTTCTTGCTGGCCAGGTGCGGGGCCCAATGCTTTCCCAAATCCGCCAGGTCGGTCAAGGCGAGGTCGATTTCCCGCGCGGTTGGCGGACGCGTGAGGACTTGCCAGTAGAGCCGCTCCACTTGGCCCTTTCGATCACCCGGGAACTGATCGATCAGCCGCCCCGCGAGGTATTGCGCGTGTTCGATGGTGGCCGGGCCGTTCATGAGCTGCAAAGCCTGGGGCGCAACCGTTGACTCGGAGCGCACGGTGCAGTTGGGCGTGAGCTGCGGCGCGTCGAAAGCTTCGAGCATCGACATCGGCGTGCGTCTGCGCTTCATGACGTAGATGGCGCGCCGCCAGCCGTCTTCGGTGGCATTGGCGACGATCTCGCCGCTCTCCTGTTTCGTGACGGGGACGGGGCGTCCGAAACTTTTCAAGTCGGCCCGCTCGGTGACGCGCAAGATCGCGTCGTGGAGCACCTCGGCGTCCATGCGGCGGAGAGGCATTCGCGAGAGCAAGATATTTTCGGGGTCGGCGGCCTCAGCCTTATCGTCCACGCGCGAACTCTGGCGGTAAGCAGCCGAGGTCATCATCAGACGATGCATCGTTTTGATGCTCCAGCCGCGTTGGACAAACTCAGTCGCCAGCCAGTCGAGCAGTTCGGGATGCGACGGGGGCGATCCGGTGCGGCCGAAGTTTGCCGGGGTCGAGACCAGCCCTCTTTTGAAATGGTTCAGCCAGATGCGGTTGACCATGACGCGAGCCGTCAGCGGATGGTCCGGCTGCGTCAGCCAGCGCGCGAAAGCGAGGCGGTTGCCGCTGGTCTTGCCCGCGCCTTTGGGGGGCTCGACATCGTATGGCGCCAGTTTCCCTGAAAAAATCGCGGGGACTCCTGGGTAAACCTGTTCCCCGATCGACTGCGCGTCGCCGCGGCGCAGCAGGTAGGCCGGTGACGGGTCGCCGCCCATGTCGTAAAGCGCTCGCACTTTTGGTTCGGGCAACATCTTGGTCTTGAGCGCGGCGATTTCGGCGTTGATCTTCCCGGCGTCCTCTTTGATCTCGGGAAATGCCTCGGCGATTTGGTGCCACTCGCCGT
>Ga0114996_10001929_pt1 | contig 27365 bp, 25 predicted proteins | sample ArcticOcean_MG_C_4_FD_87039 | JGI IMG/M metagenome (GOLD analysis project Ga0114996, IMG submission 87039) | Marine microbial communities from western Arctic Ocean - ArcticOcean_MG_CB4_134 | ecosystem: Environmental > Aquatic > Marine > Oceanic | place: Arctic Ocean: Canada Basin | collected... | reverse complement strand
GCGAAGGATCGCGGTGGTCGCCACGCCTCGGACGAACTCGGGGACGCGCTCCATCTTCTTCTTTGCTTCCGGGACCCATTGCACGGAGGCGTCGGCCTGGATGTCGATCCGGGGAACATGCTCTTGACTCGTGATCAACACGCTCGTGGGGATGGTGCGTGCGAGGTTCTCCGTCGTCGAACCGATGTCCATCGCGCTAGTCGCTCCGGAGTGCACGCCGATACGGCCCATGACCACGAGCCACGGTCGATTGCGCTGGGCGTGTCGGAGGATTTTCTGGAATGCCTTGCCGTCGAGAAGGGTGATGTCGACGTCGACTCCATCCTCTTTCGCGACCTCTCTCGCCACCTCGAGGTGGGCTTGATAGATCTTGGCCAGCCCCGTGTCGATGATCTCTTCGTGCAGCTTCTCCTGGTCTTTGAACTTGAAGACCGCGGAGGCTGCCTTCGAGAGCACGTTCACGATTCCGTTGAAGAGCGTGTAGTGAATGTAGGGATCGTAGACTCCGACGCACTCGATGCGCTTTCCGAAGCGTCTCCCCAGCTCGAGGGCTGTTTGCAGTCCCGCGAAGGACTGGGCCGATCCGTCGATGCACACGAGGATGTGATCGGACTCCACTGCCTGATCGCTCTCTTTCACGATGAGAGTGTCCACGGCCGTGGTACGGAGGAGGCGATTGGCGAGGGGACCGATTCCGGAGCGTGGGTCCTCTCCGGGTTGGATCGCGTCCATCACGAGGAGATCATATCCGTCGTCATTGATGGCTCCGCGGAGCGCGTCGATGGGTCGCCCGTCGAGGTTCTTCACCGCGAGGAGTCCATCCTTCAGGTCCGGCGAATCGAGCGCTGGTGCAGCGTTCGCCGCGATCGGCTGTCGGTCCTCGGGGAGCAGGGCGGCGAGCTTCTTGAGTCGATTGGCGGTCAGAGATTTCCGCGTCGTCGCGAGCCCTGTCACCTCGGAGCCGAGGACTTGACCGAGGGTGATTCCCACGAGCCGGGAGGATGGCGGCGTATCGATCGCTGAGATCGGAATTCCAATGGAGTGGTACATGGGCATCGGCTCCTGCGCTAGAGAGACTGGATATAGGCGATGATATCGCTCATTTGCTGGTCATTCAGCTTGCCGGCGAAGGTCGGCATCGCCGGGGCTCCTGCGTTGATCGCGGGGTCAAAGCCCTTGGCGAGTCGCGCAGACGGATCCAAAAGTGATTCCTTCACATAGATTTCGTCAAACGAGACCGTATCTCCCGTCGACATCTCGCTGTCTTTGCCCCAGCGCCCCACCAGCGAAGGCGCCTGCGGGGAGGGACCGTCGATGATGTGGCAGGTGGAGCAGGGGAGCGCTTTTGAAAAGAGGTATTCGCCACGCTCTGCGGGACTCATCTCGTCGAGGTCTGCAGCAGGCAGAGCCTTGGGATGGAGCATGGACGGGTCGGCAGCGATCATTGCCATCGCCTGGTCCACCGGCACCTGATAGACGCCGAGCTCCGGGTCGACCACATTGAACTTCGAGAGGGAGTCCTGCGCCTCGGCGCGGGCCTCCACGAGCTCCTTGGGGGTCTCGATGGGGGGTTCGGGAGTCCTCAGGGCGTTGACGCCCATCCAGCAGAGCGCGATCGCGGCGGCCGCGCCCGCGAGCTTCGCGAACTGATGTGTCGCGGGCACCACTTTGCGCTCCGCCTCGGGGATCTTCTTCTTGTTTCCCAGCTCGGCGATCCAGACCACCATGGCGAGGAGTCCGAAGAAGAGCATCACCACGAGTGTCACGATCATCGTCGCGTAGCCGATCGCCGGAGTGTAGGCCTCGGGAGAGGTGTCCCGAAGAACCTCATAGACGTGCCAATCCTGACGAAGGGCCGAACGAACGAATCCCATCAGGGCCATGAGCCAGGTGAACGAGACCGCGAGGAAGAAGAGCGTCCATTGACTGAGCCGGGGCACTTTGCCCCATTGGATTTCACCGATCTCCTTCGCTCCGCGCATCATGGCGATGTCGACGGGCATCGTGATGCCGATGCAAACCAGCACTGCGAGCACCTGATAGGGTGACATCGCGACGCGGGCGCTGGACTCCATCCACATCGAGGGGATGTAGCCGCCGACTCCGATGACGATGACGACCGCTGCGGTCGCTCCGAAGAGCAGCGCGAGGAAAGCGTTCCCCTGCTTGGCCCAGCTGACGGTCGGTATTTTGTTGCCGCGTCGATAGAGCAGGAAGGATAAAAACGTCGTGAGGATCAGGATGTTCACGGCGGTGTTCTTGGCGCTCATGACGCCGAACAGGCTCAAGATGGGATGGTTTGTGCCCCCCATGGAGTCGATTTCAGCGGAAGAGAGGATCAGGGATTTTGGAGTCGCCCAGACCAGAATGCAGAGGGTCACGAGGGCCAGGAGGAACTTGATCCAGCCGCGGTAGCGTTCCGCGCCGGGGATGCGGTCCATGCCGAGCCAGAGATAGAAGTTGGCGGCGAAGAAGAGCGCGCCGATCAGGACGGCCTGGAGGACGAAGAGCCAGCTCAAGACGCCGCCCATCATGTAGATCCCCAGCTGCTGATTGAACTGGTAGATCTCGTATCCGAGATAGTAGCCGGCGAAGGGAAGCGGGAGCAGCGCCAGGATGGCGATGAAGTTCCCCGTGTAGCCCATCCAGTCGTAGCGCGCCTTCTTGACCGGGTCGTCCGTCGTGAGGAATTTGTACGCGGAGTAGGCCGCAGCGATCGCGCCGCCGAGGCAGAGGTTCGCGATCAGGCGATGGATGTTGATGGGGTGAAGCAGGAAGTTGAAGAACGCCGCTTCGCGGTCGATGACAGCGCCCATCTCGTTGACGCCATCGGGGGCCATCGCGAAGGTCGTCCACGCGTTCGCGATGAGCATCAGGCTGATCCCAAAGAAGTTCAGGCCGATGCCGAGACCCACGTGAGTCCATTTGTCGAACTTCCCCCACCCGTAATAATAGAGGTACAGGCAGAATGCCTCTCCAAAGAAAATGCACGAATACAGGTACATCGAGGGTCCGAAGACCTCCGCGAGATATCCGAAGAACTGCGGGTAGAGGCCGATCAGGGCGAACGTGAAGATCGCTCCCACGATCGAGGTGAAGGAGAACGCTGTCGTCAGCAGACGACAGAACTCGTAGGCGACCTCGTTGTACTGTTGGGATTGTTTGGGGTCTTTCGTGACGTTCGAGATGATCTCCATGATGAGAACGAACATCGGCACCGCGAGAACAAACGCCGCGAAGAGGAGGTGGAGCTGGGCGAGAATCCACACGATCACGCGGGGATTGAGCCACGCCATGGGACCGTTCGGATCGAAGACTCTCCGATAGGCGACGTCCCCTCCAAAGGGACTGCCCCCGGTAGCCTCCTGAGCGACTGCGACGGCAGACACCAGCAGGGTGGTGGCGATCAGTCCCGCCATGGTCCACCAATGAGACGGTTTTCGAATGCCTCGCAGATTGCGTGTCAGGTATTTCATCGCTTCTGACAACTCCCTGAAATTCGGGGCGATCCTTTTCGGTGCCCCGTTGCCATCCATGACTCATCATTGAGTCCTGTGGCCGTGTTTTCTGGAGGGTCGGCGGCTTGCCTTCCCTGGCCTCGATGCCTATGTGGCGAACATCCCTCGTGTCTCTTCCAGCACATCCTCGTTGATCTCCGAATACCCTTTTTCCTCGGCGTATTTCTCGATCGCTACCCGTGCCATGGGTCGGATGAAGCTCGGGATCCTCTCCTCAATTCGTTGTTTCGCGGCGTCTGTCCAGGAGACGCTCGTCGTTTCGGATTCTGGCGGTGCGGACGCGACAGAGGTGATCAGCTCCTGGCGCGTCGGCGCGTCGTCTGCTTCGGTTTGCAACATCTGCGAGAAGGGGCATTTCGACACCGCCCCCTCCTCCGCGGCCGCCGCGGTTTCGGCCGGAGCGACGGCCGCCGCCGCGTCTCCGTTCGCTGCGAGGTCGGCTCGGACGCCGCTCAAATTCGATCGCAGCATCTCCATGGGCTCGGCTGGAACCGTGGCGCCTCCGATCTTGACTCCGAGCGATCGGACCGCCTGGGTCTCCATCGGGTTCGTCAGCATCGCCATCTGCCATCCGCATCCCCCGCATTGGAACACCACGGACATGGAACCTTCATGAGGCCCTTCGGCCTTGTGGAGGTTCATGGGGTCATCACACGTCATGCACAGGAACTTCATGGTGTACCTTCCTGGATTGAGGACTGGGCGCCCGGTGGACGGATCCAGTGGCTCAGGGTTTCGGCGAGTTCATCAAAGGCTCGCGCAGTCGGGGTGTCTGGATGCGTCGTGACCAGCGGCTCTCCTCGGTCGCAGGCCACCGCCAGTCTGGGTTCAAAGGGAATCGCGCCGAGATGGGGCACGTCCATTCGTTCGGCCAGGTCCCGGCTCTCGCCACCGGGAAAGAGAGCTTCCTCTTCTCCGCAGTGAGAGCAGACATGGCTCGCCATGTTGTCGATGATTCCCAGCATCTCTGCGCCGACGAGGGTCTTCGCCGCCCGAATGGCTCGCTCGACCACCGTGTGCGAGACCCGCGTGGGGATCGTCACGGTCAGGGCGCCCGCGCCTTCGGGGAGCAGTCCTGAGATGTTCGGGAGGCGGTCTCCCCCGGGAGGAAGATCGAGAAGGAGCACATCCAGCTCTCCCCATTCCGTGTCGATCAGCATCTCCCGGAGCGCTGTCATTTCCAGCGTCTGGCGCCAGGTGAAGGCGTCCTGCTGAGTGTGGGCCTCCCAGGCGACCGGGGCCGTCTCCTCGGGAAGGAAGAGGTCCATCGCCATGATCTTGATGCCGAGGGGGCCCTTGGCGGGAGTCACCCCGTTGGGTCCGATATGCGGGATGTGTCCCGTGACTCCCGTCATGCGAACGACGCTGGCGCCGTTGATGTCCGCGTCGAGAATCCCCACTTTCCAGCCGCGATGTGCGAGGGCCGAAGCGAGCTGGACGGTGACGGTCGATTTGCCGACGCCTCCCTTTCCGCTCGTGATCGCCAACACCCGGTCGATGCTCGCCAGACGCTTCTGGAGCGCCGAGACGATGTCCGACACCTGGCCGAGGATATCCGATCCGCCATCGCCGACGATGTCTTGATAAGTCTTCATGCGGTCACCTCCATCGACTGGGAGGTGTCGCTCGATCCTGGGCTGGTGAGCACGGCGCGCAGCAGCGCGACGGACGTGGCGATGGCGACGAGGGCGAAGAACCAGTTGTAGATCTCTGTCGGTTCTCCCGCAGCGATATGACGACCCTGGCTCCAGATCAGGTAGAGGGCCTTGCCCGCGGTGGCCAGGCCGAGAAGCGTGCCCATCCAGCGGATCTGTCGCAGCAGCAGCGCCGGCATTCCGATCGTGAAGAGCCCACCGATGACGAAGTAGACCCACCAGGGGATCACCTTTTCCTCGAAAGCGATCAGACGCTCCGGGGTCATCTCGTTCCACGCCCCACCGAGGTACACGATCCCGTAGACCAGATAGGTCAACGCGGCCACTTTCCAGGGGTCGCTGAGGGGCGTCGATGGGCGGGCGTCGGTCATGCTCAGCGAATCTCCCAGCGATGGGCGGCGGCTTTGTCCGCTGGGATCTCTTCGAGACCCGTGTTTCGACTGACCTGCAGGGTGCGGACGTAGGTCGCGATCGCCCACCGATCCGTCACGGGGATCTGGGCGGCGTAGGAGCCCATGGAGCCGTATCCATTCTTGATCACGTCGTAGAACTGACCGATCGGGTAGGCCCGAAGGCGGTCGTCATGAAAGGTGGGAGGGAGGGGCTTCAGGCCTCGGCTCGCCACGATGCCCTTCCCTGTCCCCGTCCCGTCATGACAGGGGACGCAGTAGATCTCGTAGCGCTCCTTTCCGCGATTCAGGAAGGCCATGTCGAGCTTCATCGGTGCGCCATCGGGTCCGGTCGTCGGGAGCGTCGCCGCGAATCCATCCTCCCCGCGTCCGTTCTGGAGATGGGCGTGGATGGCGGCTTCCAGGGGCTTCGCGACGAACGCCATCGTCCCTTCGACCGGCAGCCGCATCGCACGTCCATCGGCCCAGAACTCCGCGGGCTCCTGCGCGTCCATGCGATTTTGCTGATCCATGTTCTGCTGGAGGTGAACGGGAGGTTCGTGACTCACGGTCCCCCGGCACCCCGTCCATCCGCAACTCACCAGAGCGATGAGCGCGATCGCCAGAGTTCGATTCATGCGGGTGTCTTGCAGTTCAATCATGACTTCACCAGCTCAGGGTTCGGGTTCCGCACGGCGGCAAGGTATGTCGTGCGGGAATGAAGATTCAATTCCGAGAGGAGACCGTAATTTCGGGGTGACGCCTTGAGCGCCGCGACGCGGGAGGTCTTGTCGTTGATGTCGCCGAACACGATGGCCGAGGTCGGACAGCTCTGCTGGCAGGCAGGAACGATTCGCCCGTCTGGCACGACCCCGTTGCCGTCTCGTTTGGCTTCGATTTTCGCTTCGGTGATCCGCTGGACGCAGTAGCTGCACTTCTCGATCACCCCGCGGAAACGAACCGTCACGTCGGGGTTCCGGCGCATCGCCAGGAACTCGCCGTGGTCCTCGTCCATCCGCTTGGTGTAGTTGAAGTAGTTGAAGCGGCGAACCTTGAAAGGACAGTTGTTCGCGCAGTAGCGCGTGCCGATGCAGCGGTTGTACGCGATGTCGTTCAGGCCTTCTGGGCTGTGTGCGGTGGCAGCCACGGGGCAGACGTTCTCGCAGGGAGCTGTCTCACAATGCGTACAGGCCACGGGCTGGATCGCGTGTTCGATGTCGTCTCCGGGGCCGGTCTGATAGTGGTCGATCCGGATCCAATGCATCTCGCGTCCCTTCAGGACATCTTCCTTCCCTACGATGGGCACGTTGTTCTCCGCCTGACAGGCGACTACACATGCTCCGCAGCCATGGCATGCGGAGAGATCCACCGTCATCCCCCACTGTTGACCGTCGGTTCGGTTGGGAGGCTCCCAGAGGGATTTCAGCTTGTCAGCCGCCATCACCTCTTTCTCTTGTACGAAGGCCGCGATAGCGCCGGGATCGTCGCTCTTCACTGCGGCGTCGGCGAGGTAGTCGTCGAAGGTGGTGGAGCGCACGAAGGTCGGTACGCGTCGGTACGCTTCGGTACGCTCGCTCTCGGTATCGTCCATGCCGCCCTGCTGCTGGGTGCAGGCCAGGAGGTGGTGTCCATCGACCTTTTGAAGGGTCGCGTCGGATACGATCCACGAACCGTCGTTCACCGCAGCGACATCGAATCCCGTTCCATCTCCATATTTTCCGGCGTGGGTTCGTCCATTTCCCATCGCCACCGACGCAGTCTGATCCGCGAGTCCGGGGGTGATGAGGACCGGGAGCGTCACGCTGCCGGTGGATGTGGTGAGCCGGACCATGTCCCCCGTCGCGATGCCCGCTTCCGTAGCGGTTTGGACGCCCACGAGGAGCGCGTTGTCCCAGGTCAGCTTCGTCGCCGTATCGGGCAGCTCCTGGAGCCAGGGGTTGTGTGCGTAACGTCCATCGAGGATCCTGGAGTCGAGCGTGATGTTCAGCTCGATGGCGTAGGCTCCCTCGGGGGTCGCTCCTGGAGCGTCGGAAGCTGCCGGCCAGGCGGCGGAGGCCTGGCTCAGGTCGGGCGCGCTCCAGCCATGCTCCGATCCTGCAGAGACGCCGCTCGTCAAGAGCAGTCGCCAGAAGTCATCGAAAGAGGCTGTATCGCCCCAATGCGCCTGGACCAGCGCGTGGTCGCTGCGTTCGTCGCCTACGAGGCGTGCGAGAACGGTGAGGGCCGAAGCGCTGGCGTGGAGCGGTGCGATCAACGGCTGCTGGATGCTGATCGTCCCGTCGGCGCTCCGAAGATCGCCCCAGGACTCGAGGCCGTGGCTCTGGGGAATGTGCCAGTCGACGTTGCTCGAGGTCTCGTCGCGCAGGTCGCCGAGATGCACGCTCAAGGGCACGGACCGGATAGCAGCGGCCATGCTCAGCGAACCGGGCGCCGTGTATGCCGGGTTGCCACCGAGCATCACGAGCTGTTGGACACCTCCCGCCGTGATGGCGGCGCGGAGGCTCTCCAGGCTGCCCGCAGCGGCGACATCCTGGCTCCAGCCGATTGTCTCTCCCTGGGCGCCGAGCATCGCATGGATGACGTGGGCGAGGGCGTGGACATGTTCCGGCTGTCGGTTGCCGACGACGACCAATCCCAATTTTCCGGCCCCGGCGAGATCCTTGGCCACAGCGGTCACCCAGCGGGCCGCTTCTCCAGAAGGCGCGGTCGTGCTGGGCGCGCTCCACCCCGCAGGGAAGCTCTTTCCGTGGTTGGCGGTCAGCTCGTTCGCCACCGCCAGCAGGAAGTCGCCCACCTGAGCGCCTCGCATCCGCAGGGCGTTGTCGGCAGCGATTCGGGTGACATGGACCCGGGGACCGACTGCGTAGAGGCGGTTCATCTTCTTGTCGGCGCCCTCCAGCTGACGCGCCGATTGGAAGAGGCGGGAGTGGCGGTCCATCTCGCCTTCGGTGCCGAGGAAGTCGCTGTCGAGGCTGAGAATGACGCTCGCCTTGTCGGGGTGGATCAGCGGCTGAGCGCCCATGATCCCGACGCGGGCGGCTCCGGCCGCTGCGTTGTCTGCGTATCGGAGGTCATGACGGTAGAGGGTCGCCTTCGGAAATCGCTTCGCGAAGCGAGTCAGGATGCCCTCAAAGGTCGGGGAGGGGTTCCACTCGACCAGGAGCGCGAGGCCTTCTCCTTGCTGGGAGGCGGCGCGATCTCCGAGGCCCTGGATGGCGTTGAGGCTCCTCTCAAGAGAGGTCTCTCCGCCGTTCATCAACGGGGTCCGGCTGCGCTCTGGGGCGTAGAGGTCCATCACCGAGGCCTGTGCCCACGCGTTCGCGGAGCCCCTGTTGCTGGGATGGCTTGGGTTTCCTTCGATCTTGATCGGCCGTCCATCCTGACTCTCGACGGTGAGACCGAGAACAGCGCCACCGACCACCATGCTGGTGGCGTAGTAGATCGGATGCCCGGGGATCAAATCCTCGGGTCGCTTGCCGAAGGGGAGGATGTACTCCACAGGTTTGCGAATGCAGCCAGACATGGCCGTGGCGGCAGCGACCACTCCTCCTGAGAGCTTGAAAAACTCTCGACGGTTGAGCCCCGTTGTCCCGTTTTCTTCGGGGGCGTTGGAGGGAATCACGGAGATCCCCGAAGGGGTCGCATGGTCTGTGGGCTTGTTCATCGATGACATCCAGAGCAATGGTCCGGCGGGGACACGTCGCGGGTGCGAGAGGCGTCCTCGGCGGGGTTGTAATCATGTGCGGCGGCGGTCCAGGCCATGTCCGTGACAGAGGCGCGGGGCCGCAGATTGGGGGTCGGGTTGCGATGGCAGTCGAGGCACCAGTTCATGCTCAGCGCCTTGGCTTGCTGAACGACCTCCATCTGATCGATGCGGCCGTGGCACGTGGCGCACCCGATGGACGCTGCGACGTGCACGCTGTGATCGAAGAAGGCGTAGTCAGGGAGCATATGAACGCGGACCCATTCGACGGGCTTTCCTGTGGCATGGCTCTCCCGCACTGCGCTCAATGCGGGGCTTTCCGCCTGGATGCTTCGGTGACAGTTCATGCAGGTCGCCGCCGGCGGGATGGCGGCGTATGCGGAGTATTCCACGGTGTTGTGACAGTACCGACAGTCCAGTCCGAGGTCCCCGGCATGGAGCTTGTGGCTGAAGGGGACCGGCTGCTCAGGTGCATGGCCCACATCGGTGTATTCTGGCGAGAACCAGTAGCTGACGGCTCCGATGAGAATGGGACCTCCGATCAACAGAGCGCCCACGACGATGCGAGGGAGAGCGTTGGTCCAGCGAGGAAAGATGACGGCCACGTGACTACCCGAACGTTGGTTTCCTCGTTCCCCCCTCGCGTGCGTAGCGCGCGCGCGGCAGAGGAATGCAATCAACGGGCGCCGAAACTAGCACCAGAGGTCGATGGATGCAAGTGATCCTGGCGGCGACATTGGATCGCGATACACGCGGCGTTTTGAAGGGCCCGGTCTTTCGGACTTCATGGCCCTCGCGGATGGAAGAAGCGGGGGGTGCGCACTCTTGAGTTTTCGAGGGCGTTTTCCAGCGGCTAGGGGCAGGTGGTGCCTTCTTTCAGGGCCTCGAACTGTTCCCAGAGCTTCTCGCCGTTCGCGTAGCAGGTCACCGCTTCCAGTTTTCCGCGGCGGTTCCAGCGGGACCAGATGCCATGAGGCTGGTTGTCTGCGTGTGTGCCCGTCACCGCGGTGCTCCCGGTGTCGAACCAGCGCTGCATGTCTCCCTGGCGCACGTTGTCTTTCCAGGCCGTCTTCTCGATCTTGCGATCGCCCGCTTGGGTCAAGGACCAGGTTCCCGCCAGCTTCCCATCGCGCAACTTTCCGCTGGCGAACACGGCTTGCGAGGCGTCGAACCATTTGTCGCCCTGTCGGACGGCGTCCAGCCAATGCTTGCCTTCCGCAGTGAAGAACTCCGCCCGGGTCTCCTCTCCTCCGTAGGTGATCCGGGTGAGGAGATGACCTTCAGGGCTCCAGCTTTCCCATACGCCGTCGGCGACGCTGGAGACCTTTCCGCTCTTGTCCGTGTGGGTCGCGAAGTTCCCGCGCACCTTGTCCGAGCCATCCGCGTGGAACTCCTCCCAACTTTCCGAGAGGGTTCCCTGGTCCCAATGCTCGCGGAGCTTGAGCTTCCCGCTCTCGTGAAAGTGCTCCCACGGACCGTGTTTCTGGTTGGCGGCGAAGCCCCCGTTCGTGCTCATGGCGCCGTTGGAATGAAATTCCAGGAACGCGCCACTCTTCGCGTTGTCTTTCCAGTTCGTCACGGATTTGCGCTGCCCGTTGTCGTGGTGCTCGATCCACTCTCCGGTGGACGACCCGTCCATGAACTGGGAGACCAGCTTCAACCGTCCGTTGGCGTGCCACGTACGGCTCGTGCCGTTCTTCCGGTTGTTGGCGTAGGAGGCCTCGCTCTTTGGAGTGCCCGAGGCGGTCATCTCTTTCCAGACGCCGACCTTCTTTCCGTCGTCATACTCTTCCGAGGCAGCCAGCTTTCCGTTGGCGTGACGACGCTCCCACGATCCAACGCGGATGCTGTCCTGGTAGCGCGACGAGCTCTCCGGCGCGCCGTTGGAGTGGTAGGCCTTCCAGGTTCCCTGGCGCTTGCCCATGCCGTAAGTGCGGTCCTTGGCGAGCTTTCCGTTGGAGTGCCAGTCCTTCCACGCGCCGTTCTTCTTGCCCTTGGCGTAGAAGTGCTCGGAGCGCTTCTTCCCGTTGGCATGGAACGTCGACTCAGGACCTTCCTTTTGGCCGGCCACGTAGTTCATCTCCGCGATCTGCGATCCGTTGGCGTGCCAGGAGCGGAACGGTCCGTCCCGGAGGTCGTCCTTGTAGGAGACCTCGTAGTCTTTCTTGCCGGCATTGTTGTAACGGAGCGTACGGATGGCCTTGCCCGTGTCGAGCGTGGTCTCGGAGGCGAGTCCGCCATCCTCATTGAACTCTTTCCAGACGCCGCTTCCCGCGCTCAGGTCCGAGGTTCCGAGAGCATCGCCGGCGCTGGAGTACTGGGTCCATGTACCGTCCTTGAGGCCTTTGGAATAGCTCCCCGTGAGGCGCTGTTGACCATTCGGATACCAGTACTGCCAGGTTCCGTCCTGGCTTCCCTCCGACCAGGTGCCCTTGGAGGCCACTTGACCGTTTTCGTACCAGGCGGTCCATTCTCCGTCCATGCTGCCGTTCTTGTATTGAACGAGGAGGGTGCGGCGGCCCTGCGTGTCGAAATACGTGCACGAACCGTTGTCAGGGTCATCGCAGATCGTGTTCACAGCAGCGGGAGCAGCGGCGGGGCCAGCGGCATCCACGGCCACATCATTGCATCCCGACAACGCTACAACAGAGACCGTGAGAGCGAACCATCGTCGAATCATGAGACTTCCTCCAAGCCCAAAGCGGCGCAAGCGTAGCGCGGAGATTCGGAGTGTGCAACGACGGCAGGTTCGAGCCCGGTGTTTTTTGGGGGACGACTTGACGACGGGTGGCCTCAATGGTCACTGTTCAGCCCGGTTTTGGAGCGAAGAGGGGTGGAACTCATGGTCGAACGAGTCCTGATAACCGGGTGCCTTCTGGCCCTCCTCGGGTTGACTGGCTGCCCATCGGCGGAGCCCGCAGATGACGGCACGAAGTTGCCGGATTTTGTGCTCACGGATCAGAACGGCGAAGAGTTCGGTTCAGCGGACCTCGGCGAAGGGGTCTGGGTCGCCAATTTTTTCTTCAGTCATTGTCAGACGATCTGTCCCCGGGTTCTGGGCGCGATGCGCGTGCTGATGGATCACGTCGAGCGTGCGGGGTATCCCGTTCGTCTGGTCTCCATCACGGTGGATCCCGAAAACGACGACCCCGAAACCTTGAAGGCGCTGGCGTTGAAGTGGAAGGCGGATTCGACGCGATGGAGATTTCTCACCGGTACTCCAGAGGCTCTGCGGGGATTGATCGTCGAGGGGTTCAAGACCTTGATGGGGGAACGCGAGAAGCTCGCCAACGGCATCATCGACATCGGTCATGGCGCTCGCCTCGTCCTCGTGGGAGAGGGCAACCGCGTGCGCGGACACTTTGAAGCGTCTGATGAAGGCGTCCAGGAGCTCCTGATCCATCTCCAACGAGAGCTGGACTAGTCGACCTCGGGACCGAGCCGATAACGGAAGGTGAGGCAGCCGGAGCCTTCTGGCTTGCAATAGTAGTTTTCAAGGCGGACGAACACGACGCGCCCTCCGTTGGCCAGTCGCACCGCGTAGGTCTGATGGATGGGATCGAGCATGTGGGTGAAGTAGGAATACGTGTACCACTTGCCGAAGGCCGGATTGATGATCTGATCGCCCTCCGTCTCGTCGAACTCCCAGACCACCTCTTCGGGGAGGGTCGCCTGCTCCAGGGGGACGTCCCCCAGCCGGATGGCTCCTCCTGGAGCGCGAATGTGATGGCGCCGCCCCAGGAGATCGGCGGGGTCCACCTCTTGGAGTCGCTTTCCGGTGGAGAACGAGAAGCCGGTCCATTGATGCCGGTCTTTCACGTCGAGGGTCACGCGCCAGGTCTCGCCGTCGAGATGGGTCGCCACATTGGTGATGGCGTAGCTGGGCCGCTCTGGTGGCTTGATGGACGACGCGATCGCGAAGAGCACGGCGCAGGCGATCACGAACCCGACTGTAGCGAACCCCACCAATCGAACCACCTGGCTACCGCTCTCGGCGAGATCGGACTCCGCGGAGTCGGCTTGTAGGGGCTGATCAGCCATGTTCAGGCGGGTCCTCGTCAGTTGTCTCGCGGGCGGTTTGCATCCAGCCCCAGACCCTCCATGTCGCGGTGAGAAGCACGACATTGACGACGACAAAAGCGATGTAATGGTACCAGGCGCCGTCTCCGCGCAGGAAGCTGGCGATGCTCCCCCAGTCCACAAGAATGAGGAGGATCAGCTGGGACCAGAATCCCGCGGCGATGAACTTGTCGGTGGGGTTCAATGGAGAGGGGCAGCCTAGAGCGCGACATCCGCGGTCGTGGCCTCTCCTGCCTTGACGCTCACCTTCGTCTCGGACTCGCCGAGGACCTCATGCCACACCTTGACGGTGTAGTCCCCCGCGGGCACGTCCGTGAGATCGTAGGAGCCATCTGCGCCGGTGATCATGCCGTAGGGATGATCGAGGACAATCATGTGGGCCTCCATCCAGGGATGCATGTCACAGCAGATCTTGGTGTAGCCTGCCTTCTTCAGCTTGACGTTCGCGCTCTTCTCTTTTGGAAGGGCCTTGTTGAAGACGTTGCCGCCCGGGAGCTTCACGTTCACGTTGTGTGTGGTCGGGTCGGAGTTCGTCGAGAGGAGCAGCGCCCTCTTGTTGCCGATGGAGACGCGGGGATTGTAGGTGCAGCCATTGTTGTCGATGGTCACGTCCCCCGGAGAGTACGCTTTCCCCTTCTTGATCTTCGCGATGTAGACGATCGCGTTGGCGACCTTTCCGTCCGTCACGACGACGGCTCCGGCCGGGCGCTCGAGCACGCCGTCTTTCACGCAGGCGGCGTCCTTGTCCAGACCCTTCTCCATCTTGTCAGCGATTTCTTTCGCCGTGGAGACCGAGCCCGTGATCGAGCCACCGTTGGCGACCTCTCCGCCTTCATAGCCCTTCTTCTTCTTCTTTGATTTCTTCTCTTTCTTGCTGGAGCTCTTTGCGGGCTTGGCGTCGTCTCCGCCACTGCAGCCATACGCAGGGGCCAACGCGAGGGCAGCGATGATCAGGACCAGATGAAACTTCATGGGTTGTTCTCCTGCTGTGGGCGATGTGCTCCAGCACATGGGCCGTCGAGTATTTCGAATACCAAGCACGTGATTAACGCAAGAAGGAGGCGTTTGCAACACCGAGTTCATGTCGTTTTCTCGATGCGCACGGAGAGAATCCATGGCGCTGGAGGTTCCGCGGGATCTGGTTGACAGACCCTTTCCGTGCGGGTACCAATCACCCCGCATCCGCGCACCTGCGCACCTGCGGAGAGTTTCATGGCGCGTGTCATCGTCATCGGAGGAGGGATCTCGGGGCTGGCAACAGCCCGACAAATCCAGGACCTCGCTCCCGAGGCGGAAGTTCTCGTCCTCGAGAGCGCTTCACGAGTCGGAGGATGCATCCAGACTGAATCCATCGATGGCTTCGTGATGGACGGCGGCGCCAGCGGGTTCTTGAATCGGGATCCCTCGACGCTGCGCCTCGCACGCGATCTTGGCATCCAGGACGATGTGATCAGCGGCTGCGAGACCATGCGCCGTCGTTACATCCTTGCGCGGGGCGCCCTTCGACGATTTCCAGACAGTCCGATGACCTTCGCGACGTCCGACCTGCTCAGCGTCTCGGCGCGCGCTCGCATGTTGCTGGAGCCGATGATCCCCGCGGGGCCGGCCGGCGTGGATGAGACGGTGCAGCATTTCGCCGTTCGTCGCCTCGGTCAGGAGGCGGCTGATCTGCTCGTGGATCCTGTCCTCACTGGGATCTACGCGGGGGATCCGACGCGCATGAGCGTTCGTGCGACGCTCCCGCAGCTGGCGGCCCTCGAAGATGAGAAGCAGAGCCTCTTGATGGCGTTCATTCGCAGTCGCGGCGAGTCGGGCAAGGTGAATGGCCCGTCGCCCTCCGTGATGGGGACTCGGCGCTATGTGGCGTTTCGGGGCGGCATCGGGCAGCTCGTGGGGTCGCTCGAGCAGAGCCTCGGCGATCGGATCGTTCAGGGAGCGCCGGTCATGCGCGTGGAGCGTGAAGGCTCTCAATGGCGCGTGATCACAGGGGGCGCGGACGCCCGTCATCGGATCGCCGATGTCGTCGTCTCTGCGGCCCCCGCGCCCTCAGCCAATGCCTATGCTGGACATCTTCATCCGGCGCTCGCGGGGGCATGCGAGAACGTCTGCTATGCGCCCGTGGTGATGGTCTCTTTGGGGTATCTGGAAGCGGATGTTCCCCACCCACTGCGCGGGTTCGGTCACCTGGTCCCGAGCTGTGAGAAGCAGCGGGTTCTAGGAGTCCTCTGGTCGACGAGCATCTTCCCAGGAGAGCGTGCGCCCCGGGGGAAGGTGCTCTTCAGCGCGATTCTCGGTGGGATGCGGGATCCCGAGATCTGCAATCACGATGACGAGTCTCTTGTCTGGGAGGCCCGCAAGCATCTCCGCCTCGCGCTCGGAATCCAGGCGCGACCGGTGGTGGAGCGGATCTTCCGGCATCGCGTCGGCATTCCGCAGTATGAGGTTGGGCATCTGCGGCGCGTGGCGCGGGCAGAGGCCTCATTGCTGGATCTGCCTGGTTTCTTCCTCACGGGAAATGCGTTCCGGGGGATCGGCGTCAACGCCTGCACGGCGGATGCTCAGCGCACGGGGGAGGCGGTGTTCGCGTATCTCCACGCGCTGTCGAAGATGACCGCGCGCGTGCCGTCCATGGACCATCGCGTTCTTCTCGCGAGTTGAACTAGAGCTCTCCCCGCTCCTTCATCGCCTCCACGAAACGCTTCAAGTACATCAGGCCTCCGGTCGCCACGCTCCCAGAGAGGATGGCGGCGAGGAGAAATCTCGTTTCTCCGAGGGTCGTGTACATCCAGCCGCCCCATGCCGCAAATACGACGGCACCGACGACAGCGGAGGTGATCAAGATACGATGGGCGACGGCAATTTTCATGAAGACCTCAATCGAAAACGAGCCATTCCATCTCCCGCCAACGCTCTTCCGAGTACGTGCGGAAATTGTGGGTGCACACGAACGTGTCCCCATGATGGAAGTTGATCTTGAACTTTCCGCCTCCGAATCGTTCGTCGATGAAGGCGTTGGGATCGGTCAAGAGGTCCGGGACCGTGTGGATGGGCCAGCGGCCCAGCCCCTGGAATCGAACCGTGTCATGCCAGGGCTCCATCACGAAGAGAGTGGCCGTGCTCTCGGCGAGTGCCTGGAGGAAGAAGCGCTGGAGCGCTTTGTTTAGGGGTTCTTCCGTCCGCAAAACTTCGCGTATGACGTATTCCTTATAGAGCGGCCACAACCAGTCCATGCTTCTTCTTCCTGCCCCTGTTTCTCGTTTGACGGGGTCTTTCGTTTGCCTTATTCCCGTGGGGTCCGTCAAGACGGGCGAGGCGTGGGATGATGAAGAACGAACCCTATACCCGATACCCCCGACCCACGTTGTGGCTGCTGCGTGATGGCGATGCGTTCGTTGGCGGCGAGGGCGGGGACACCGAGCCCCCTTTTCAGATGTCTGTTGAGGCATTCTACATCTCCAAATCGCCGGTCACGAATGAGGAGTTCGAGGTGTTTCGCCGCGACTTTGAGCGGAGTCCATCGTCTCCGGGGGATCTCTCTCCCGCGGTGGGCGTGAGCTTCCACGAGGCGGCCGCGTATTGTGATTGGTATTCGGAGCGAACCGGAAAGCACTTTCGTCTGCCCACGGAGGTTGAATGGGAGTATGCCTGTCGCGGGGATCGCGACACGCGCTACTTCTTTGGTTCCACTGGAGCGCAGGCAGACACCTATGTCTGGCACGCGGAGAACGTGCCGGAGGAATTGCCAGAAGTGGAGTCTCTTCGATCGAATCCCTTCGGGTTGTACGAAATGCTGGGGACGGTTTGGGAATGGACCTCGTCGCTCCATGCACCCTACCCGGTTACTCCGGGAGATGGTCGCGAGGATCGGGACGCGCCCGGCGATCGGGTCGCTCGAGGCGGCTCTTTTCGCCAGGGAGTCGATCAGATGGGATGCTCTGTTCGACTGGGTCTCGCGCCCGAGACGATACGCGACGATGTGGGATTTCGAATCGTACGGCTTCTATGAGTCGTGAGCACAGGGAAGAGCCATGACAGAACCCAGTTCGCTGGAATCGCATTTGTCTCCGTTGGCGGTGGCAGCCGGGAAACCGCTCCTCTGGCTTGGCATCGTCTTGTTGATCATGTCTCTCGCCATCTTGCGGCAGGTGACGCTGAAATCGGAGGATCCACCGCCGGATCTGGGCCTGCTGGGGTCTTTCACCCTGGAGAACCAGCGCGGGGAGACGTTCGGCACGGAGCAGCTGCGTGGAGGGATCTGGTTTGGATCCGTCGTGTGCACCCAGTGCAGCCTGATGAATCCACAGATCTTGAAGCGATTCGCCGAGGTTCAGCATCGCTCCCGCGGGCTCGGCAATGACTTTCACCTCGTGTCATTCAGCATGGATCCCGCGAACGACACGGGCGCGGCGTTCCAGGAGATGGGACGCAGCGTCGGCGCGAGTTCTCGGGCCTGGGTCTTTCTGCGCGGGGAAGAGACGACGCTTCATTCCGTGATAGCGGATCTCTATGGCGCGGGTTCCGGGAGCGATCCCACGTCTCCGCTCCTCGGTTCAATCTCGCCGGATCATCCCCACGTGATGGTGCTCGTCGATCAGGTGGGGCACGTGCGGGGCCGTTATGATCTGCGTCAACCCGAGGTGGTGGACCAGCTGATGACGCATGCTGGTCTGGTCGCGAACACGCCCTTCCAGCGTGCGGCCCAGTCGCGCTGATTTTCAGGCCAAAAAAAGCCGGAGAGCGGGACTCTCCGGCTCCTGGATGAACGCAGGATCGTGGCTCAGGCGGCGATCTCTGAATTCAGGGCGTCCGACTCCGCAGAGCTCCAGGTGCGGCTTGTCACCAGCACGTTGGTTTCTCCGCGTCGGAGCATGTGCTCCACGACGGAGCCCATCTCGGGTGATTCGGTCGGCGCGTCGACCCCGTGGCGGCCCATCGCCAGGGCGAAGGCGGAGAGCGGAGGAAAAGCGTGGATGGATGTCGATTTGCTGGCTGGAGAACCCGCGCTCTTCCCATGCGGAATCGGCGCATGTTTCGCCCTGGGCTCCTGGCCTCCATCATCATGAACATAGGCCCCGCCTCCGGGCGCCCGACCGCTGATTGTCCAAAAATATCACCGGTGTTAGTGTACCGCATATCAGGTGCAACTGGAGCCGTTTTTCCCCGGAGGGGTTCGTTATGGAATTTGGTCTCTTTCTCTTAATCGCGATCTCCGTGATCGCTGTCATTACAATCGCCAAGGGCATCCGAGCCGTCCCACAAAATGATTTATGGGTGGTCGAACGGTTTGGAAAATTTCGTACGACCATTGAAGGAGGATTGAACCTGCTCATCCCGTTCATTGATGATGTAAAATACAAATGGGACATGCGCGAACAGGTGCAAAACGTGGATCCTCAACCTGCCACCACCAAAGACAATATCCGGGTGCTCATCGACGGGGTCCTCTACTATCAGATCACCGATGGCCGCCGTGCGTCCTACGGGCACGCCAACCCAGTCCGTGCCATCCTCGAGCTGGCACAAACCACGATGCGCGCTCAGATCGGCCGAATGGACCTCGACGAAACCCTCTCCAATCGATCCCAGATCAATGACGCTGTTGTAGACGAAGTAAACCTCGCAGCATCCCCCTGGGGCATCATCGTAAAGCGATATGAGCTCAACGACATCCACCCCCCGGAAGATATTCAGGAGGTCATGAAGAGCCAGGCGAAAGCGGAGCGGAAGAGGCGCGAGGAGGAGACCACGGCCCTCGCCGACCGCAACGCACGGGTAACGCGCGCAAACGGGATGAAGGAAGAAGCCGAGCTTTTGAGCCAGGGTGAACGGATCAAGATTGAAAATGAAGCCCAGGGCGCGGCTACGGCCGTCACACTGGCTGCTGAAGCGAATGCGAAGGCCGTGCTCCTGGAAGCGGAGGCAGAAGCCAAAGCACTTGACCTGATCGGCACCGCCGCGCAAACACCAGCGGGTAAAACGGCGGTGACCTTCGAACTCGCCAAGCAGGCCATCGGGGCGCAGGAAGCCATCGCCAAAGAATCGACAGTGGTCTTGAAAGAGGGAAACACGGGGAGCTCCAGCATCGGTAGTACGGTCGCTGAGGCTATCGCCGTGGCCACCGTGATGGGGAAATCACTTATCTAACGGATCTCTTGCGCGGATAGAGGTAGGAATTTGGAAATCGGCATCTCGTGGTTCACGTCTCCCTATACCTGGGTCATCGCTTTTTGCGTTTTTACGGTTCTTGAGCTCACCACGGGCGGCATTTTCGCTTTGCTATGTGGTCTGGGCGCCCTGGCTACCGCCCTCGCTCTCTACAGTGGAATCGTCTCGACGGCGGGCTTCACCGTATTGACCTTCCTCGTATCCACCGTCGCCCTGACGGTCGCGCTTTGGAAGCCTCTGCAGCAGATGATGTCGGGTTTGAAAAGCGATCCTTCCGAACAGGATATTGTCCCCTTCGTAGGCGATATGGGGACCGTGGTGGACAAGCCCCTCACCCTCAACGGCGGTCAAATCCGCTTGCACGGCTCCCGATTGACCGCAGTACTCGCAATGGACGTGGGCGTGGAGTCTCTGGATCCCGGGACCTCGGTCATCGTCAGGAAGGTGGACGAACAACAACGCTTCGTCTGCGCACCTACGACGCCCAATACATCCGACGAGGCCTGAGTACGGCTTCGCCTGAGCGTCCCCCGCGCTCACCCGGGACAGACAACTGCCAACCGAGCAATGATGATCCGAGGCATGATTGCCTTCCTGGGTGCAGCGGGTCCGGCAGGCTTCCGTATTCGCCTCGCAGCGGCAGCCTCCGCACGATATCTCCGCATCCCCACGTGAGGGTGCTCGTCGATCAGGTGGGGCACGTGCGGGGCCGTTATGATCTGCGTCAACCCGAGGGGGTGGACCAGAGGATGTCGTATGCTGGTCTGGTCGCGAACACGCCCTTCCAGCGTGTGCCCCGGTCGCGCTGATTTTCAGGCAAAAAAAAGCCGGAGAGTCTCGCTCTCCGGCTCCTGGATGAAAGCAGTATCGCGGCTCAGGCAGCGATCTCTGAATTCAGAGCATCCGACTCCGCAGGGTTCCAGGTGCGGCTTGTCACCAGCACGTTGGTTTCTCCGCGTCGGAGCACGTGCTCCACGACGGATCCCATCTCGGGGGATTCGGTCGGCGCGTCGAGCCCGTGGCGGCCCATCGCCAGCGCGAATGCGGAGAGCTCCGCCGCCATGCTCGCGATGACGACGCCCGAGGGGGCGTTGCTCTCGACGAGGGAGCCCGTCACGGGGAGTCCTTCGGCGGTGACGATTTCCTCGGCCATCTCCAAATGCGCTTGAATCAGGGGCTTGGCGTCATCATCCTCACCGACGACGGCGAGGATGTGGATGGGTCGGTTCGAGGCCTTCGCGAGGGCGATCCCCGACTGGAGCGCACCCCAACTGTATTCGGATCCATCGAGAGCGATCGCGATGGGAGTCTCTCCAGCGAGGGTCATGGTCTCGGCGTCCCGCACCACGAGGGCGTCGAGGGTGGTGCGTCGCAGCACGCGCTCGCAGACCGAGCCGATTTCACTGTCGCGAACGGCGCCCTGACCGAGGGCTCCGAGGATCAGCAGATCGTACTCGCCGCTGGCGAGATCATCGACCAGGGGCTCGAAGGTCCGACCGTCGAAGATCTTCCGCGTGAAGTCGATTTCCAGCTCGTCGCTCATCCGCTCCATCTGGTCGAGGTAGCTGTCGCTGATCAACTCCAGCCCTCGGGTGATGAGGGCATCGTGGATGCGGCGCTGTTTCTCAAGCTCCGTCTCCTCCTTGTATTCATCCGGGAGGGTGAACTCCATCTGCTTGAAGCGCACGTCGTGCAGCTTTGCCGCATAGACATGGCTTCCCGTCAGCGAGGCCTTCACGGTATTGCTGAGCTCGACACCCAGATGAACCGAGGCATTGGAATGGTCCGAGTTGTCGAGGGCCACATGGATTCGTTTGAATTGCACAGCGGTCATGAGTCGCTCCTCTCATTTCGAGTAGACAGATGACGTATAGCGCGCCATTGGAGGCATGTCAATTGGAGGTCAACGAGGGGCTGGGTTCATTGCTGGGGGGTCGTCCTCCATGACATGCTCTGCTTCATGAACGGGCGAATGGTCTTTCATCGATGGCTTTGGGTGTCTCTCGTCGGCGTGACTCTGCTGATGGGATCCGCCTGTGGTCCTCCCCCCACGGAGGGGGTGCTTCCCGGGGGGCCCCCGAGAGCCATTGGGGCCTCCGCCACGCCCACGAGGGTTCAGCTGGTTCCCGGCGATTTGCCGCCCCATCAGACTGCGATACGCCTCGGAATCGTGCCGACGATCGGGAGTGAGGCGGTTCGGGAGCGATATGCTCCCATGGCCGATCTCTTTTCGGATCTCCTGGGGATTCCCGTGGCTCTCGTGGTCGGGGATTCCTACGGGGATCTGGTCGATCGCTTTGTTCAGGGAGAGGCGGACCTCGCCCTCCTCCCTCCGCTCTCTTTCCTCGCTGCGCAGGATCGTCAACCAGCGATTCAGCCGCTCGCGAGCAAGGTGGCCTATGGAACCCCTTCCTACTCCGCGTTTTTCGTCGTGCGCGCCGACGACCCGATTCAGGATCTCGCTCATTTGAAAGGCCGCCGGCTGGGGTTCGTGCATCGGCAATCGACCTCGGGATATCTCTTCCCCTACGCCGCTCTTCTCGATGTGGGCCTGGATCCCCGGACGGATTTTTCGGAGGTGGTGTTCCTCGGGTCTCATCCGAAGGCGATCGCGGCGCTGGTGACGGGACGCGTGGACGTGGTGTGTACGAGCTCCGGGGTTCAAAACTCCATGGAGCATGCGCTCGAACAGGACCTGATCGCTGCTCCTCTTCGCCTCCGGGTCCTCGCGAAAGCGGGGCGCATACCCTACGACGTGATGGCGGCCTCTCCTGGGTTTCCAGCGTCTGGTGTCGCTCGGATCCGGGACGTGCTCCTCAGCTTGAACACCTTGTCTCCGATGGGCCGCGACATCTGGCGCATCACCGGGAAGATCACGGGCTGGATGCCCTACGTAGACGCTCGTTATGACGACGTGCGACGTACACAAGAGCGGGTCCTGACACATCAGGAACAGGTGAGGGGCGTCGGCGATGGAGAGTGAGGTTCGCTCAGGCATTGGGATTCGAGGACGCCTTGGAGGCTTCGCCGTAGTGGGCGTGGTGGTGTTCATGACGCTCGCGGGGGTGCTCGCGGAGCGAGCGTACTCGGATCGCCTCTTCATGGACGCTCGCAGTCGCTCCGCCGCTCTGCTCGAGAGCTTCTCGGTGCCCTGCGCGATCGCCGTGGCGAAAGACAACCTCGAGCAGCTCGACACCTACCTCGCCGAGGTGGCACGGGCCGGGAGCGAGCGTCTCTTTGTCATTCACGTGGCGATGCTCGGCGAAGATGGACATGTGATGGCGCAGGCCTTCAGCCCCCAGATGGATGCGTCGCAGGAGAAGGGGATCCAGGGGCAATCGGCGGAGCGATACTCCCTGATAGCTCGCTCGGATCGTCCGCTCTGGACTCTGGTGGAGAGCGCGGACAAGTCGACCATCCTGCAAATTACGATGCCCGCCGTCTCCGGTCTTCGCTGGGGAACGCTCGTCGCCCACTTCGATTTGAGACATCACCGCCATCTGCTCGCCGAGGCGCGCACGGCGCTGATCGTGGTGACCGTCGCCCTGATGTTTCTCGTGCTCATGGCGCTCTTTGTGGGGCTCTGGCAGATCGTCGTTCGACCGATCCGGTTGCTCGCCGCGGCGGCTCGGCGCGTGCGCAAAGGCGACCTCTCGACTCGGGTGGCGTTGCATTCCCGAGATGAACTGGGCGCTCTCGCCCGCACCTTCAATGCCATGGCGCGGGAACTTCAGGACTACACGGAGCTCTTGGAGCGCAAGGTCGCCGACCGGACGGCAGAGCTCGGCGCACGGACCCACGAACTCGAAGAGGTCAATGAACAGCTCAACGAGGCCGTGGAGCGCCTCGATCGTCTCGCGCGGACGGATCCTCTCACGGGGCTCTACAATCGCGGTCATTTCATGGAGGCGCTCGAAGCGGAGCTGCTGCGATCGAAGCGCAGCGAGCAGCCATTCTCCGTGATCCTCGGGGACATCGATCATTTCAAGACCTACAACGACACCTATGGACATGCCTCTGGGGATGCCGTGCTCTGCGGGGTCTCGCACGCGCTGGCCGAGGGCGTTCGGGAGACGGACACGGTGGCGCGCTATGGCGGCGAGGAGTTCATCGTGCTGCTGATCGACACCCCCCTCGCCGAGGCGCTGCAGGTCGCGGAGGGACTGCGGGATCGGGTGGCCTCGACGAAGGTCGAGGATGGCGACGCTCAGACCCTCCACGCCGTGACGATGAGCTTTGGTGTGGCGGAGCATCCCACGAGCGGATTCGATTCCAAGGGGCTGATCCGCGTGGCGGACGTGGCGCTCTATTCGGCGAAGACGCAGGGGCGAAACTGCGTCGTCGTCGCCCAGGATGCATGAGGTATCCCATTGGTTTACAACGACTCACAACGGGAGCGGATGGGAGCCGGGAATGGTGATTGGTAGACGGATGAGCCCATCCCGGGCCTCGAGTAGTGGGGTACGCCAGCCGGAGCGGTGGGCGCATTGGGTGCGCGCAGCGCTCAGCCTCCCCGGCTTCCTCGCGGATCAATGGACTCCGCTTCTTTTGCCGCCTCCGGCCCCCTCGCTGTCGAGAGGCGAGCTCCTGGCCTGGATTCACCGCTCCGATCAATCTGCTGGGATGTTGGCTCTGGAACCGGGCATGCATCGATTCGCCTGTCCCGCGGGATTGATCGGCTATGGGGTATGGAGGCGCACGGCGTTCATCGCGGGAGGTCTTCATCCTGCGCCCGGAGCGACGGGTGAGGAGCTCTTGCGGACCTTCTGGAGTGCGCTCAGCGCTCGGGGCTTTCGGCGGCTGCTTTGTGTGCCGGTGCGGGACTCGGAGCGTGCGGATTTTCGGGCTGCGGGGGGAGAAACTCTCCTGGTGGGTGCAGAGGCTGTCGTGGATCTGGAGGAGTTCACGTTGGAGGGTGGACAACGCGAGAATCTGCGACAGATGTGTCATCGGGCCCGCCGCAATGGCGTTCAGGTGGAGGAGATCTCCCCGAAGGAGTCCGCCCAGGCGCTGAGAGAGCTCCATGGCCGCTGGGTGGCGTCTCGGCCGCGGGGCTATCGCATGGCGCTTCTAGTGGGGGATCCGGGGCTCGGCTGCGAGGATGGTCGTCGCTTCTTCGCGGCTCGCGAGCGCGACGGGTCGTTTCAGTCCTTTGTCACGGTTCATCCCATCGCTTCGGGTGGAGGCGCCGCCGTGGATGCCTTGATACGGCATGAAGATGCCTCCCCCGGCGCTGCGGACCTCCTCATCGTGGAGACTCTCGGAGCGCTGAGTCGAGACGGCGTCCAATGGCTGTCTCTCGGGGCCTGTCCGCTCGTCGAGACCACGGATCCCGGTCCAGACGACCCGTCCACGCTGCGATACTTTCTTCGGCGGGTCAGCTCCAGCACGCTCGGCGACGCGCTCTTCTCCTTTCAAGGCCTCTACCAATTCAAGGCGAAGTTCAAGCCGCGTTGGGAGCCCATTCATCTCGGAGGATTGCCCAGCGTGGGGTTCTGGGCGATGTACGCCGGGGGACGCATGTGGGGGTTGACCGGGAAGCCCTGTCTACAGAAGAGCTCGGAGGCCTAGTCCTCGTCCATCGAAAGGGAGGAGGCCTCGGGGGCCGCGGACCTCTCTGGCGGCGCCGAATGGGTCATCGGGCTGTGCGTGGTGGGCGGGACGATCGCATCTTGATTGGCGGTGATGCCGAGGCCCTGCACGAGCAGAGTCCGAACGATGTCGGCTCGCGTGATCCGAACTCCCGGGACGCTGGAGCTCATCTTCTCGGCCTTTCGGTCCAACTCATCCACCATCTCGGCTGGGAGTCGGAAGGCGACTTGTTTGTCGTTTATTGCCACGATGTCCCCCGGGTTTGAAGGCGCTCTCTCAAGCGTGATCCAGAAGTAAACCACTGGGAGACAGAGTCAAGAAAACTACGGATTTCAGTGACTTGGAGAGCGAACTCTGCGTTTGACGCCCGGGAAGCTCTCTGCAACCGCGGGTTTCTGGTGTCTGGAGATGAATCCGGTATGCTATCGAGCGCCCCTGGAGTCCCAGGGCCAGGCCCCAAAGAATGGTCGCCATGCACAAGGCTCCCCAGCGTTTCATTTCACTTGGTTTCACTCGGCAGGCGTTGTCGTGCGTCGTGTGGATGCTGCTCGCCCTCGGCGGTTGCTCTGAATCCAGCACGGGGAGCGGCGCCGAAGCTCCGGGCGAGGACGCCGAGATCGGGGAGAGCGGAGACGTCTTCGCAGAAGCCACGCTGGAAATCGCGCTGCTTTCGCCAGAGCCGGACACCGCGGTGTTTCATGGCGCGCTCGTCACGGTCGAGGCGCTCGTCAAAGAGAGCGGGTGGCCCGTGGATTCCGGGACCGTCGAGTGGTCGAGTTCGCTGGATGGCGTCGTCGCAGCGCACATGATCTCAGAGTCGGGGCTCGTCAGCGGCGAGTTGTTTACGCTGGAGGTGGGTGTCCACACCCTCACGGCTCGGGCCATGACACCCGATGGGCAGTGGGGAAAGGCCAGCGTATCTCTGTCGGTCGTGGGAAATCTGACGGCGCCAGAGGTAGCCATTGAGCCCTCGTCACCGACGACTGCCGATGTGCTTCACGCCGTGATCGTGACGCCCTCCACGCATGTGGGGCCAGGGGAGGTCGTCTATTCCACGGAATGGGGGGTGTCTGGAGAGCCGCTGCCAGACGCGCTGGGGGACACCCTCTCGCCGACCCAGACGCATCGGGGTGAGGAGATCACTGTCGTCGTCACACCGCATGTGCTGGGTCTCGCGGGGCCGAGTGATTCGGCTGTCACGCTGATCCTCAACTCTCCACCAGCCGCCAAGGGCGCTGTCATCACTCCGGAGCAGGGCGGAACCACCACCGCTTTTGAGTGCGTCGCAGAGGGCTGGGGGGACCTGGACGGGGACTCTCCGGTCGATGGGTTTCGCTGGGAGCTCAACGACCTCGTGCTCACCGACGAGGTCGGCGCGCAGCTGCCCCCCCTTACTGCCCAGCGCGGCGACGTGATTCGATGCGAGTTGACGCCCGGGGATGGATTCGACGTCGGGGCTTCCATCTGGAGCAAGCCGCTCATCGTGGGAAATGCGTCTCCGAGCCTGGAGGCGGCGGTGATCACCCCGGACGAAGGGCATGCGTTCACTCCCTTCGAGTGCGTGGGCGTGAATCCGTCGGACCCGGACGGCGACGATGTCACGGTCTATCACGAGTGGTTTTTGGACGGGGAGAGCGTCTCCGTGGACACTTCGCTCGACGGGGTCGCGATCCAACATGGCGACACGATCACATGCAAGGCGACCCCCTGGGATGGGGCCTTGATGGGCGAGAGCGTCGAGAGCCTCCCCGTGGTGCTGGGAAACGCGCCGCCTGTCGGCACGACACCGAGCATCGTGCCCGCTTCGCCCACGGTGCTCAGCACGTTGAGCTGTGAAGCGGCTCCGCCGGTGGATCCCGACGAGGACCAGGCGAACTATCTCTACATGTGGTTCGTGGAGGGTGTCCTCGTCGAGGGGGCGACGTCTTCGACGCTGGTCGCGCCGCATTTTGCCAAAGGCCAGGCGGTGGTCTGCGTCGTGACACCCAGCGATGGAATGCATCTGGGAGCGCCGATGATGAGCGCGCCCGCCGTCGTCTTGAACAGTCCGCCTGCCGGAGGGGAGGTGATCCTCTCCCCGGAGGCCGGCACCGTGCTCGACACGTTCGCGTGTGTGCCCGGAGGCGCCGAGGATCCGGACGGCGACGCGATCGACTGGAGCCACTCCTGGAAGGTCAACGGGGTCATCGCCAGTGGGACGGAGATTCTCGTAGCTCCCACCTTCGTGAAGGGGGATTCCGTGGTGTGCGAGGCGACCCCTCAT
>Ga0114996_10001928_pt1 | contig 27368 bp, 22 predicted proteins | sample ArcticOcean_MG_C_4_FD_87039 | JGI IMG/M metagenome (GOLD analysis project Ga0114996, IMG submission 87039) | Marine microbial communities from western Arctic Ocean - ArcticOcean_MG_CB4_134 | ecosystem: Environmental > Aquatic > Marine > Oceanic | place: Arctic Ocean: Canada Basin | collected... | reverse complement strand
CATCAGTATTTAATCTCTGAACGGTTGTATCTATCCATATTTCTCTTGGTTTTAAAGTGGACTTGCCTTTTTCTTTAAGTTCAACACCATTTTTACGAATAGTATACTTTGTTACAATATTACCTTTAGAATTTCTCCCTTTAATCAAATAATCAGCAAAATCTAAATCCCATTTCAATTTCTTGATATTTCCTGTATTTCTAAGGTTTACTGTGACTATCTCAGCCTCACCATTTGGATTTGGAGAGAAATAAACTAAATCAGAATTTAACTTTCCTTGCGTTAGATTGTATGATTTATCTCTTGTAACTCCGCTAACAGGAAATCTTTTAACAAAGTATGTCCCCTGTTTACCGTCTCGATAGATCATATTATAAATAGTTCTTGAGTCTTTTCGCTTAAAAATAGCAATATGAATAATATTTTTTTCAACAAAAACTTTGTTATCTACCTTTACAACCTGCATTAGTCCAGAAGCAGTAAAAACAATGATATCATCAATATCAGAACATTCACAGATAAACTCGTCTTTTTTAAGACCTGTGCCAATGAAACCTTCTTCTTTGTTTACATATAATTTTTGGTTCCTAACAACAACCTTTTTAGCATCTACATCATCAAAAGTGGTAATTTGTGTTTTTCTTTGTTTGTCCTTTCCATAAGTCTTTAAAAGATGATCAAAATATCGAATAGCATAATCAATCAGGTGATTTAAATTATTCTTTACTTCGCTTATATCTCCCTCTAAAGCACCAATTTTCTGTTGTGCTTTATCTATATCAAACTTAGATATTCTTTTAATTCTAATTTCAGTTAACCTAACTATATCTTCTTCAATCACTGGCCTTTTTAAAATACCCGTATATGGTTGTAATCCTTTACCTATAGCACTAATTACAGCTTCCCAAGTCTCAACCTCTTCAATATCACGATAAATTCTATTTTCTATAAAAATTCTTTCTAGTGACGCAAAGTGCCATTGGTTCTCCAGTTCTCCAAGTTGAAATTCAAGCTCTTTTTTGAGTAATTCAACAGTATTATCAGTTGAAATTCTCAATATTTCAGAAATTCCAATAAAACAGGGTTTATTATCAATAATAACACAGCTTAGTGGAGAAATTGAAGATTCACAATCTGTAAAAGCATATAGCGCATCGATTGTTTTGTCAGGAGAAATACCTGGAGGAAGATATATTAATATTTCAACATTTTCAGCAGTATTATCTTCAATTTTTTTAATTTTAATTTTTCCTTTATCGTTGGCTTTCAGTATATTATCAATCAATGATGAAGTGTTGGTTGAGAAAGGAATTTGATCAATTATTAAAGTGTTTTTATCACGCTGAGTAATAGATGCACGAACACGTATTTTACCTCCACGCAAACCATCATTATAATTTTCAACATCAATCGAGCCTCCTGTTTGAAAATCAGGATAAACTTTAAAAGACTTTCCTTTTAAGTAACCAATTGAAGCCTTAATTAGTTCATTGAAATTATGAGGTAAAATTTTTGTTGATAAACCTACTGCAATACCTTCAGCACCCTGCGTGAGAAGCATTGGGAATTTAACAGGAAGGTTAACAGGCTCTTTCCTCCTTCCGTCGTAGGAAAGCTGCCAATCTGTTACTTTGGGACTAAAAACTACCTCCAGAGCAAATTTTGATAATCTTGCCTCTATATATCTTGAAGCAGCTGCTCTGTCACCAGTTAATATATTTCCCCAGTTACCCTGCATATCAATCAAAAGTTCTTTTTGACCAATCTGAACCATAGCATCAGATATGCTAGCATCTCCATGAGGATGGTATTGCATAGTATGACCAACAACATTTGCTACTTTATTATACCTACCATCATCAAGATCCTTCATAGAATGAAGAATTCTTCTTTGAACTGGCTTAAATCCATCTTCAACTGCCGGAACTGCTCTTTCCAAAATAACATAAGAGGCATAGTCAAGAAACCAATCCTTGTACATGCCTGTTATCTTTACAAGCGTGTCTGAAGTGTCTTTTGACCCTAAAAAGCTATTCTCTTTTAAAATCATTCTACTGTATCTAATTCAACCTTCAGGTTATCAATTATAAATTTTTGTCTTTCTTGAGTGTTTTTACCCATATAGAATCCGAGCAACTCTTCACTAGTTACTGACCTGTCCAGCATTACAGGGTCTAAACGTATATCTTCACCTATAAAAAACTTGAATTCATCTGGAGATATTTCACCCAACCCCTTAAACCTTGTTATTTCAGGTTGACCGCCTAATTTATTTATAGCTTTAATCTTTTCTTTTTCAGAATAACAATAAAACGTTTCTTTCTTGTTTCTAACCCTAAATAAAGGCGTTTGTAGGATATATAAATGTCCTTCCTTTATAAGTTCAGGAAAAAATTGCAAGAAAAATGTTATTAAAAGAAGTCTTATATGCATTCCATCCACATCAGCATCAGTGGCAATTACAATATTATTATAACGAAGATCCTCCATGCTTTCCTCTATATTAAGTGCTGCCTGCAGCAGATTAAACTCCTCATTTTGATAGACTATCTTCTTTGTCATGCCATATGTGTTTAGAGGCTTACCTCTAAGACTAAAGACTGCCTGAGTGTTTACATCTCTTGATTTTGTGATAGAACCACTTGCCGAATCACCTTCAGTAATAAAAACAGTAGAGTCTAAACGACGATCTTTTTTTAAATCCCCAAGGTGAACCCTACAGTCTCTAAGTTTTTTATTATGTAAACTAGCTTTTTTAGCACTTTCTCTTGCTAACTTTCTAATCCCAGACAACTCCTTGCGCTCTCTTTCAGCTTGCATAATCTTTCGCTGTAAAGCTGCCGCCGTATCTGAGTTTTTATGTAGATAGTTATCTAGCTGAGTGGTTAAAAAATCATTTATATAACTTCTAACTGTAGGAAATTCTCCACCCATCTCTGTAGAACCTAATTTAGTTTTGGTTTGAGATTCAAAAATAGGCTCCATCACTTTTATACTTATAGCAGATATAATTGATTTTCTAATATCGGACGCATCATAGCTTTTTCCAAAAAACTCTCTAACAGTTTTCACAATAACTTCTCTAAATGCGGACTGGTGAGTCCCTCCCTGAGTTGTATTTTGACCATTAACAAATGAATGATACTCTTCGCTGTACTGAGTTTTGCTATGAGTAATAGCAACCTCTATATCTTCTCCTTTAAGGTGAATAATAGGGTATAATAAATCTGACTCATTAGACCGATCTTCTAAAAGATCTTTTAATCCATTTTCTGAGTAAAACTTTTCGCCATTTAGTGTGATAGTTAGGCCTAGATTTAAATAAACATAGTTCCTGAGCATTTTTTCAACGTACTCAATACGGTACTTACAATGTTTAAATATTTTTGAATCTGGGATAAACTCAACCAAAGTTCCCTTTCTCTTACTGCTAGGAGTCTCAGTTGGGTCATCAACTAGCTCGCCTTGCTCAAAAAAAGCTGATTTAATATTATTATCTCTGTGAGAAGATACTTTAAAGTGAGATGATAATGCATTTACTGCTTTAGTGCCTACTCCATTAAGTCCAACTGATTTTTTAAAAGCTCTAGAGTCATATTTCCCTCCAGTATTCATTTTACTTACCACATCAACAACTTTCCCTAAAGGTATGCCTCTTCCATAATCACGCACTTTAACCTTATTATCCTCAATTGATACCTCAATAGTCTTTCCTGCTCCCATAACATACTCATCAATGCTATTATCAAGAACTTCTTTTAATAATTTATAGATCCCATCATCAGAAGATGAACCGTCACCTAACTTTCCTATATACATACCCGGACGCATACGAATGTGCTCTTTCCAGTCAAGAGATCGAATATTTTCTTCTGTATATTGTGATTTATTATCCATAAGATAGGGTCAAAGATAACCGTTCAACAGCCAATTTCATTGGTTTCTTAATGAAAAAGTATTAACAATTAAAGAGCTTGTTTTGTTGAAAAATTCAAAAAAAAACATACATATGTGTAAACAAGCTAGAACTAAACATTAAAACGGAAATGCAATACATCACCATCTTTAAGAATATAATCTTTTCCCTCAACTCTTATTTTACCAGCTTCTTTGACCTTTAATTCACTCCCGTAATTAACTAAATCATCAATTGATATAACTTCTGCACGAATAAACCCTTTTTCAAAATCAGTGTGAATAATACCTGCTGCCTGTGGAGCAGAGGCTCCAACAGGAATTGTCCAAGCTCTAACTTCTTTTTCTCCAGCAGTAAAATATGTCTGCAGGTTTAAAAGACCATATGTAGACCTAATTAGTTTTGATGCTCCAGGCTCTTTTATGCCAATATCATTTAAAAACATTTCACGCTCTTCAACAGAATCTAATTCATTTATATCCGCCTCTATAGATACTGCGAGAAATAATATTTCTGCATTTTCATCTAAAATAGAACCCTTTACTTTATTCACATAAGAATTTCCATTTACTGCATCAGACTCAGAAACATTACAAACGTACAAAACTGGTTTGTCAGTGATTAACTGTAAAGGCTTAATAAATAAATTTCTTTCTTCTTCAGTAAAGTCAAGCCCTCTAACATTTAATGACTTTTCTAGACTCTCTTTTAAACTTTCAAGAACTCCAAGTTCTTTTTGAGCTTCTTTATTTCCAGTTCTAGCTGATCTTGATACTTTTTCTATTTTTTTTTGGACAGCCTCTAAATCCTTTAACTGCAACTCAACATCAATTGTTTCTTTATCTCTTATAGGGTCTACAGATCCATCAACATGAACTATGTTGTCATCATCAAAACAACGGAGAACATGAAGAATGGCATCGGTTTCACGAATATTACCTAAAAATTGATTGCCTAAGCCCTCCCCTTTACTAGATCCTTTAACCAAGCCTGCAATATCAACAATTTCAACTGTTGCAGGAATAATACGCTGAGGATTTACTATATCTGATAGCTCTAACAACCTTGTATCAGGCACATTAACTATTCCTATATTAGGCTCTATTGTGCAAAACGGAAAATTAGCACTTTGTGCTTTTGCATTTGATAAACAATTAAAAAGTGTGGACTTTCCTACATTAGGCAGCCCTACGATTCCTGCTTTCATAATTTATTCTTGATGTAAAAATCTTTGTTTTGCTAGAAGTTCGATTTCTGTCTCAACTACATCCTCATTTGGAACACAACAATCTACTGGACAAACTGCGGCACACTGCGGTTCATCATGAAACCCTTTACACTCAGTACACTTATCTGGCACTATGTAATAAAATTCATTTGATATAGGTTCTTGAACTATTTCTGAGTCAGAAGCATTTCCATTTGGTAAAACAAAGGAACCTTGAAGTGCAGTACCCTCTTTGAATCTCCACTCATCTGCTCCTTCATATATGGCAGTGTTTGGACATTCAGGCTCACATGCCCCGCAATTAATACAATCATCTGTAATAATAATCGCCATAGTAATTTTGTTTTTACATTTGCAAAAGTACATCCTATATCTCTATATTACAAACTAATGAACTTAAGACAAAAAAAAATTCAATCCTTAATTAAGCTTGGCGATTGGCTTAGTGATTTTAGTTCAAATAAAACAATACATGATCTCCAAAATAAATCAGAAAATAATAATGGATGGTTTACGAAATGGAATGTCAAAACTGCAGCTTTGACATGGGGACAGTCTTTGAATATTGATGATATTAACTTATGGTTAGAAAAATACGAATCCATCAAAAGCCCTAAAAATGTAGGTTTGATTTTAGCAGGAAATATACCTTTTGTCGGCTTACATGATATATTAAGCATATGGTTTTCTGGTCATAAAGCTCTTGTAAAACTCTCCAATAAAGATTTGTATTTTCTTCCTCACATTGTTGGTTTTTTAGAAAACGAATGTTCTGAAACTACTGGGCAAATTGTTTTTTCAGAAAAGAAATTCAAAAAATATGATGCAGTAATTGCAACTGGAAGTGACAATTCAGCTAGATACTTTGATTATTATTTTAAAAAAGTTCCGAATATTATAAGAAAAAACAGAAATGGAGTTGCCGTTTTAAAAGGGAATGAGACTTCAGAAGAAATTGAATTATTAGGGTATGACATTTTAGCTCATTATGGATTGGGATGCAGGAATATTTCAAAATTATTCATTCCTGAAAATTATGATTTAAACATTCTATTTAATGGACTCTACAAGTATTCAAATGTTATGGATTCATATAAATATGCTAACAACTATGATTATAATAAGGCTGTATTCTTAATGAGTGAGTTTGATTTTCTTGACAATGGTTTTTTTATGTTAAAAAAGGACTCTAAATTCAGCTCACCCCTTGCTAGTGCTTTTTATTCAGAATATGATTCTATTGAAACATTAAATACTACCCTAAAAGAAAATATTGATAAAATTCAGTGTGTCGTTTCAAATCAAATTATTGAAAATTCTATTTCATTTGGAGAGGCTCAAAATCCAAAACTACTTGAACATGCTGACGGAATTAACACTCTTGAATTTCTTAAAAAATTGTAATTAATTGATTTACTAACAATTTTATAATAATTGTGTTTAAAAAATATAGATTTATCAGTGATATTAACCTTCTATTTTTTGATATTTGCATTTTATATTAAAAATGAAAAAACATAATTTCAGTGCAGGCCCATCTGTTCTTCCTCAAGAAGTAATAAATCAAGCTTCAAAAGCTATTATAGAGTTGGACAATATAGGCCTTTCACTCATTGAGATATCGCACAGAAGTAAAGAGTTTATCTCAATAATGGAAGAAGCCACTGAACGCATAATTAAAATTACTGGATTAGAAAACAAAGGCTACAAAGCTATTTTTATTCAAGGAGGGGCTAGCCTTCAATTTCTAATGACAGCATACAACCTACTAGAAAAAAAAGCTGCATATATAAATACTGGAACCTGGTCATTAAAAGCAATTAAAGAAGCTAAAATCATAGGAGAGGTTAATGAGATAGCTTCCTCAAAGGATAAAAATTTTAATTATATACCAAAACAATACAGTATCCCACAAGACTCTGACTACGTACATATAACAACTAATAATACAATTTTTGGAACCCAATATAAATCATTTCCAGACACTCCGGTTTCATTAATTGCCGATATGAGTTCTGATATTTTCTCAAGAAAAATTGATTATTCAAAGTTTGATTTATTTTATGCCGGGGCTCAAAAAAACATGGGACCTGCTGGGGTAACACTTGTCGTAATAAAAGAGAGTATTTTAAGTAAAGTTTCAAGAGAGATTCCTTCCATGTTAAATTATAATTCTTACATAAAAGCAGGAAGCATGTCTAATACACCGCCTGTTTTTGCTGTTTATACAACTTTGTTAAATCTTAGATGGATTGAATCACAAGGCGGACTAGAAGAACTTGAAAAAAGAAATAAAAATAAAGCAGAATTATTATACAATGAAATTGATAAAAATTCGTGTTTTAAAGGTTTTGCAGCTTATGAAGATAGGAGCTACATGAATGTTACATTCACATTAACTGATGAAAACCTTTCAGATAATTTTAACAAAATATGGGAGCATAACAATATCAGTGGATTAAAAGGACATAGATCTGTTGGAGGTTATAGAGCTTCTATATACAATGCGCTTCCTATTGAAAGTGTAGAGCTGCTAGTTAAGTGTATGGAACAACTTGAAAAAAAATTAAATAATAAACATGAACATCCTTGCCAATGATGGGATTTCTGATGCAGGAGTAAATGCATTAAAGAAATTCGGTTTTAATATTATAACTACTAATGTTGCTCAGGAACAATTAATAGAATACATAAATAAAAATTCAATTGATGGCCTTCTAGTTAGATCTGCTACTACTGTAAGAAAAAATTTAATTGATTCCTGTCCAAATTTAAAATTAATCGGCCGTGGAGGAGTTGGAATGGATAATATTGATGTAGGTTATGCACTCGAAAAGAATATACACGTAATCAACACACCGGCTGCATCCTCAGCATCTGTAGCCGAATTAGTTTTTGCTCATTTATACGGAGGGGTTAGATTTTTATATGACTCTAATAGAAACATGCCTCTAGAGGGTGAAGCTAATTTTAAAGGTTTAAAAAAGAGTTATTCAAAAGGAATAGAGTTAAGAGGTAAGACCATTGGTATTATTGGTTTTGGTAGAATTGGTCAGGAAGTTGCTAAAATTGCTTTAGGTATTGGAATGAAAGTAATTGCCTGTGATAATTATTTAGATGAAGCAATAATTAAGCTAGATTTTTATGATGATAATTCTGTTTCTTTTAAAATTAAAACAATATCAATGAATAAGGTTTTGAAGCAAGCTGATTTTATAACTCTGCATGTACCAGCTCAGAAAAAATATATTATTGATAAAAAAGAATTTGCCTTTATGAAAGACGGTTCAGTATTAATTAATGCTGCTCGAGGAGGAGTAATCAATGAAGTGGCTCTTGTTTCTGCACTTGATTCAGGAAAACTAATTTTTGCAGCTCTTGACACATATGAAAACGAACCTAAGCCTGAAATTAAACTATTAATGCACCCAAACATATCACTCACACCTCACATAGGTGCAGCCACAAATGAAGCTCAGGAAAGAATTGGTGAAGAATTAGCTGCTCAGATAAATAATCTACTTAAATAATAATTTTGTTTAAAAACTTAAAAAAAAAATGGAGTATTAATTCTGACTTTCAACTCTTCGTGATATTTGTGGTTTTCGGAATAACCGGTTCTGCAAGTGTGCGCCTTGGAAAGCCTTTGTTAAATCTCTTTTCAATATCACCAGAAATATTTTCAGAATTTCCTTTAGGAAATATTTTATATCTTCTTATAAGAATAATTATAATCTTTCCTTTATACCAAGTATTACTTATATTTTTTGGTGCAATATTCTTTCAATTTAAATTTTTTTGGGAATTTGAAAAAAAAATTTTAAGAAGAATTGGGGTTAAACTTTAGATTCATTTAACAACCTCTTTATATACTTTAATGAACTCATTAATTTTTGGAGAAATTATAGCCTGACAATATGGATGTTTGTTATTCATCTCAAAAAAACTTTGATGCTCCTCCTCTGCCTTATAAAAAGGAGTTTTAGGTAAAATTTTAGTTGCAATTGGATTTTCAAAAATAGATTCGTTACTTAATTTTTTAACAACACTATAAATTGTTTGTTTTTCTTTTTCAGATTCATAAAAAATAGCTGAACGATACTGAGTTCCAACATCATTTCCTTGTCTATTTATTGTGGTAGGATCATGAGAAGTAAAAAAGATAAGCACCAAAGTTTCGTGAGAAACAATTTTAGAATCAAAAATAACCTCAACTCCTTCGGCATGACCAGTAAGTCCTGAACAAACCTCTTTATAAGTAGGGTTTTTTATATTACCCCCTATATATCCCGGTAATACTTTTTCAACACCATTAACTCTAATAAAAATTGCCTCTGTACACCAAAAACAACCCCCTGCAAAATATGCTTTACTATTCATGTGATTAATAGAGTTATAATTTAAATCAAAAATAATTTAATAAAAGATTACATGGCTATTATTTGACTAAAAAAGCATTAATTTTATTCATCTTATGATAAAGGCAAATTCAATTTACAAGACATTCAATGGACTTGAAGTTCTAAAAGGTGTTGATCTTCGTATAAAAAAAGGAGAAATTGTATCAATAACTGGTCCATCAGGGGCAGGAAAAACTACACTTCTCGAAATATTAGGTACTTTATCTTTACCTGACCCCAAAAAACAAACTAGTATAGAAATTTCCGGTAATCAACTAGCAAGTCTAAGTAAAAATGAATTAGCAAAATTCAGAAATGAAAATTTAGGTTTCGTCTTTCAGTTTCACGAGCTTTTACCTGAATTTAATGCTTTAGAAAATGTTTGCTTACCTGCTTGGATAGGTAAAAAAAATAATATTACAACTAAGAATCGAGCCAAAGATCTTCTGAATCAACTTGGTCTTTCAAATCGTTTAAACCATCACCCATCTTCACTTTCAGGAGGAGAACAACAAAGAGTTGCAGTAGCCCGTGCTTTAATTAACAACCCTAAAATCATTTTTGCTGATGAACCAAGTGGGAACTTAGATTCAGAAAACGCAAATGAATTACATGAACTTTTTTTTAAAATAAGGAAACTTATGGATTGTACTTTTGTTATAGTAACACACAATGAAGTCTTAGCTAATAAATCTGATAGAAAAATACTAATTAAGGATGGTTTAATTTTCAATGAATAAAAAAGAAATTTATTCATTTCTAATTGAAAAAGCTAATTTTTATGAGAACCCTCATTTTATTGAATCTGATCCTGTCCAAATACCTCATGAGTTCACTAAAAATGAAGATATTGAAATTGCAGGATTTCTTACAGCTACAATAGCGTGGGGGAATAGAAAATCCATAATTAATAGTTCAAAAAAAATAATTCAAATATTAGAATATTCTCCTTTAGATTTCATATTAAATTACACTTATAAAGACTTAAGGCCTTTTCATTACTTTGTTCATAGGACTTTTAGTGGAAATGATTTAATATACTTTTTAAAAAAATTGAGAGAGATTTATACTGAAAACAAAACATTAGAAAATTATATTTATTTACCAAATACTTCTGTATCAGAAATGCAAAGTAGTTTTCATGTTAATTTTTTCAAGTCACCACATGAAAAAAGAATTGAAAAGCACATTGCTGATCCAATGAGAGGTTCTGCTGCTAAAAGGATGAACATGTTTTTTAGATGGATGGTAAGATCAAATAAAAATGGGGTTGATTTTGGAATTTGGAAAAAATTCAAAACATCTCAACTTTCTTGCCCCTTAGATGTTCATTCTGGTAATGTTGCAAGAAAACTAGGCTTATTAAAAAGAAAACAAAATGATGCTAAAGCAGTCATGGAATTAGATGGAGTTTTAAACAGAATAATTCCTGAAGATCCCGTTAAATTAGACTTTGCTCTTTTTGGATTAGGAGTTCATGAAAAGTTTAAATAATCAATATAACTAATTCAAGCACAAATCTATCATACTTTTTTACTATTTTTGCTAAGCTAAAAGAAACAGAGCTTTTTCATTACATATGAAAATTTTGCTTAAAAATGCAACAATAATTGACCGCAGTAGCCCGCTGCACTGTCAAACAGTTTCTCTTCTTATTGAAAATGGTATTATCAAAGAAATAGAAAAAAACATCAACACTAATGTTGATGTAATTATTAATGATAAAAACCTACATATTTCCAGAGGGTGGTGGGATCCATCAGTTTCCTTTGGTGAGCCAGGTTATGAAGAACGTGAAACTTTAGATAACGGATTAAATGTTGCTGCTAAATCTGGATTTACTTCAATAGGATTAAATCCAGATGTATATCCTGCATCTGATAATCATGGAGCCGTAAGCCATTTAATTAATAAAAGTCAAGGCTACACTACTAATATCCATCCTATTGGATGCTTAACAGAATCATCTGAAGGTCTCCAGATGGCATCTCTTTATGATATGAATCAAGCTGGTGCAATTACTTTTGGGGATTATAAGTTTCCAACTGAAAACTCTAATTTACTTAAGATTGCATTAGAATATTCACAGAGCTTTAATGGTATAATTAGTTCATACCCAATAGATGAGAAAATTGCTCTTAATGGAATGATGAACGAAAGTGCTACAAGTACAAAATTAGGACTTAAAGGTTTTGGATCATATGCTGAGACTAGTAGAGTTTTTAGAGATATTAAGATTTTAGAACACACAGGGGGCAGACTTCACTTTTCCTTCATAAGCTCAATGGAATCAGTTGGTTTAATTGAGGATGCAAAAAAAAGAGGCCTTAAAGTGACTTGTTCAACTTCACTACCTCATTTATTATTTACTGACAATTCTTTAAAAAATTTTAATGCTGAATTTAAATTTTTCCCCCCCCTAAGGACCAATGAAGACAGATTAGCTCTTAGAGAAGGTTTATTGTCTGGAACTATTGACTGCATTACTGCTATGCATGAACCAAAAAATATTGAAATTAAAAATTTAGATTTTTATTCTGCTGCTGACGGAAGCATTGGGCTTGAATCTTTTTTTCCATTATTAAATACTCTCTTCCCAACAGAAAAAACAATACAATTTCTAACAAGAGGGAAATCTATTTTTGGAATAAATGACTTCAATATTGAAGTTGGAAAATCGGCTAATATTACTATGTTTGATCCTGACACGATTGGTGTTTTTATGACTGAAGATATTTTATCTACTTCCAAAAACTGCACATACATCAATCAACAAACAAAAGGAAAAGTAATTGGGAGTCTAAATAATGGGGTTTTATCTCTTAGGAAAAACTAAAATGGGCACACCTTCTCTCCCGTTAGATTATCAAATAAAACATTCATCTAGTTTAAAAAAAAAACCATGCCTTATATTGCTTCATGGATATGGAAGTAATGAAGAAGACTTATTTAGTTTCGCTACTTATTTACCTGCTGAATATACTATTATTTCGTTTAGAGCCCCAATTGCTTTAGACATGGGTGGGTATGCCTGGAATAATATCTACTTTGATGATTCAGGAGATAAAAATATAATTATACAAGAAGCTAAAGACTCATTAGAATTAATAAAGGAATCAATCAGATTATCAATTACATATTTTAATTTAGATGATAAGGATATTAGTTTAATAGGTTTTAGTCAAGGTTGCATTTTAAGTTGGGCTATGATTATTAATCATCCTAATTTAATTAGAAGAGCGGTTGCTTTAAGCGGCTGTATCGTAACGAAGTTAATTAATACGCCTTTAGAAAAAGTTTCTCAACTTCTAATGTTTAATTCTCATGGAATTTTAGATCAAATGATCTCAGTTGAAAAAGCAAGACAAAGCATTAATTTAATCAAAAAAAACAATCCCAAAATTACTTACAAAGAATACAATGAAGGCCATGAAATTAATCAAGAAAATTTCTCAGATTTTTTAAATTGGATAAAAACTACCTCTCTATAGGATAAAGAAGGTGATCCATAGTTTTAAAGATTATTCCTTTCTCACCTATGGTATATTCTATTAGTAATTCACCCCAAAGACTACCATTAGAAAAATTAGCAATAATCCATTTATGATTTAAGACTTTCACTTGGTTTATTAAAAACACCCCCACCATGTCCTCGTAAGGAATTATAAGCTTTTTTTCCTCAGAAATATTTATTTCATATAAAGCGTCTTTAATTACTGAAACTATACTATCATTAAATGTTTCACCAAGCGCAAGAAGCGATTTTTGATTTCCTAATAATGAAAAATAATCCTCCTCTTCAAGGCGATTTTCTAATAAAGTTTTTTGAGATTTTAATATCAAGATAGAATTTTCTTTTTCATTTAATAAAGCTTCTTCTCGTTTTAAAATTCTTCCAGAATTAACTATTTGAAACAATAAAATAATTGAAACAAAAATAAACATATAAATAACTATTCTGTTTTTCATAAAAGCTCAATATTAACAATTTATGCATAAATTATCGTATGCAAGAAATATATTTTTAGGCAACATTTTACTTATTTCATCGTGAAATCCTAATGAATTACTTATGTGAATTAAAAAAGTTTTTTTTGGTTTTAATTCATTAATAAGTTCAATTGCTTCTTCTAGATTTAGATGAGATTGATGAAACTCAATTCGTAAACAACTCAATATTAAAACATCAAGGTTTTTAAGTTTTGATTTTGATTTTGAATCAATAGTTTTAACATCAGTCATATAAGCTATATTTTCTATTCTATATCCAGTTACTGGAATATCATAATGCATAGCTTTTATAGGCATAACCCACTTCCCCGCTAATTCAAATTTTTCATCCTCTTTAATAATATTAGTTTTAACTGAAGGGGCTCCAGGATATTTATCGTTGTCATTAATGATATAATCAAACCGTTTTTTTAAATCTTGAAACACCTTAGATGTTGAGTAAATATCAATTAATCCCTGACGAAAATAAAACGGTCTTATATCATCAAACCCTGCTGTGTGATCTGCATGTGAATGAGTGAAAAGAACTCCATCTAGCGTATTTATAGGATTGTTTAGTATTTGTTGGCGAAAATCTGGACCACAATCAATGACATAATTTTTATTGTTCCAGCTAATTAAGGCAGAACATCTTAATCTTTTATCCTTAGGATTACCACTTAAACACACTGGATTGTTACTCCCAATTATAGGTATACCTTGAGAAGTTCCTGTTCCTAAAAAGATTAATTGAATCATTTAAAATCAAATGTAAATATTTGCATAGAAACAAAACAATCTTTGTAATTTTATGACAAATTATAACATCTATGTCAATTGAATTAAGTGGCGATCGTCCTTTTGAAAATAGACCTTCAATAGAAGCCAAAGCATTAAGGGTTAATCTTAATGAACACATCTATGGAACTTTCGCAGAAATTGGTGCTGGTCAAGAAGTTGCAAGACATTTTTTTAGAGTTGGAGGTGCCTCAGGAACCATTGCTAAGACAATCAGTGCTTACGATAAAAGTTTTAGTGATAACATTTATGGTGAAGAAAATGACGGAAGGTATGTTACTGAAACTAGACTAAAAAAAATGTTAGATCATGAAACAAGTCTTTTAGAAGACAGAATATCCCGAAAAGAATATCCTAATAAATTATTTTTCACTCTTGCAAACACTGTAGCTACGAGTGATTATGATAAAAAATTCAAAGGACATGGGTGGATGGGGATTAGGTTTCATACCTCTGTGGATCAAGAATACAGTGAAATAAGTCTTCATTTTAGATTTCATCATCAAGAGGCTAGGCTACAACAAGAAGATCTTGGTCTAATGGGGGTAAATCTTGTTTATGGTGCATTTTACAAAAATGATGATCCAAAAAAACTTTTAAGGTATTTATACGATCATATTGATAATGACGGTATTAATCAGGGATTTCTCCCTGTTGAAATTGATACAATTAATTTTTCAGGACCAGTCTTTAAGAATGTAGATAATCGTTTAATTAGTTTGGAGTTAGTAAAATTAGGAATGACTGATGCTATAATGTTTAATCCTAAGGGAAATAATATTTTACCAGCAAGAGTATTATATAAGAAAAACATTTTAGCATTAAGAGGAAGCTTTAGACCTGTGACCAATGTTAATATAGATATGTTTAATAAATCTTTTGAGGTTTTTCTAAACGAGCCTAATGTAGATGAGGAAAAGACTGAAGTAATTTTTGAAATAACTCTTTCAAATCTAATGTCTGAAGGAGAAATTGATGAAAAAGATTTTATGGATCGTGCTTTGCTTTTATGTTCTTTAGGACATACAGTTATGATTTCAAACTTCAAAGAATATTATAAGTTGGTTGATTACTTTTCCAATTATACAACAAGTCAATTAGCCTTGTCTATGGGTGTTAACAGTTTTATTGAAATTTTTAATGAAGAATATTATAAAGATTTAAGTGGTGGAATTTTGGAAGCTTTCGGAAAGCTTTTTTATAATAATTTGAAAGTTTACTTGTACCCTATTAAAAATGAAAAGGGTGAAATCATAAATAGCAATAACTTGAAGTTACATCCAAGAATGAAAGAATTCTATAAATTTTTCAAATACAATGGAAAAGTTGTAGATATTTTTGACTTTGAAGAAAAAAACTTGTCAATTTTATCCAGAGAAATACTCAAACAGATTAAAAATCACGAATCGGGTTGGGAAGAAAAATTGCCAGAAGGAATTGCTGATATGATTCTTGAAAATAAAATGTTTGGCTATCTTCCTGAATCAGATAGATAAAATATGTTTTTTTACAATATCTGTGAAGCGTGATTTTTAGTGGTAACTTTATCTATAACACGATCAACATATCCTTCTTCATTGATAATAAAAGTAATTCTATTAATCCCCTCATATTCTTTACCTCTAAATTTTTTAGAACCCCAAACACCGAATATATTTATAATATTATGATCTTCATCAGCTAATAATGAAAATGGGAAATCAAATTTATTTGAAAAACTCAGTTGATGCTTTACGCTATCAGCACTTACACCTAAAAGACTATAGCCTGCTTTCTTTAATTCTCCATAATGATCTCTTAAATCACAAGCTTGTGCAGTACATCCAGGTGTATTTGCTTTTGGATAGAAGAAAATAACAAGTTTTTTGCTTTTAAAATCTAAAAAATTAATTTTATTACCATGTTGATCCATAGCAGAAAAATCCGGTACTTTATCACCAACTTTTAGAATATTCATATTTTATGAGGTAAATAACGAAAATTCAAATGAATAAAAAAGAAAAAACACTTTTCGTTATAAACAAACTTGAAGAACTATACCCTAAAGCTCCAATACCTTTAGATCATACAGATCCATATACACTTTTAATAGCTGTGATATTGTCAGCTCAAAGTACAGATAAAGGAGTTAACAAAATAACACCACTTCTTTTTAAAAGAGCTAAAACTCCTGAGGAAATGATTTTATTGAGTGTTGAAGAAATAAGATCAATAATTAAACCCGTTGGATTATCCCCTATGAAATCCAAAGGAATACATGAATTATCTGAAATTCTTATTAATGATTATGGAGGTAAAGTTCCTGCAGATATAAATGCCCTTGAAAGCTTACCTTCAGTTGGTCATAAAACCGCAAGTGTCGTTATGGCTCAAGCCTTTGGAGTTTCAACTTTTCCAGTTGACACTCATATTCACAGACTTTTATATAGATGGGGGTTTTCTAACGGAAAAAATGTTACTCAAACCGAGCGAGATGCAAAAAGGCTATTTCCTAGAGAAAAATGGAATAAACTTCATTTACAAATAATTTGGTATGGAAGAGAATATTCCCCGGCCAGAGGTTGGAATATATTAAAAGACATAATAACAATTAAAATAGGCAGAAAGAGTATTTTAAAAGAAAAATTTAAGACTTGATTTTCTTATTGTTTACTTGACATGAAAGTGAAAATGCCATAATACGTTTAATAACCTCAGGGCTTGGACCTAAAATAGGTTTTAGTTCAGTTGAATAAATCTTCTTAATCATATAGTATTATTGTATATGAATAAAAACGAATAAAAACTTAATTTAGTATTTATTTAATGAGAGAAATTTTATGACTATCAATGAGCTTTCTCAAATTAATAATTGCATATCTCATTCTGCCCAAAGCAGTATTAATACTAACTTCTGTCACGTGTGCAATTTCTTTAAAACTCATGTCTTTATAAAATCGCATAAGAAGCACTTCTTTTTGATCTTCAGGTAATTCTAATATTAATTTTTGTAGATCAGCAACAATTTGATCATTAATTATAGCATTTTCTGCATTTAGAGATCCATCAGAAATCAATTGAAAAATATCAAAGTTATCATTGTTTTCAAACAAAGGGATTCTCTTTTTTTTTCTAAAATGATCAATAACTAAATTGTGAGCTATTCTCATTATCCAAGGTAAAAACTTACCCTCTTCATTATACACACCCCTTTTTAAGGTTTTAATAACTTTAATAAAAGTATCTTGAAAAACATCATTAGCTGTATCTTTATCTAAGATTTTTGAATAAATAAAATTATACAAACGTTGCTGATGCTTATTTATTAAAAACTCCAATGCATTTTCATCACCATTAATATAGGCGACAATTAATTTTGCGTCTTCTTCAGCTGAACTTATAGAAACCATATACATTACTTTTAATGCGAGTTGCAATTATTTAAAAAATTTTAAAGTAATGTTATACTATAGGCGTAGTTATTTATATTGTAAATCTACAAAAAATATTTTGTAAATAAAAAATTGAAGAAAACGACAAATAAATTCAAGACTAAAAATTGTACTTTTGTAGCTTTTAATTTTCAATGAAAAAAATTCTAGATCTAGATCCAAAATCATTTATAATAATCAAAGGAGCTCAGCTACACAATCTAAAAAATATAGATGTTGCAATTCCTAGAAACAAAATAACAGTAATAACAGGTCTTTCAGGATCAGGAAAATCATCCCTAGCATTTGACACTTTATACGCAGAAGGACAACGAAGATATATTGAAAGCCTGTCATCTTATGCCAGACAATTTATGGGGAGATTAAACAAGCCTAAGGTTGATTATATCAAAGGGATTTCACCTGCTATTGCTGTAGAACAAAAGGTCAATATTTCTAATCCAAGATCAACTGTAGGCACAAAAACTGAAATTTATGAATACTTAAAGTTGTTATATTCTAGGATTGGTGTTACTTACTCTCCTATATCAGGTGAAATTGTTAAAAAAGATATAGTAAGTGATTTAATTGATTTTGTGAAAAAATTAAATAATGGTGAAAAGTTATTATTACTTGCACCAATTAAAAAAACTGAGTCGCGGACAATAAAAGAAAGATTAAACTTTTTACATCAACAAGGATTTGCGAGAATATTTGTTAATGATAAAATTGAAAGAATTGATCCGGATAAATTTCCTAAATCATCATTTGAACTGGTAATTGACAGAGTTGTTAAGAATGACAATGAAGAATTTTACCAACGTTTTGCTGACGCTGTTCAAATTGCATTTTATGAAGGAAATGGAAACTGTTCTTTAAGAGAATTAAACTCTAATAAAATAGTTAATTTTTCAAATAAATTTGAACTTGACGGTGTTGAGTTTTTAAATCCAAATGTTCACTTATTTAGCTTTAATAATCCATACGGAGCTTGTTCAAAATGTGAAGGGTATGGAGATATCGTGGGTATTAACCCTGAGCTAGTAATTCCTGACACTTCCCGATCAATATTTGAAGAAGCTATTGCACCATGGAGAAGTACTGGGTCTCGAAAATTTTATTCAAAACTTATAAAATCAGCTATAAAGTTTGACTTCCCTATTCATAAACCGTATTTTGAATTATCAAAAATAGAAAAAGATATTTTATGGAATGGTAATGATTTTTTTACTGGAATAATGAAGTTTTTTAAAAAAATTGAAATAAAAAATTATAAAATTCAAAACAGAGTTCTTTTATCTCGTTTTAGGGGAAAAACTAAATGCAGTCATTGCAATGGAAGCAGATTACGTAAGGAGGTGAATTATGTAAAAATTGGAGGGAAAAGTCTTCCTGAACTAATTGATTTACCTATAAAAGAATTAGATGATTTTTTTAAAGAACTAAACATAACTAAAATAGATAAAAAAATTTCTTCAAGAATTTTAATCGAAATTCAGAGTAGAATCAGCTTTTTAAAAGATTTAGGGCTAGACTATTTAACTTTAAATAGAAAATCAAACTCTCTGTCCGGGGGTGAATCCCAACGCATTAATATTGCTGTTTCATTAGGAAGTAGTTTAGTCGGCTCTATGTATATACTTGATGAACCTTCTATTGGGCTGCACTCTAAAGATAATGAGCGCTTAATTAACATTTTAAAACGACTTAGAGATATAGGAAATACTGTTATTATTATTGAACATGATGAAGAAATAATGACTGCTGCAGATGAAATTATTGATATGGGACCTAAAGCAGGTTCTTTTGGCGGAGAGATTGTTGCTACAGGTAGCTTTAATGAAATACTAAAAGCAAATACTCTCACAGGACTTTATTTAAATGGTAAAATGAAAATAGAAGTTCCAAAAAAAAGAAGAAAGTCAAATAAATGGATTTCTATTTGTGGAGCCAGAGAAAATAATCTTAAAAATATAACTGCTACATTTCAAATAGGAGGATTAACAGTAGTGTCAGGTGTTTCTGGAAGTGGAAAATCTACTCTTGTGAAAGACATTCTATATCCAGCATTACTTAGAAACTTTGATATTTATACTTTGAAACCAGGTGAATTTTCTTCTTTGAGCGGTGATTTTAAGTCAATTAAAAGTGTTGAATTTATTAATCAAAATCCTATTGGAAGATCTTCAAGATCAAATCCAATAACATACATTAAGGCATACGATGATGTTCGCGCCATTTTTGCGAATCAAAATTTAGCAAAGAATAGAAGTTATAAACCTAAACACTTTTCGTTTAATGTAGACGGTGGACGATGTGATAATTGTAAAGGAGAGGGGTTAGTCACAATTGAAATGCAATTCATGGCGGATGTTCTTCTCGAGTGTGAGTCATGTAAAGGAAAACGATTTAAATCAGAAATAAGAGAAGTTAAATACAATAATTATTCAATTGATCAAATTTTAGATTTAACTATTGATGACGCTCTTAATCTTTTTGAGCTTAATGGAGAAAAGAAATTAGTAAAAAGATTAAAACCTTTAAATGAAGTTGGATTAGGATATGTGACTCTTGGACAATCATCAACAACTTTATCAGGCGGTGAAGCTCAAAGAATAAAATTAGCCTCTTTTATAGCTAAAGGAGCAACTAAAAATAAGATTCTATTCATATTTGATGAGCCCACAACTGGCCTCCACTTTCATGATATTAAAAAACTTTTAAAATCATTTGATTCTCTTTTAGAGAACGGTCATACATTAGTTGTTGTTGAACATAATTTAGATCTGATTAAATGTGCAGATCATTTAATTGAATTGGGTCCAATGGCTGGAAAAGAGGGTGGACAAATCATAGCCCAAGGGACTCCTGAAGAAGTTGCAAATGTCAAAAATGCTCCTAGCTCAAAATATTTAAAAAGAAAATTATCTGTTTAGATATTTATTTATTTGGCGGTTTATGTCTTTAGATAAACCAAATAAATGACTTAAAATTGCATATAAAATGATTATTACAGTTGTTCTAATTAATATATTTATAAAAGAAGAATATTCAAAATTTATTTCTCCAAGTGTTAGGTAAACAATAACAATCACCAATAATATCTTTATAGTTTCTTTAGAGTATGGATGAATTTTAAGTCCGTAAGCGATAAGTAATAATTTTAATGTATTAATCATTATAATAACACATAAGGTGGCATAAGCAGCTCCTGTAATACCATATTTAGGAATCAAAATGAAATTTAAAATAACTGCTATTGTGGCGGATAAAATTGAAAACCAGAATATATAGGGATAATATTTTGAATTTGAAATTATATTATTTAAACATCCTATTGACATTGAGTAAAGTTTACCAACAGACACGATACTGACAACACCAATAGCAACTGCATATAGAGGTTGGTTTACAAACACATAAAAATCAGTCAGATTTAGATTAATTAAAAGAAATAAAACACCAGAAACTAAAAAAAGATTATTACTAGTTTTCTTAAGAAGCCTTATTAAATATATTTTATCATCAGAATTAATTGCTTTTGAAACAAGAGGACTCACTATTTGGAACATTGCTCTACCAGGAGCTTCAATAACTGCAGCTATAAATAAGGCAACACTATAAAAAGCAACATCATCAGATGTTATCAAAGAAGCTATCATTGACTTATCAATATCTAGAATAATACTTGAAGCTGCTCCAGATAAGAAGATTAAAAAACTGTATAAAAGTATTTTTAAATAATATGGAGGCAGACTTAATCTAAGTTTAGGAGTATAAATCTTAAGACTATATATAATTACAAGTAATAATCTAATGTAATAACCTATTATTAAATAATAAATGAATGTTTCAAAATTTATAATATTTAAAGCATAAAATGCTAATAAAATAAAATTTAAAAGTCTAGGATAAAACTCTTTTAAAAAATTACCAAAAACTGAAGCTAAATGAACTTTAAGCCAGCTAAAAAATATTTCGAAATAAGATGTTGATATTGCTATTAAAATTATAACAAAAGCATAAGTACTAAGCAAAGGTTCTTTTGCCGATATATCCGCAATGATTGATGATGAGAACATCCACAGATAAATCGATATTAAAATAAGAATAATTAATGGAGACCATATGGTGAAAACCAAAAGACTATCTCTTTCTTCTTCAGTTTTAAATGAACTGTAGTACTTTATAATTGCATGCTGTAGTCCAAAAGAAATAAATGGCTGAACTAAATTAGAGTATGCTAAAAGAGCAATTATAACTCCTTGCAGTCGACTTCCCATGTAATTAGGGTACATATACAAAGTGTTTATAGCTCCTAATATAAAAGCTAAGCCGATACTGAGTAGATTATAAAATGTCTGTTTTGCTACCAGTCCCATTATTTATGATTTCTATAAAAATTAGTTGCGTAAAATATTGAAAATAAGGTTAATATAAATAATGAAATACTCGCATATCTTATTTTAGTACCCGTCTTAACAACTAATGGGTTAAATTCAAAAGTAATAATATGTTCTCCACTTTCAACAGGCAATGCCCTTAGAATATAATTAACTCTATAATGAGGCACTATTTTATCATCTATTTTAGCTTGCCAGCCATCAGGATAATAAATTTCAGAAAAAACAACCACTTGCTTAGATTTACTAACAAATCTATATTTTAATGAATTAGTAGAATCTTCAATTAATTCGATAGAAGAATCATGATCAATTTTTTCATTTAAAGTCAATGCGTTAGCTGTCAATTCATCCTCTACGACGGCTTTATTTTTTAAGTTTAAAAACTTAAATGATTCTAGTACATCATCTGCAGAGTCAACCTTAAGAATAGAATTTACAAACCAAGCATTTCCTAGAGCTTCTTCATTTATTAAAGGTGAAAGCCCATCGTTAGATTGATATAAAACATACTTAACATTTAAAATATTAAGTATCTCAGGAATATTATTATAGTTGAAAAATTGAAAAAGCTCCTGAAACCTTCTTGGTTTAGCCCCATGGTATCCACCTATAGAATTATGAAAGTATGCTGTTCTAGCCCCAGTTAAATTTAATTCAGGCTCGTATACACGATATCTTGATTTATCATTTAGTACTGTTTTATCAGCTTCTGTAATTTTAAATGGAGTTTCTACCTGAGAAGGCCTTGCAAATCGATTCCAATCTAAATAGCGAATTGCAATTCCTCCCATATCATAAATTAAAACACCAAATAAAAAAACAATTGCAATATTTTTTTTAATTCTTTTACTTTTAAAAAGCACAAAAATTATAAAAACAGCTAATAATAAAAAGATACCTCTAAATATATCTTCATTAAAAATTATAGTTCGAGCCATAACTATTTGTTCTAAAATTTCTTCACCATAAACGTTACGTAATCTTGAATCAATTGGACCTGTAAATGAAAACACACCTATCATTTTCATTAAAATTAAAGAGATTAGAAAAATAATTAATCCTACAGTCGTTTTTAAAAAAACTTTATAGTATTTATTTGGATTTTTTAGCAGCTTTTGCATACCAAGAACTGCTAAAATCGGAATACATAATTCTAAAATAACTTGAACAGATGATACGGCCCTAAATTTATTGTAGAAGGGAATATTATAAATGAAAAAATCAGTAACTATTGAAAAATTTTTTCCCCATGACAAAATTAAAGAAAGAATTGTTGCTGCAAGTAATGCATCTCTTAATGGTCCTTTTAAAATTACCATAGCAAATACTGCAAATAAAAAAACTACAATACCTATATATGCAGGGGCTTCAAGAATAGGCTGAGAACCCCAATAGGTAGGGACAGACCTTACAAAGTCTTTAGATTGTTTAATTGACACTCCATTTTTAACTAGAAATTCATACAATTCAGAGTCAGTGCCTAAATTCTCTCTTGATCCTCCTCCTTGAATTCTAGGTATAATTAAGTTTAATGATTCAAAAACTCCATAACTATATTCTGTTATGTAATCATAATCTAAGCCATTTGATACATTTTTTGGGCTTCCATCCAAATTAAGGTTCAACTCTGAACCATTACGAGTGCTAAACTTAGAATATTCTGAAGTTGAAAGAAGAGGTGTTGCATTTAATCCTATAGCTAATATTCCACTCAGAGAAAATAAACCAAGACTTGTCAATGTAGATTTTAAATTATTATTTCGATAGGCTTGTAGCGCATATGTCAAACCTAAAATGATTAATATAAATAATAAATAATAGGACATTTGATAATGATTAGCCCTAATGTTTAAACCAAGACCTAAAACACTTAAAATAAATCCAATTAGCCACCTTTTATCTATTAATAAAAAAAACCCAGCTATAGCAAGAGGCATATAAGCTAAAGCCATAGCTTTTGTGTTATGACCGACTTGAAGAATAATCAGTAAGTAGGTTGACAATCCAAAAGCTAAAGATCCAAAAACCGCAATCTTCCAATCGAGCTTTAAAACTAAAAAAAGAATATAACTAGAAAACAAATAAAGGAATAGTAAATAAGCTGGACGAGGTAATAGCTTAAATAAATTATGTATTGGGCCTAAGAAATCTGCAGGGTATTTCGCTCCTAATTGATATGTCGGCATACCACCAAATGCATTGTCAATCCAATATGTTTCCTTGCCATCATTTTGAAATCTGTATTCTTTAATCTGACGTGACATTCCAGAATATTGAACTATATCAGACTGAATTAATTTCATTCCCGACAAAGATGGATAATAAAAAAGTTGAGCGAAAATTGCAAAACAAATGATTACAAGCCCATGTATGTATAGATTATTATTCAACATCTTCATAATCTATATATTCTCCCAAGTTATCGGACTTTTTAGTTTTGTTTTGAGATTTCTTTTGATTATAATCATCAGCCTGATTAGAGGACGTTTTTTTTGAAATATACCGTATTAACCATCCAAGAAGTAATGGACTTAAACGTCTAATAACATATGATATTATAAAAATAAAAAGTAAGATTTTTAGCAAAAAACTCAAAACATAATGATTAATATAACTTCAAATTTAGAAAAAATAAAACATAAGATTGTTAATTAAGCCAATCCAAAATTTCATATTTTATTAAAAAATCGAATTATCTTGCATATTATTTTTCAAATGAAAAACTCTCTGGTATTTATTTTTGTGTTTTGTTTTTTAAGCATAGGGTATAGCCAATATACTGAACAAATTAATTCAAATCGACCAGGATATTCTATAGGTGCATTTTCAGTTGGTAAAGGAGTGATTCAATTTGAAACAGGTTTTGAATTAAGAAATTATAAGCACAATAGTTTTAACCAAAGTACAATTAACGGTACAGTTGGTTTTTTATCTCTTCGTTGGGGGTTTTTATTTGAACAATTGGAATTAACTTATGATGGATCTTATATGTTTGATAAATTCACAAATAAGTTGTCAAATACACCAATAGAAAAAAAAAGAAGTGGATTTTTACAGAATTTTTTAGGAATTAAGTATTTAATTTATGATCCATTCAAAAAAGAAGAAGAAGTAAATGTTTACAGCTGGAAAGCGAATAATGGATTTAAATTAAAACATTTAATCCCAGCAGTTTCTTTAACCGTTGGTGCAAATTTCGATCCTTTTAGTACAGAAAATCCATATCCATATGGTGATTTGTTTGGCGCTTTTTACAGACCAATATTTTACCAAACATTGTATTATGTAGCCCCTAGCCCTACTCCTCTGACTCTTATGGGGACTATTGCAACTCAATCTCATTTTTTAGGAACATGGGTTTTTGTTACAAATTTTTCTTTAAAAAGATACTTGTCTGAGTTTATAGAAAAAACATATATCATTACATTAACTCACACATTTAATCCTCTTTGGTCCGTTTACATTGAAAACCAAGGAATTTTTTCTGAGAGATACTCAGATAATATTATAAGAGCTGGTGCAGCATATTTAGTCGGAGATAATCTACAAGTGGAAGGGACAATTGGTGCTAATGCAAAAACAACTCCTAATTTTATTTCAGTAAACGCAGGTGTGTCCTATAGACTTGATTTTCATAAAGATTTTAAAGATCCTAACAAAATTGAAAATAAAAAATTAAAAAAAGAGGAAAGAGCATTAAAAAAGAGTTCACGTAAATTTGAAAAACAAGAAAAAAAACGAAATAAAAACGCTAGAAAGAAACCTAAACAATAAATTTATAAATGGACTCATCTATTATAATTAAAGAAGTTGTTTCTAAAAAAGACTTAAAAGATTTTGTTCATTTTCCTTTTAAATTATATAAAAATCATCCATACTGGGTTGGTCCAATCATAAAGGAAGAACTTGAGATTTTGAATAGAAAAAGAAATCCTGTTTTTCAAAATGCAATTGCTCATTATTTTTTAGCATATAAAAATGGCAAAATAGTTGGTAGAATTGCAGCAATTCTTAATTGGATTGAGGTTAGAGAGATTAAAAAATCTAAAATTCGTTTTGGTTGGTTTGATGTTATAGATGATCTTAACGTAACTAGAAGGCTTCTTGAAAAGGTAGTTATAATTGGAAAAAAGCATAAATTAGATCATATTGAAGGTCCTGTTGGGTTTTCTAATATGGATAAGGCTGGAATACTAGTTGAAGGTTTTGAAGAACTTAATACGATGATTACACTTTATAACTTCCCTTATTATTCAGAACATTTAATAAATCTTGGCTACGAAAAATTAGCTCAATGGGTTGAATATGAAATTAAAATTGCTTCTTTTGAAGAATCTCCTGAAAAAGTAAGAAGATTTTCGAAATTAATATTAGATAGGTATTCTCTTAAAGTGCTTGATTTTAAGTCTAATAAAGAGATACTTCCTTATGTTGATCAAATGTTTGACTTATTAGGAAAAACATATAACAAACTCCAAACTTTTGTTCCTGTTCAGCCCTATCAAATCAAGCATTATAAAGAAAAATATTTTAAATATATACATCCAGAATTCATTAAGTGTGTTACTGATAAAGACAATAACCTTATTGCTTTTTTAATAACTATGCCTTCATTTTCAAAAGCACTTAAAAAAATGAACGGAAAACTTTTTCCTTTTGGATTTCTTAGAATTTTATGGGCTCAGAAATTTGTTAAAAAAGTATCATTATACCTTATTGGTGTTAGGCCTGATTATCAGAACAAGGCTGTTACAGCTATATTATTGAATGAACTTCAAAAGACTTTTAACAAATACGGTATTAAGGTGGTTGAAACTAATCCAGAATTAAAGGAGAATACTCCAATCCAAACCCTATGGAAAAATTACGAACACCGTTTACATAAAAAACGTGCAACTTATACCAAGACTATAGAATAATAAGCGTATTAAATCTTTCAAATATTCTACTTTTACAATATGTTATCTCATGATACAATTGTCGCTTTAGCTTCACCTTCTGGAACTGGTGCTATTGGTGTTATAAGGCTTTCTGGGTCGCAGTCCATTTCAATTGCATCAAAATGTTTTAAATCTCATAGAGGAATAAATTTGATTGAGCAATCATCTCACAAAACATTTTTGGGATGGATAAAAGACGAAGATCGAATTCTTGACAAAGTCTTACTTACAATTTTCAAAGCTCCAAATTCATATACCGGAGAAAATACAGTTGAGATAT